>JRYJ01002533.1_pt1 | contig 28994 bp, 29 predicted proteins | sample 235371 | NCBI WGS metagenome assembly JRYJ01 (sample SAMN03074219, study PRJNA261477) | activated sludge metagenome | biome: Wastewater Treatment Plant; feature: Wastewater; material: Activated sludge; isolation source: activated biomass of a wastewater treatment plant treating hydrocarbon... ... | reverse complement strand
CATGTGGCCTGCCTTCATCGAGGGCGCGTACTACTAGTAGATGGCTGATGCCTTCGAGCGCGTAGCGCGTGGCGAACTGAAGCGCGTGATTATTAACATGCCCCCACGTCACGATTTGCGTGTGGATCAAGAGGTTCCAACGACTGAAGGGTTCAAGAGCGTCAAGGACATCCAGCCGGGGGATTATGTTTTTGGGGTTGATGGGAAGCCGGTTTTGGTTGTTGGAAAATCACCCGTAAACCGTAAGCCCACCTACACTGCCACTGTCAGTGACGGACAGACCCTTGTGGTGTCTGAGGATCATCTATGGACGGTGAGAAAGTCTCATCGTTCAGATGGAGGCGTGGCCACGAACTCAACGAGGGAGCTTTATGAAAGACAGATGAGCGTAAACCTCAAGCCAAAGCTGCCCATCTCTGGCGTTGCTGAATATCCGGACCGCAATCTTCCTGTGCCGCCGTATGTTATGGGTGCGTGGCTGGGAGATGGTGCGTCCGCTCAGGGAACTATGGCTGCGCACCCAAATGATGCGTCACACATCCGTTCCCGCTTTGAGGCTGATGGTATTCCCACCACAGAAACGAAATGGGATATGACCTTCGGGACGCGCGGCTTGATGGTGAGGCTGAGAGAAGCTGGCGTTCTCGGGAAGAAGCACATTCCAGAAATTTACATGACATCCTCTCCCGCACAAAGACTGGCCCTCATTCAGGGCCTCATGGATACGGACGGGGATGTAACGGTTGACGGAAAGTGCACTTTCAACACCAGTGATGAACAGATGGCCAAGGACTTCGCCACCCTCATACATTCGTTCGGGGTGAAGGCGCGAGTCACATCAAGAATGCCGAATAGGCGGGGAAAATACCAGCCGAAGATTTCATATCGTGTCAGGTTCAAGATGGTTAATGCCGCCAGTCTCCCGAGAAAAGCTGAACGTTGCCGCGCTAAAAAAGGAAATCTTGCGCGAACCATCACGTTCACTCCTACGGGAATGATAGAGGAAACGCAGTGCCTTCAGGTTGCCAATGAGGATGGTCTGTTTCTGGCTGGGCGTGGGTATATCGTCACCCACAATACAAAATCTGAATTCGCATCATTCCTCTTTCCTGCGTGGTTTTTGGGTAAATTCCCTGACAAGAAGGTCATTCAGGCGTCCCACACCGCAGAACTTGCAAAGGACTTCGGCAGAAACGTCAGGAACCTGATCGGAAGCGAGGACTATCAGAGGATATTTCCCGGCGTCGAGCTTGCCCCTGACAACAAGGCAGCCGGGCGTTGGAACACCAACAAGCGGGGCACATACTTTGCGGTGGGCGTGGATGGTGCGGTGGCAGGTAAGGGCGCGGATATTCTGATAATTGACGATCCTCACAACGAACAGGAGGCCACACTGGGAGAGTGGAATCCGGCTGTCTATGACAAGGTTTACAAGTGGTATACGTCCGGCCCGCGCCAGCGTCTTCAGCCGAATGGGGCCATAATTATCGTCATGACTCGCTGGTCGCTCCGAGACCTAAGTGGACAGATCATCGACCACGCGGCTGAAAACGATGCACTGGACGAATGGGAGGTGATCGAGCTTCCTGCGATCCTGCCGTCAGGTAATGCCCTGTGGCCTGAATTCTGGTCGCTTGCCGCGCTTAACGACATCAAGCGCGACATTCCCATCAGCAAGTGGAACGCACAGTATCAACAGCATCCTACATCGGAAGAGGGCGCGCTGATCAAAAGGGAATGGTGGCGAGTATGGGACAGGCAGATGCCTGAATGCGTTGCCATCCTGCAATCTTGGGATACGGCCATCGAGCAGACGGAGCGGGCGAACTACAGCGCATGCACGACATGGGGAATTTTCGAGCATCCTGACGCCACCGGGAGAATGCAGCACAACCTGATCCTTCTGGATGCCGAACGCGGGAAATGGGANNAGCTATACCAGAAATACACGCCGGATCAGGTCATCATCGAGAGGCGGGCATCCGGTGCGCCATTGCTGTTCGAGTTGCGATCAATGGGCATCCCGGTGTCTGCCTTCACGCCAACTCGGGGGAACGACAAGATCGTCAGGGTTAACGCGGTTACAGACATCTTTGCATCCGGTTTTGTCTGGGCACCGCCAACGGCATGGGCGCGCGAGGTCATGGAGGAATGCGCCGCATTTCCGGCAGGCAAGGACGACGATTTCGTTGACAGCACGACACAGGCATTGCTGCGCTTTCGTCAAGGTGGATACATCGGAACTTCCGGTGATGACTATGACGACGAACCGGAGTATCGTCCTGTTAAGAAATATTACTGAAAGGCTGAGTCATGGCAATGGAGCGCCCGCTTGCGACACCTGACGAGGATGATGTCTTCGCGGCTGATCCGGTGGAAGTCGAGATTGTCAGCGACGATGACGAAGGCATAGTTTCGTTCGGTGATGAAAAGGTTCCGGCAGAAGCCGATCATGATGCCAATCTGGCGGAATTCATGGATGAGCGAGAGCTTGATCGGATAGCATCCGATGCAATCGACGGCTTCGAGATTGACGTTCGTTCTCGCAGGGAATGGGCAAAGGCATACATTCGCGGCCTTGACCTGATGGGAATGAAGATCGAGGACAGGACGGAGCCGTGGCCGGGTGCTTCCGGTGTGTTCCACCCTATTCTGACCGAGAGCGTTGTCAGGTTTCAGGCTCAGGCGATGGGCGAGATATTCCCGCCTTCAGGCCCTGTCAGAACAAAAATCATAGGTTCCATGACGACAGACATCATGGATCAGGCTGAGCGCGTCGAGACGGAGATGAATTACCTCATGACCGAGGTAATGCCGGAATACCGTGACGAGATGGAGATGCTTCTGTTCCGTCTGGCGCTTGCCGGTTCGGCATTCAAGAAGGTCTACTACGACCCGATCTGTGAGGTTCCGGTGGCCATGTTCGTTCCGGTCGAGGACTTCGTTGTCAATTACGGGGCCTCTGACCTGAAGCGTGCCGAACGCTATACACACAGGATGAAGAAGACAAAGGATGAGCTTGACGCCCTCATGTTTTCAGGCTTCTACCGCGACCTCGATCTTCCGGCACCGACTGCGGAATGGAGTGATATTCAGGAAAAATACAACGAGATGTCTGGCGAAAGTCCGTCTCTAACGGATGATGACAGGCATACGATCCTAGAAGTTCATATGAACTTGCAGCCGGAAGGTCAGTTTTCCGACCCTGACGGGCTTTCGCGCCCGTATGTGGTGACTGTTGAGAAGTCGTCCCGCAAGGTTCTGGCGATCAGGCGCAACTGGTATAAGGACGATCCGAAGAAGCAGAAGCGGATGCACTTCGTTCATTACCGCTATCTGCCGGGCATGGGCTTCTACGGCATGGGGCTGATCCACATGCTTGGTGGCCTCACCGAGTCGGCCACCGCCATCCTGCGGCAGCTTATCGACGCCGGAACGCTGGCGAACCTTCCCGCAGGCTTGAAGGCCAAGGGGCTGCGCATCAAGGGCGACAACGCTCCCTTCTATCCCGGTGAGTTCAGGGACGTGGATGTCGGGGCCGGATCAATCCGCGACCAGATCACCTTCCTTCCCTACAAGGAACCCTCGACGGTCCTGCACCAGCTTCTGATGGACATTACCGAAGAGGCGCGCAGGATAGGTTCGGTAGCGGACATAGACATAGGGAACGTATCTCAGCAGGCTCCGGTAGGCACCACGCTGGCCCTCATGGAGCGTTCGATGAAGGTCATGTCCGGCGTTCAGGCCAGACTGCATGCGTCCCTGAAGAACGAGCTTCGCCTGATCGCGCGTGTCGTCTACGACTACATGCCGGAAGAATACAGCTACGATGTCAGTGGCGATCATTCCCGCAGGAAGGATTTCGACGGTCGCGTTGATGTCATTCCGGTCTCCGACCCGAACGCCGCAACCATGTCGCAGCGGATCATGCAGTATCAGGCAGCCCTGCAACTGGCGCAGGGAGCGCCGCAGCTATACGATATGGGAAAGTTGCACAGGCAGATGCTGGGCGTTCTCGGCATTCAGGATGCCAGCGACATCATCAAGCTTCCAGAAGACATCAAGCCGATGGACCCGGTGACGGAGAACATGGCCATCCTGAAGCAGGAACCCGTGAAGGCATTTCAATATCAGGACCATGAAGCGCACATCCGCACCCATCTCGCTGCTGCACAAGACCCNNCAATTCAGGCGGCTATGGCGTCACACATCTCCGAGCATGTCGCGTTTGAATATCGCCGCCAGATCGAGAAGAACCTTGGCGTCGCATTGCCTGACCCTGAATCCCCGCTGCCTGAAGATATTGAGCGCGAGGTTTCCCGCATGGCGGCTGAAGCCGCAGACATCCTTCTACAGAAGAACGTCGCTGAAGCTCAGGCTCAGGAAAACGCGCAGAAAGCCCAAGACCCGGTTATTCAGATGCAGATGAAGGAACTGCAATTGAAGGAGCGTCGTCTTGCGCTTGACGAAAAGGTTGAAGCGCAGAAGCTTGCACTTGAGCGCGAGCGCAACATCATGAACATCGAGGTTCAGAAGGAACGTATCGTTGCCGAGAACAAGCGCAAGGGTGCCGACATCGGCGTGAGGGCGGCTGAAGTTGTGGCGAACAACCAGACTAGGGAGCGCCTTGCGGAAATCAACATGGCCACCAAGACCGCAAAGGACTTGGCTTCGGGGCGAGGCGTGAATGTCACGGGAAACAGACGCGATTGATCTTGCGGTTAAATCAATCTCTGATGAGATTGATGCGGTTGTCGAGCGGCTGTCTGACGGCGTTCCGCTTGATCAGTATCACATGAATGTAGGACTTGTTCGCGGCATGAGGTTTGCGTTGGAAATTATAAAAGCTAATTTGAACAAAATAATGGACGATTGATTTTAAAAACTGTATCTATTTTTTACCACGACAGAAATGTCGCAAGGTGACAGTGAACCTTAACACTGCGAGGACAAATGTATAAACAGGATGCTGTTGCGTCACAGATAGCCAGCGAGAGGCTACCGCATCCGCAGGGCTACAAGATACTCATCGCCATGCCGGGCGTCGAAGAGAAGACTGGTGGCGGAGTTTATATCCCTGAAGACCTGAAACAGAGAGAAGAGGTTGCGTCCATCTTGGGGCGCGTCATCTCCATGGGGCCGGACGCATACGCGGACAAGACGAGGACCACCGTTCCTTGGTGCAAGCCGGGAGACTGGGTGATCTTCAGGGCATATTCCGGCACTCGCTTCATCATCGACAAGCAGGAATTCCGCCTCATCAACGATGACACGGTTGAGGCTGTTGTGCCTGATCCGACCGGATACAAGAGGGCGTGAACATGGGCGAGAAGGACGACATCATCATCGAGACCGATGACGACAAGCTTGAAATTGATATTGTTGATGACACTCCGCCAGAGGACAGGAATCGACCGCGCCGCCCGGATGGCGCTGAACCTGACATTCCTACGGATGAGGAAATCGAGCAATACAGCGCAAACGTCCAGAAGCGCATCAAGCAACTGAAATACGAATTCCACGAGGAACGCAGGGCCAAGGAAGCCTTCCTGCGCGAACGTGAGGAAGCTATGGCGGCAGCCCAGCGCGCCATAGAGGCTGAAAAGCGGGCGAGGGCGGAGGCAGAGAAATACCGAAAGATGGTCGAAGATGGCGAGCCTGTTCTTATCGAACAGGCGTCAGGCCGTCTGGACGCGCAGATCGAACAGGCGAAGCGCGCCTATCAGGATGCCTATGAGACTGGAGATGCGGCGAAGCTTGCGGAGGTATCATCCACGCTCGCGCAGCTTCAGGCCGAAAAAGTTCGCGTGAACAATTTCGCTGACGAGGTGAAGCGTCGGAAAGCTCAGACTCAGCCGCAAGAGAGGCAAGAGCCGGTGCAGCCTCAAAGGCCGCAGGCACCGAAGCCCTCGGCGCGCAGCATGGAATGGGCAGAGAAGAACAAGACATGGTTTCAAGTCGATCCAGAGATGACAGGATATGCCTTCGGTGTGCATGAACGTGTGATCAAATCTGGAATTCAGCCGGATACGGACGAATACTATAGACAGATCGACAAATCCATGAGACAAAAATTCCCGGAACAGTTTGGTGTGCAGCAAGAGACACCTGCCGCCAGACCGGGCACCGTGGTAGCCCCGGCAGACAGAACTGCCAAATCCCCACGCAAGGTTCGTCTCACAGAAACGCAGGTCCGGCTCGCGCGTAAACTTGGTTTGACAAACGAGCAATACGCACGGGCGCTGCTTGAACAGGCCGAACGAGAGGCAAGAAGCTGATGACAGACGGGCGCACCCTAAACCGCACTCCACGTGATGCGACGACCCGTGAGGCATCGGAACGGACCCAGACATGGCGTCCAGCGTCTCTTCTTCCCATGCCTGAGCCGAGACCCGGCGTTGAATTCCGCTACATTCGGACAACGCTCATCGGCAATTCTGACAGCAAGAATGTCAGCGCCAAGTTTCGCGAGGGCTGGACGCCAGTCCTAGCGAAGGACTACCCGGAACTTCGTGTCATGTCTGACCACGATAGCCGCTTTCCAGAAAACATCGAGATTGGTGGCCTCCTGCTATGCAGCAACTCCACCGAAATGATGTCTCAACGCAGAGAGTATCAGGCTAGGAAATCCGCCGCCCAGATGGACGCGGTGGACAACAACTACCTTCGCCAGAACGATCCGCGCATGCCAGTCTTGGCCCCCGAACGCAAAACGCGCGATACATCTTTTGGTGGCTGAAATGAGTCACCATTCCGTAACCCCTGAGAGGATGAAGACATGAGCAACATAGCTGCTCCCTTCGGTCTGCGTCCGATTGGTCGGCTGGATCAAGGCTCTCTGGAAGTGATGAGGCAATACCCGATTGCGTCGGGATATGGCACCAACATCGCAGCCGGGGACATTGTTCAGCTTGTGGACAATGGAACCACCACGACCATAACGAAGCAAGCCGGAACCGGCGACGACAGCACTGCGCTGGACATCGTTGGTATTTTCATGGGATGCACATACACCGACCCGAACCTCGGGTATGTGTTGCATTCTACAATGTGGCCCGCTGGCACCGTTGCCAGTGACGCCATGGCGTATGTGGTTGACGACCCGAACGTGCTGTTTGCAATTCAGGCGGATGGTGCCCCGGCCAACACCGGCGACATCTACGGCAAGAACTGCCTTCTCGTTCAGAATGCCGTTAACACGACGATGAAAGCATCTCGTGTGGCGCTGGACATCTCCGAACTCGATACTGCTGCTGCGAACCCGATCCGCGTGATCGACTATCTCGGCGGTGCGAGGGGTGATGAAGTCGGAACTTCCTATCCCATCTTGGTGTGTAAGTTCAATTACCACCAGCATACCAGCACCACTGGTTCTTCGTGATAGGGAGATAGAGAATGGCTATTTCTCGCGCACAACTACTGAAGGAACTCCTTCCCGGCCTGAACGCACTGTTCGGCTTGGAGTATCAGACTTACGAAAACGAGCATGCGGAAATCTACGAAACCGCTACCTCTGATCGTTCGTTCGAGGAAGAGGTGAAGCTGTCCGGCTTCGGGGCTGCTCCCGTCAAACCGGAAGGTTCGGCTATCGCCTACGACTCGGCTCAGGAGTCCTTTGTCACCCGCTGGACGCACGAAACCGTTGCGATGGGCTTCAGCATCACCGAGGAAGCGATTGAGGATGCGCTGTATGACAGCCTCTCCGCTCGCTACACCAAGGCGCTCGCCCGCGCTATGGCCTACACCAAGCAGGTCAAGGCTGCGGCTCTTCTGAACAATGGCTTCACCACCTACAACTCTGGTGATGGTGTCACACTGTTCAGCACCTCGCACCCCACCGTTTCCGGTGGCGTGAACGCTAACCGTCTGGCGACCAACGCAGACCTCAACGAAACGTCGCTTGAACAAGCTGCGATTGACATCGCTGAATTCGTTGACGAGCGCGGTCTTCTGATCGCTGCCCGGCCTCGCAAGCTTATCGTTCCTCCGCAGCTTATGTTCGTCGCTACGCGCCTTCTGGAGACAGAGAAGCGTGTGGGCACGGCAGACAATGACGTGAACGCGATTGTATCCAACGGGACGTATCCCGAAGGTTATCGCGTCAATCATTTCCTGACCGACCCGGATGCGTTCTTCATCAAGACGGATGTTCCGAACGGGATGAAGATGTTCCAGCGTGCCCCGTTGACGACCGGCATGGATGGCGATTTCGACACCGGGAATGTTCGCTACAAGGCCCGTGAGCGTTACAGCTTCGGGGTAGGCGACCCCCTGTCGATGTTCGGCAGCCCCGGTGCCTGAGCGCACCTAACTGAAATCATTGCGATTTCCAGATCAGGGCCGCGAAAGCGGCCCTTTTCATTTCATTTATGCCTTGCGTTTCCGGCCTTCTGGTTTATAGGTAACATTACCGCAGGTGATGGTGTGTGCATTGAACGGATGGCAGGCATGCTGGATATTGACAGGGTGATCGAAAAATTTCCTGCCGAGATAAGGAGTAGATTTGATTTCACGAAGGCAACATATAAGGGCGCACTGACCCCAATCACGGGAATTGTTTGTCCTGTGCATGGCGAGTTCCAGCAATATGCTGCACAGCTTCGAAAGAATGGCGCGACCTGCCCGAAATGTGGAATCGAGAGGCGCATTGAATTGCGGCGTCTCGACCCGGAGGAATTTGTCAGCCGGGCGAGCAAGATTCATGCGGGCAAGTATCAATACGGAAAGACAGCATATGTAAACATGACAACCAAGGTGGTTGTGACCTGTCCGAGACATGGCGACTTTGCTATCAGCCCCATAAAACTCATTCATGGCGGGCAGGGTTGTCCGGCATGCGGCAGCGTCTCACGAGGACACAGGAGGGATATTCTGTCCGGTGCCGCGAAGGCGGCGCAGGCGAAACGTAAAAAATTCAGCGAAATGTTCGAAGAACGGGCGCGGGCTGTTCACGGCGATCTTTATGACTATTCCCGGCATGGGTATGTTGCCGGTCGTGAGAAGGTCAATATCGTATGTCGTAGGCATGGTTTGTTCAGGCAGGCTGTGTATCATCATCTGGCCGGACAGGGCTGCCCGCATTGCGTCACAAAATCCGCCCCGGAGGACGAGATTGCCGCCTACCTTGCAAAATTCACCAAGGTAGAGCGCCGCAATCGCACCATCATTGCCCCGAAGGAACTGGATATTTACCTGCCGGATCACAGGCTGGCAATTGAATACTGTGGCATGTATTGGCACAGTCATGGCGATGCTGATGATGAGAAGAAGAACAAGCTGCGCCACAAGGCAAAGCACGACATGTGTGCCGCTGCCGGTGTCAGGTTGATCACCATCTATGAAACCGACTGGACGAACCACAAGAATGCCATGTGCCGCTTTCTGCGGAACGCTGTTGGCGGGACCATCACCAGACTGATGGCAAGGAAATGCGATCTGAGGATTGTAGACCGGAAAGAAGCGGCGGCCTTCTNNGCAGGGCGGGGCAGGGTCCGGCAGGCTCTACGGGCTTTACTGGAAGGGAATTCTGGTTGCCTGTATGCGGTTTGCCATCGGCAACAATGACAGGGGTGCCGGTGCCAAGGACAGGGTATGGACGCTCAGCCGGTATGCCACCAGTGTGACGGTTGCCGGGGCGGCAAGCAGGTTGTTCAGGGCGTTCTTGCGAGACGAGAAGCCGGATCAGGTCAAATCGTTTTCAGACAACAGGCTGTTTGAGGGTGGTATGTATGGGCGGCTTGGCTTTGTTCTTGAGCAAGAAATTGACCCTGACTATCAGGTATGGAGTCAGAAGGTTGGGCTGCGCCCCAAGTCGCATTATCAGAGACGGGTAATTCAGAAGCGCCTGAACGAGCACGGGATTGACGAAAGATTTGATCACGAGGCTGATCCACGAACCGAAATGGAAATGACCTACCTCATGGGCGCTAGAAGAATTTATGATTGCGGCAAAAAGAGATGGGTGTGGCGAGGGGCTTGATCGTCCAGTTCAATCTGCTACTATCGTGAGGCTCACAGGTAACTCCATGAGACCTCCACCTGAACTAGACCGGCGAAATGCCGGTCTTTTTTTGTTTCAACGAAAGTTCATATGAACTATTCTGGCAGCGGGGAACATCAGCCATGCAGACAGGGATGCCCCACCCTGACGTTGCACAGACTGTATGGCGAAACCTTGTGCAAGAGGTAATGACATGGCTTCGACCAGCTTCGTCGGTCCCGTTCGTTCAGAGAACGGTTTTCAAGAAATCTCGAAAGATGCGTCTACCGGAACGATCACGACTCTCAGTGGTCTTGGTATTGGCCTGACGACCACGGCTGGCACCGGCATTACCGCTGGCACCGGCACGGTCTACAAGGCGACCGTTCAGCGCGACGGTGAACTGATCACCACAAATATCTTCATCGACCTGACTGGCCTGAATTCTCAGGCGACCGATCTTGACATCATCGGTGTCAATGGCACCACAAACCCGTGCCATATCGGCCAGATCACGGCGGCGCAGAATGGCACCATCGTTGCCGGGATCATGCGCTGCCTTGAGGTTCCGGCTGGCGGCGATCCGAACGTGGCGCTGTATTCAGCCACCGAGGGGACTGGTGTCGAAGATGCGCTGATTTCCTCGCTGACGGAAACCCTTCTCTTCGATCCTGCGGCAGACTGGACCATCGACATGTCCAGAACCCTTACCGGATTGCCTGCGGCTGATGAATACCTGTATCTCGTGCAGGGCGATGCCACCGGCACCAACGCCACATACACGGCTGGGAAGTTTCTCATCACGCTGTATGGCTACGCTTCGTAAGGTGGGGCCTTGGCATGGCGACCATCAGCTTCACCTCCACCGGCACCTTTGATCGCAGGGTAATAACGTGGGCTGCGGCGGCGACCGGGGACACCTTCACGCCTTTCGTGATGGATGTTCCCGGCAGCGTTGCCGCAATTCAGATTGACGGGACGTTCGGCGGAGCGACGGCAACGCTACAGGGTTCCGTCGATGGCACAACCTACTTCGGGCTGGAAGATGTGACCGGAACGGCGATCTCGGCCACGGCGGCTGCGCTCTTCGAACTGTCAACAGCGGTGCTGTATATCCGGCCAGCCCTGACATCCGGCACGGGCAACTCCGTCAATTTTCGTCTTCTGGTGAGAACGCTGGACAGCATCTGATGACGGCGCGGAAGAACAGGTTGGCGACCTCGGCTCTTGTCCGAAGACGTTTGACCGCTGGTGTGTCTGGCGGCGGCGGTGGTGGCCCAACGGCTCCCTCGGCCTTCACGGCAGGCATGTGGTCGATCTCCAACCTGAACACCGGGGGCGATGCCCGCATCACCATCACGAGCCTTCCGTCCAATGGCGGATCAGCGATCACCGCCCTGCAATATCAGAAGGATGCGGGCGCGTGGACTAATCTTGGTGGGACAGGAACCGGGAATTACGACCTTCTCGATGTCTTTACCGATGGCGTTCAGGCATCCGTAAAGGTTCGTGCGGTAAATGCGGTCGGCAACGGGGCTGACAGCGACACGAAGCAAGTGACGACTACGGCACCGGATGTGACCGCGCCGACGCTTTCAAGCCCGACAGATGCCGCGAATGGCTCGACGGCGGCGACAGGTTCTGTCAGCACCAACGAGGGCAACGGAACGCTCTATTGGGTCGTGTCCACGTCCTCGACGGCACCGAGCGCGGCGCAGGTCAAGGCGGGCCAGATGCATACTGGCGCGGCGGCAGCCGATAGCGGCTCGCAGGCGGTCAGCGGCACGGGTGTGCAGACGCTTTCCCCCGCCCCGTCCGGCCTCACCGCGTCCACGGCCTACTGGATACATTTCATGCACGAGGACGCGGCGGCGAACCAGTCTGCCGTGGCGAGCGGCGACGGCTTCACTACGGGCGCGGCGAGCGGGATCACCGGCCACGATACTGTTGTGCGGGTAACGTCGAGTGCAACAGCATCGTCCTACAGCTTCACGCTGACAGGAGTAACTGCGGGGCGGCTTATTCATCTGCCGGTGAAGATCATTTGCGACAACAACATCCAGACGCCAGCTTCATGGACTGTGACTCTGAACGGTGTCGCTGCAACATTCATTATCGGGTCTGCTTCGGGGTCATCGGCGACATTCCCGGCGCAAGGGACATTCAGAGTTATTGCAAATGCCAGTGGTGATCTTCCCCTCAGCATCACCCTGAGCGGATCGGCGCGCGCCTGTGCTGTTGATGCGCGGTATCTGAACGGAGTTCACGCCACAACGCCAGTTGTCGGCACTCCGGCTGCACCATCTTCGCTGAATGCTGATGTGACTTCTCTCGATAGCCCGAACGGCTATGTCCCGCAGGCGGCAGGCAACGTCATTTTGGACGACATCTGCATCAAGGGCGGAGATATAACTGGTCTTTCTGCAAGCGGCGCTGATGGGTCGAGCGTTGGCGAAACCGGGTCGAACGCGACAAGCGATGTTGAAATTGGCGCCGCCTACATCGCGACAACCAACACGTCCGCGAAAACGATTGCATGGTCGTGGACGGGCGCTGACAGGGTGTCGTCCACTGTCGTTGAATATCAGCCCGCATGAGGTGACAGATGGCATACCGTTACCGCTACAACGACGCTATCAGCGGGAACGCCGCGCGGTTGGATTTCAATATACGGATGATCAGACCATGCCTGAACTGAACACCCTTGGTGGAACGATCAAGACGATATTGGACGCGGAAGCCAATGTTGCGATCTATACGGAAACCGAACAGTCAAAACTTGGCCTGATCACAATCGCTTCGCCGCTTGATCTTGATGCGTTGAATGCGAGGCTTCCAGTTGGCACTGTCGTCGGCACGACAGACACGCAGACGCTGAGCGCAAAGACGCTAACCGATCCGAAGGCGACGTATACCGTATTCGATGCCGGAACCAAATCCACCGGGATATTTACCCCGACATATGCCGATGGCGTCATGCAGAAGGCGACCAATGACGGGGCGCATACCCTTGCCCCGCAGTCCGGCAATGGCGTGATTTACCTTCTCTATACGAATGGAGCGTCAGCCGGGACGCTCACCACAAGCGGCTATACCATAACCAAGGGAGATGCGCTTACCACGACGAATGCCCACAGGTTCCTTTTGTCGTCGGTTGTCGTTGACACGATCTCGGTCCTCAATGTCATAGCGTTGCAGTGATGCTGATCTTCCCGATCATCTACAATCACCCAATCGAGATAACCACCCCGGCGTATCTCGATCCGGCGATGATGGTTGTCGGGAACCAGATCGGTAGCGCATTCGTTGCAGGCACATATCCTGACTATGGCGGAAACCCGGTAAACGAGGCGTCTGTTGTCTATTATGTCGATGATGCGCCGGTTGCATCGACATATGTGTTGCAGACTGGCGACGTTGTTGGAGCCATATATGTGCAACTGACGGCTGGCAGTCAGACAAGGTATTATTGGGCTGAGCCAAGCGATGTCATAGATTTCTCGTTTTCGACCGGCGATCTGGAATGGACGGTTCCGGCTGGCGGTGGCGCTGTGCCGGATGCTTTCGTCTTGGCGAACTGGTCCATTGCCGACGCAGGCACGAACAATGATGCGAACGTGACAATCACCACGCTTCCAGCCGACAATGGTTCGGCCATCACCGATCTGGAATACCGGATCGGGACGGGGGGGGCGGTGTCGTGGGGTGCCAGCACGACTGGAACGTATGCCATCGGCGGCTTGCCGGACGGAACGCCCACAAACATTCAAATTCGTGCAGTCAATGCCAATGGGGTTGCCGCTTGGTCTGACATCAAGTCCGTAACGACAACTGGAGCCCCGTCTGCATTCTCCGCTGGCGACTGGTCTGTTACGGATGCTGGCACGAATGGCGATGCCACGATAACGATTACAACCCTTCCGGCTGCAAACGGTTCCGCCATCACCGATCTTGAATATCGCCTGAACAGCGGGACAGCGGTGTCTCTTGGCGGCGCGACGACAGGCTCCTATGGAATTTCTGGACTGACGGACGGAAGTGCGACAAGTGTTCATGTTCGGGCGGTCAATGCTACCGGCGCTGGCGCTTGGTCAGATACGAAGTCGGTTACAACCACAGGCATTCCAGCGGCCTTCACGGCTGGCATGTGGACCATTGCCGATCTCGCCACTGGGGGCGACGCCCGCATCGCCATCACGAGCCTTCCGTCAGACGCTGGCGCTGCCATCACCGACCTGCAATACCAGAAGGATGGAGGGTCGTGGACATCTCTCGGCGGCACGACTACGGGCAACTATGATCTTCTCGATGTCTTTACCGATGGGGTATCCGCGAACATCCTGATCAGGGCGGTAAATGCGGTCGGCAACGGGGCTGACAGCGACACGAAGTCTGTAACAACCACGACTGCGAGCGGCATTTCCGGCTGGGATACGCCAATAACAGTCATCAATTCTGCCGCCACTGCCACCACCCGCAGCGGAACGCTTGTCGGTGTTACCGCTGGACAGTTTGTGGTAATCGTCATTACCGCCTGCAACGATAGCTCGGCCACAACCACGACAACATGGACCGTGACCCTCGGAGGGACCGCCGCAAGCCACGTCACTGGTCCCGGCCCTTCGACGGCCCACAGTTTTGCCGTATTGTTCACGGTCGTCGCTCCGTCTACCGGCGACCTGACGCTTGACATCAATACTGGTGTTCCCACCCGCAGCCTGAATGCCCATTGCTTCAAGATCACCGGAGAGGGCGCAACCCCGGTCGTCACCAGTGGCAACACCACTTGGTTCAACGCTGACGCGACGACCAAGACCCTGCCCAGCGCCGTTACTACCGCTGGCAATGGCAACGCAATCATCGCGGCCATTGCGCTCAAGGGCGGCGACACCACAAACCGTGCGGTTACGGGGGCAGATGGCTCGCTATGGGGGCAGCCGGGGGTTAATCCGAACAACGACCATACATTCGGCTTGGCGTTCAAGCGGACGCCAACAGCGGCAAGTGTCTCCTTCGTCTGGTCATGGGCAGAGAGCCGTCGCGGCGCTGCCGTTTACCTTCAACTTGATGAGGCATGACGATGGTGCGCAAGCTGGAAGTCTGGGTTGAAAGTTCAGAGGCGTGGCGGGAACTGAAACTGAATGCCGTTGGCGAACCTGTTTATGTCTCCAATGGCGCGCAAGTCGGCACGGGGATGCGCATCACCCGCGTCTCGGAAGCAGTTGACAATCCTCCCCCGCCACCGCCTCCCCCGCCACCGCCGCCTCCCCCCGATCCAATTCCGGGCGAAGCCCTAGATGTGGAGTTTCGCGTTTTGCCCAATGGCTACATTGAAGCAGTGAATGCCAGAATAATTCCGTATCCGTATCCGCAGGTGAATGTTCACCCTCGCATGTATGACATGGTGGTGGATGGAACGACCTATACATTCACGCAAAGCGACACTGGACAAACCAGCACGAATGCTTCTTCCTTTGTTTTCACCAGAGGCATCTTTACCATCACCATAGGGTTCTGGGGGTTTGTTCAGGTTTCCTATGACGAGGCGGATGCCGCGCAACTTCCGGGCAACGGCCAGACTGTAACGCTCCTGACGATCACCGATCACAGATGGGCATTGGAAGGCGGCGTTCCGGTTTCCGGTTCGAAGGGCTCGAAGGTCATCAAGGTTGTCGGGAGTGCCGTTGTTGTTGACAACATTGCCCCGACCATCGTTTCCGTCAGTCCTTCCGGGACTGGCGTTGCCGAAAACACGCCAATCGTCATTACCGCGAGCGAGGCTGTTCGAGCCGGAAGCGGTAATTATACGATCTATGACGTGACCTCTGGCGCAGTGCTTCAAACCATCGCTGCGGCGTCAGCTTCCTATGTCGGTAATCAGATCACGCTTGACCCAAGCACGGCGCAAGCCGCGTCGAATCAATATTCGCTGCGTCTGGACGCAGGGGTTTTTGAAGACCTTGCCGGAAATGGCGTCTCCGCAGTCACCGACAACACCTATTCGTGGACCACGGCGGCAGCGCCGGTAGGTGGGGCACTGTGGTATGACGAGGTATTCGCCTACAACGATGGCAGCGGCGTTGGCCCGCGAGTTTCGTCGTTTACCTCGGCGGCAGCGTGGGCTTCGGCCACGTCTGGCGTGTCCAATTCGGGGACAACAATTACCATTTCAGGCTCCAATATCACCGCGACCGGCATTGATTTCACCGGGTTCAAGGTTGTCAACTCTGGCTCCAATAATATCTTGGAGGACTGTATCGGTGATGTTAACGCCAATGGCGCTGGCGGCAACGCGCGGCAATGGAGTATCGGAGGTCTTAACCCGACTGTAAGATATTGCCGGATCACAAACCCGAATCGTCGTGGCGGCATTGTAGAATTGTCGTTCAACGATGCCACGGGGACAGCGACTGTTCACAATAACGACTTGCGGGATTGGGCTGGGCAAGACCCGATCAAGGGTCCGGGAGCCGGTGTCAATTTTCATTGCTACGACAACCTGCTTTTCGGATGCCATCTTACGAGCGGCGCGCATATTGACGGGATCGACTTCCGACTGTCTGCCCCCGGCAGCTATGTCAAGCGATGCCTCATGGTCGGCAACAAGACGGCCACGAGCGTAACGCCCGGAAGCGGCACCGGATTCAACAACTCGATCAGGCAAGCACCGAGCGACTTTGGCGGGGCGGGCGGAATTGGCCTTGTGATCGAGGAATCCATACTTGTTGGACACGACGACCCGGCGGCGCGATCCACATTCCTGAGTGTCGGAAGCAGCGCAACCGCCGGGAACAAATTCTATGACGTTCTTGTTGATCTCCGGGAGCATCCGACACTGATGCATTCCAGCGCGAGATTTGACGATTGGTATGTGCGCTATTTCGATTATGCGGCATCCGTCGCGGCTGGCGCTGTGACCGGCATCACCAGCCCCGTCGCCTATCCATACCTGTCGAACCATCCCGCGCAGGTTCCTGAGACGATGGCAGCACCTGTTATCGTCGCGGCTCCCGGAGAAATCCAGTGGCTCGACAACGCGCGTCCGCTTAATTACCGCAGCCTGATCACGCAATACGATTTGCGCTATTCGACGGACGGCACGAACTGGACGACAGTCACGGATGTGGGTCGTGAAGCTGGCAGTCTTTCTGTCCCGGCTGCCAACAATTACCGCATTCAGTTCCGTGCTGTGAATGGTCAGGGCGCGGGGATATGGTCTGCATCGTCAAACCTTGTGAACGTCGCCGCGCCAGCCGGGGCGCATCGCATTATCCTTATGTATGGCCAGTCAGAGCTAGAAAGCATCATTGGAAACGAACTTGGAGTTGCACCAGCGAAACCTGCCCTTACGGAAGATAACAAGGTTAAGTTTGTGTATCACAACCCGAACGCATCCGACCCGCGCCCGGTTGTGTCGAAATGGCTGGTTTCCAGCGATACCAGCCTTACGGGTGGAATGATCGCCTTCGCCAACTCACTTATTGACATTGGTGGAGTAAACGACACGTGGGAAATCGGGTGGGTCACTTACACCGGCATGGGGTGGTCTACTCACTTCAACGATGGCTCTGCCAAGTTCCCGTTTGCCCACACTCAGGAAATCAAGGCGGCGCTTTCTGGAACGCCAATTCTCGCCTATCAATCGTGGCTCTCCGCCAACAGGACGCTCGGCAACGGATACGCCCGTGGCTTCGAAAACCTCTGGCTCGGAACCGACAATGGGTCTCCGATCAGTGCCCCGCACAACGTCCTGAACAACTCCGGGACCGGCACCGCATTCAGCGCCGCTCACCTGATGCCGGAAGAGTTCGATCCATCGGTCACTATCCCGGTGCTCGGCCAGCACAAGTTCGACGTTCGACAGGACAATGACACGTGGCATAAACCCACAGGCGGGGCGAACAACACCGACTACACGAGCCGTGACATTCACAGGTGCCGGGTGAGCGTTGACACGTTCTTTGCCGGGGTGAACACGGGAGACTCTCTGCGTGGAGTCGAGTTGTGTTCCTATCTTAATGGCTATTGGAACGGCTCCAACTGGACCGACATACCGCACCCCGGAAAGGCAAGCGTTGACGGGTTGCAGAGGTTCGCAACGCAGTTGGCCTATGCTGTCTGCGAGGCTCTCGGACTTGCGAACCCGCAACCCGAAATAACCTCCGTCACATGGGCGGTTGACAAGGTAACGATTTCGTCTTCAGCGGGGGCAATCACCAATGTCTTTGCACATCGCTCCGAAAGCCAACTGAATCCGGCGACGTTCCCGCATTACACCGACTGCATGGGTTTCTACATCAACGGCCAGCCTGCCGAGCGCGTAGAATTCAGCGGCGGCAATATCCATGTCTACTACGGCGACGGGACGCAAAACTTCATCAACACGGATACAATCATGTTTCTGCCCGGTGGGGCGGGCGCATCGCTGAAGGTGCCCGAGGATTTCCAGAACGAAGTATGGAAGGGAATCCCTTGCGTTGACGTTGGCGTGCCCGGAGACGGCCTGATGAACCTGCGCCCCATGATCAACCTGACCACGCTTTTCCCGAATACACTTGTCAACACAACGAGGTGAAAATGAAAGCCAGTTCCATCACGCAGTTCGCATCCGATGTCGAACAGGACATTGATTTCGCAATTGCATCCATCAACACAACAATCGATGCGTTGCAGAGAATAAAGATAGGCGTGTCTGCGCTTGCCGATGCGATGATGTCGGAAGACGGCAACGCGATGATTGTGGCGGGCGAGGACGCAACCTCAACCGGAAAGTTCATGTGAACATCATGAGGGCGACATGGGCAACGCTGAATACAAACCTCAGATCACACTTGGCAACCTGATCCAGATTGCCTCCATGCTTGTTCTTGCCGCCCTCGCATTCCAGACGGTGAATGGCAAGGCCACAGCCAACACGGAAACAATCACCAAGACGATTGCAGAGATAAAGGCTCAGGACGCTAGAATCCGCGCTCTTGAGACGGCATCTACGCGAAACGACGAAAGACTGACGAACATGATTGTCATATTAAACAAGATCGACGCGAGGCTTGAGAGGATTGAACTGTCAGGCCCTCAGACTGTTCGTCGGCAGTAATGACGGAGTATGAAATGTCGGAAGTAACGGTTCTGAAGTTCAAGAAGAAAGACAGGTCATCTACTGTTATCGAGTTGAAGCGCATCATGGAGATGGCAGAGAATGACGAGTTGTCTTCCATCATGCTAGTTGCCGTCGAGAAATCTGATGGCGTAATTTCCACATGTGGATACTATGAAGACAGGATCGGACTTGTCGGCATCTTGGAATACATGAAGTTCTGCGCACTGGACTGGGAATAGATGGCCACTGTAACACCTCTCCTGCCCGAACTCTTTGAGGAAGCCTACGAGAGGGCTGGCCTTCAGATGCACTCCGGCTATGATCTGCGCACCGCGCGCAGGAGTCTGAACCTGTTGATGCTTGAATGGCAGAACCGGGGCCTGAACCTTTTCACCATAGAGAGTGGAACGCAGGCGCTGTCTTCTGGAGTGGCAACCTATACAATGCCGACCGATACCATTGATCTGATTGAACATCAGGTAAGGACTGGCACCGGCACTTCGCAGACGGATGCCAATCTCAACAGGATAACTGTGTCTGACTATGCGAAGATCGCCAACAAGAACACGACCGGCAGGCCGGTGGAAATCTTCATACAGAGGCTTGCATCATCTGTGACAGCAACGCTATGGCCAGTTCCTGACAGTTCCGACTATACCCTGTTTTACTACAGGCTCGCAGGGATTGATGGTGTATCTGGTGGCATTGGGTCGAGCGCAGATGTTCCGCCAAGATTTGTCCCTGCACTTGTTGCTGGTCTTGCCTATCAGATTGCCATGAAAAGACCGGGAGCGGAGGACAGGCTTGCCCTTCTGAAGGGAGAGTATGAGGCCCAGTTCCAGATGGCGGCAGACGAGGACAGGGACAGGTCTTCGTTCAGGTTCATTCCGTGGGGCGCGATGCGATGAGATATGCTCGCGGCAAGAAGGCATATGGTTTCTCGGATCGTAGCGGCTTTCGCTACGCACTTAATGACCTTGTGTATGAATACCGCGACGGCAAGCGCACCGGCATGCGTGTCGGGCGCGACGAGGTAGACATTGATCATCCGCAGCTTCGCCTTGGCCGGACAAGGGTTGATGATCCGCAATCCCTGTTCGACCCCCGTCCCGATACGGCCACGGAAAGCCTCTTCGGGTTTGATCCTGTAGGAAACCCGGCGCTATCAATGAGAATGTCAATCGGATATGTGTTCGTTGATGTGCATACCGCTGGTCCGGTCGAGCCTGAACCTGAGCCGACAGTATCGACCGTCACTTACGGTGGCGAGGTGGTAACTCATAATGGCGAAGACGTAACATATACGGTGTGATGATGGACTACGACGATCTGAAATATGCGATAGAAAACTATCTTCAGAACTCAAACGCCGTCTTCACGTCCTTCATAGACACGTTCATCGGTCTGGCCGAAGAGCGCATCTTTCGTTCCGTCATAGTCCCGGCACTCCGAAAGCAATACACGGTCGCCACCACGGCAGACAACCATCTCTATGCCAAGCCATCGGACTATCTTGCCATGTCAGAATTTGCCGTGGTGTCGGGGGGGAGTCATTCATATCTTCTGCCGAAGGATGTCAGCTTTATCCGCGTGGGTTATCCTGCGGCTGCGACTACCGGACTGCCGCTATATTACGCCGAGAACGACGATACCAACTTCATTCTAGGCCCGACGCCTGACGCGGCCTATGCGGTGGACATGAATTATTACTATGATCCACCGTCGATAGTTTCTACATCGACATCTTGGCTAGGGAACAACGCTGAGTCAGCACTTCTGTATGGTTGCCTGTCGGAGGCATACAGGTATCTGAAGGGCGATGCCGATCTTCAGGCGGAATATGAGCGGCGGTATCTCGGGGCGATGGAAGACCTAGCGAAGCTCGGACTTGTCATAAAGAAACGTGATAGCTATCGTGACGGCGACATGAGGATGGCTGGCTGATGGCTATTGTTCAGGGATACACCACTACCTTCCTGCGTGACCTTCTCTTGGGGAAGCACAACTTCAATTCCGTTGGCGGGCATACCTTCAAGGTTGCCCTCTATACATCGTCTGCAACACTGAGCGCAGCGACGACAGACTACTCTGCCACGAACGAGGTATCTGGTGCTGGATACACGGCTGGTGGTCAGACGCTGACCTGCAACGGTGTGACGATTTCAGGCACCACTGCCTATGTGGATTTTGCAAACGCCTCATGGCCAGCGTCCTCGATAACGGCACGAGGGGCATTGATCTACAACACTACGACTGACGGTGGCGTTGGGACCACGGATGCAGTGATGGTTCTCGACTTCGGGTCTGACAGGACATCGGCCCCGAACTTCACGCTCATCTTCCCGTCTCCTGATGCCACAAATGCCATTGTCAGGCTGACGTAAGTTCATATGGACTTTTCACAAGTGTCTTGTTGACGTAATATTCAGGCGACCTGCGCGAACCCGCATCGCGGCTTTTCTGTCAGCACGCAGGCTGACGTTGAAAACGTAGGAACGCCATGTCTTCCACCTATACAACGAACAACGGTATCGAGAAAATCGGGACCGGAGAGCAGAGCGGGACGTGGGGCACCACGACGAACAGAAACTTCGATCTGCTTGATGAAAGCCTCGATGGTCAGGTCAGGGTAACGCTGACAGCATTGGGTTCTGCTGGAACGCCAAACGACATCACCATTTCGGACGGCGCGACCTCTGACGGTAGGAAGAGATGGGTTGAAATCTACTCAGCGACGGACCTCGGCGGCACGGCATATGTCCGGCTTGTGCCGAATGACGCGAAGAAGATCACGATAGTCAGGAACAGCCTTGCGGGCAGTCGGAGCATCGTGGTGTTTCAGGGCACATACAATGCCAGCAATGCCATCACTCTGGCATCCGGTGAAGATACCATCATCGGCTTTGATGGCGGCGGCGCTGGGGCGGTCGTAAAGAAACTTCTGTCCGGCATGATCTCTCGGGTCGTGCAGGTGCTCGATGATGTGAAGGCATATTTCGGCACCGACAACGACGCGAAGATTTACCACTCTGGCGGAAACTTCTTCATCCAGAATGCCACCGGCACGACGAAAATCATAGACAACGCCAGCGGCATTGAACTGGACGCGGCTGTTGTGTCCATGAAGAATGCAGCCGGAACGGAAACCATGGCCACGTTCACGGCAAACGGCGCTGCAAGTCTTTATTATGACAATTCATCTAAGCTGGCCACGACATCTACTGGCATTTCCGTGACCGGGACGATCACCCCTACAGGAAATATCGTGCTGAACGACAACGTGCCCCTTACGCTGGGGACCGGCTCTGACGCAACGCTCGATCACAACGGTTCAAATACCGTATTCCAGAACATCACAGGCGATCTGAGACTGTATTCATCCACAGGAAGCGTTGTGCTGGGCCACAGCGGGGCTGGCTCGACCTTCCTGACGGCGAATGGAACATCTGTTGTTGTGCGGGCTGTAAATGTTCCGAGGCTGACCGTAAATGCTTCTGGAATTTCGGTCAGCGGCGATGTCGCGGCCACTGCGGACATTACCGGGGTTTCCCTGTCCGTCACCGGGGCGATCAGCGGCGCATCGGCATCCGGCGCTTGGATTGCCACCCTTGCCGAGGCACAGGCGGGAACCGACAACACGCAGATCATGACGCCGCTCAGGACCGCGAATGCCATTTCCGCCCTTGCCCCGCCAAGTATCGGTTATGGTCAGACATGGCAGAACGTTACTGGCTCCCGTTCGGCTGGCACTTCATATCAGAACACTACCGGCATGCCGATCATGGTTTCGATGTCCATCAGTTCCAATTCTATCAATTATGTCGAGGTATCATCGAACAATTCAACGTGGATAAAGGTTGGCAACACTCAGTCGGCAAACTCCGTTTGCTCGTTTATCGTTCCCGATAACTGGTATTACAGGCTGCAAGCTGGGGCCGGACCAATAACTTTCTGGTCAGAACTTCGCTGAGGAAAGTCCACATGAACTTTCTGAAGCTGACATTCGCCCCCGGAATAAACCGAGACGGAACGAATTATTCCGCTCAGGGGACGTGGTGGGATTGTGACAAGATCAGGTTCGGCAACGGCCTGCCGGAGACAATCGGCGGATGGAAGAAATACACCAGCACCACGTTTCTAGGTTCAGCCAGAAGCCTGTATTCGTGGGCAACCCTGTCAAACCAGAACCTCATCGGCATCGGCACACACCTCAAATATTACATAGAGAACGGCGGGGGCGTGAATGACATCACGCCAATTCGTGCAACGTCTGCGGCTGGGGCAGCGACCTTCGCCGCCACCGCCGGAAGCAGCACGGCAACCGTAACCCACACCGCGCATGGCGCATCCATCGGGGATTTCGTCACCTTCAGCGGCGCTGCCGGACTTGGTNNCGCTGGTGAGTTGAACAAGGAATTCCAGATCGCCAGCGTTGTTAATTCCAACAGCTACACCATAACGCTCAGCGTCGTTGCAAACTCGTCAGATACCGGCAATGGAGGGGCATCGACGGTTGCCGCATACCAGATACCTATCGGCCTTGACTGTGCTGCCTTTGGGGATGGGTGGGGCTGTGATCGGTGGGGCGAGGGCGGATGGGGTGAGGCCGGGTCCGTCATCCTCAGCCAGAATGTCGTTCGTATCTGGTCGCACGACAACTTTGGTGAAGACCTGATCATCAATCCGCGTGGCGGTGGCATATACTATTGGGATGCGTCTCTTGGCCTTGCGGCGCGCGCGGTCAATATAGGGGCCTTGGCGGGGGCGAACAGCGCCCCGCAGGTGGCAAACCGGATCATCGTTTCTGACGTTGATCGTCATGTCATTGCGTTTGGGTGCGATGACGAATTCAACCCCGGTGTTCAAGACCCTCTGCTGATCAGGTTTTCGGATCAGGAGAACGCCGCCGACTGGCACACCGCCACGACGAATACGGCTGGTTCGCTTCGCGTGTCATCCGGCGTTCAGATCATCACCGCCATACAGACCAAGCGGGAAATACTCGTCTTTACCGACAAGTCCGTCTATTCCATGCAGTATCTCGGCCCTCCCTACACTTTCGGCATCAGCGAGATTGCAGGGGAGACATCGGTGGTTTCACCGGAGGCGGCAACAACGGCGCACGATGTCGTCTACTGGATGGCCCCCGGAAAATTCATGCGCTATGACGGGACGGTTCAGGAAGTTCCGTGCACCGTGCAGGACTATGTGTTCGACAACATAAACCTCGACAACATATCGAAGGTTGTTGCCGGGCATAACGTCGCATTTTCCGAGGTGTGGTGGTTTTATCCATCCGCGTCTTCGACAGAAAACGACAGATACGTTGTCTATGATTATGTGCAGGGCATCTGGTATTTCGGAACAATGGTGCGGACGGCATGGCTCAACCGTGGCGCGTATTCAAAGCCTATTGCCGCCGCCACGGATGGCTACCTGTATACGCACGAGGATGATCTTGACGATGGCGAGGTCAATCCGCCCATAGGGCTGAGCGCGTATATCCAGTCGGCGGACAGAGAAATCAGCGATGGATACCAATTCATCTATGCCGATCAGATGATACCAGACATCAGTTTCAGAAGATCGACGGCTTCCAGCCCAACAGCGACCATCACCGTGAAGGCAAGAGAGTTTCCCGGAGACATATACGAACAATCTGACGATGAGGACGTGACGCAGACCTCGACAAGTCCGGTCGATCAATACACGCGGCAGATTTTCCCGCGTATCAGGGGAAGGGCCATATCGTTGAGGGTGGAGTCTGGCGATCTGGGAACAAGCTGGAAGCTCGGATACCCGAGGCTCGCGGTCAGGACTGACGGGAGGAAATGATGACGCTACGCAAGATCATTGCTCCATTCTTCCCGTCACCGCCGAGGGAATACAGTCAGGGATACATGGCTGACCTGATCAGGGCGTTCGAGCAGTTCGTCACCATCGTCAGAAACCCCGGAGAGGGACGAAACACGACAATCGTTCTGACCAATCTTCCGACATCTGACGCAGCCATAGAGTTCGGGACACTGTTCCTGCACGGAAATGAACTTCGCATTGCGCAGGCAGGCATTGTTCCTGTTGATGGTGAGGGAATGACGCTGGACATGGGGGGCGTATCTGTATCGACAAGTTAAAGTTCATATGAGCTTTCTGTTGGTATATGGTGGGACAAAAGGAGACACGTCATGGTTCTTCCTCTTCTATTCGGTCTTCTCGGCAGCGGGCTTGCCAGTTCCGGCATGCTTGGCGGCATTGGCGCGCTGACGGCGGGTGCCATCGGGACGGGGCTTGGTTCTGCAATCGAGAGCGGCGACATAGGCGAGGGTGTGGCATCCGGTCTGTTGTCATTCTTCGGCGGCAAATTCATCGGTGACGCTCTTGGCGCTGCGCCCCTGACTGGCGCGGGTGCGGCTGTGGCTGATGCAGGCGTCAATGCGGCACTGAACACCACGACATCGCAGGCGGCTACAGAAGCAGCAAAAGCGGCGNNGGAATGCTGACTGATCCGACAAAAGCCATGCTGAATACGCCCGGCGCTCTTGGACCAAGTTTTCTCGGGAAGAACATTACTGGCGGCATCGGAGCCATGACTTCCCCGCAGATATTCCCGTATGTGGCGGGCGCTCAGGCTCCGGGATTGCTCGGTCTTTCTGGTGGCTTGTTCGGCAATGATGGTGGATCGTCCGGTGGATCGTCCAACTACAAGAAGGCACCAGCACCCGGCAAGATTACGCGAACTCCGCCTCCGGGATACCGCCCCGGTATTGATCCTGAATTCGATTATCGGGTTCCGATCTATGGCGTGCAATACATGGCAGAGGGTGGGCAGGTTGACATACAATCGGCAGGCGACAAGAAGATAGTCTCTGATGCTGTCGCCGCCATTCGTGGTGAAATCGAAGACCCGCGCATTCCTCTTGGCATCTTCCTGCGGCGTTTCGGTCAGGAAGCTCTCAGCGACCTGATTGACGAGGTTCAGAGTGGTGGCATGGCCGTGGAGGACGGCGCTGTCAGCGGTGTCGGTGATGGTGTATCGGATGACGTGCCCGCAAGCACGCCGGATGGCGGTGATGTTGCGCTCAGCGACGGTGAATTTGTCATACCGTCAGATGTTGTCAGCCATCTAGGGAATGGATCGACTGATGCGGGTAGCCGCAGGTTGCAAGACATGATGAACAGGGTCAGGGCGGCACGCACTGGGACGCCAGCATCTCCTGAGCCGATTGATCCGAGGATGATGATGCCAGCATGATTGTCAGCATGGTTCCCACGGATTTTGTCGATCTTGTCTGGAATGACGTGAAGCCGCATTTCGAGCGGGCAGTTGCCACGCTGAAGCGGTATTTTCGTGTCGATGACATCCGTGAGGATGCAAAGATCGGCAAGTTGATGATCTGGATCGTGGCTGATGGAAAGAAAATAGAAGCGGCTTTCACCACGAGGATCATACAATATCCAGACCGTCGCGCTCTGGCCTATGATTGGATTGGTGGAAACAGGGTTGAAGAGTGGCAGGATGATGTTCTTCCGCTGATCGAGAAATATGCAGGTGAATATGGTTGCGCTCACATCGAAGGCACTGGCCGCAAGGGGTGGGAGCGCGTCTTGAGGAAACACGGGTGGACGCCTGAATTCGTCACCTTTCGCAAGGAACTGAGTCATGGGTAAGAAGGGTGGAACTACACAATCCACGGTCACGCAGACAAACCTTCCTGAATACGCAAGGCCGTATTTCGAAGACCTCATGTCTCGCGCGGAGAGTGAAAGCACACGACCGTATTCCCCGTATGAGGGGGCGCGGATTGCCGATCCGACGCAAGCCACGCTTGCCGCGCAGGCTGGCATCACCGGCATGACGCAGAACCCACTGTATGATCAGGCTGGTGCTGGTCTTAGGCAGGCTGCCACGCGGGCGGCGGGTGTCGGCAGCATGAACCCGTATAACTTCTCGCAGTTCGGCTATGACCCGAACGTGCAGGACTACCGGACTGACGTGCAGAGCTTCATGTCTCCCTACATGCAGGGTGTTGTGGACGTTCAGAAGGACAGGGCCATTCTTGATTTTCAGCGCGCTCAGGCCGGGCGGGATGCGCAGGCTGTGCAGGCTGGAGCCTTCGGTGGTTCAAGAAGCGCGGTTGTCGATGCGCTGGCGCAGGAAGACCTGAGTCGCAAGCTTGGCGACATTCAGGCCACTGGATTGCAGAACGCATTTGACGCGGCATCCGGGGCGTTCGGGCAGCAGCGGGCAGCCCAGATGCAGAGGGATGCCGAGAGGGCCGCAGAGCTTGCCCGTGTGCAGGGATCGACGGCTGACGAGCGGTTCCGCTACGGTCAGCTTGACCTCGATAGCGCACAGTTGCAGGGCGCTCTTGCGGGCCAGATGGGAACGCTGGCGGGTCAGCAGCAGCNNCGATCAGGCGTATCAGGACTTCATCAACCAGCGCGATTACGGTCGTGATCAGCTTTCGTTCTATTCGTCCCTGTTGCGTGGGATTCCGGTGACGCCATCGACGGAGACGCAGCAGATCGTCAATACCAATCCGCTGCAACAGCTTCTCGGCGGCGGGCTGGCGGCTCTTGGAACCTACAGAACATTGTCGGGCTGATACCATGATGAACATCATCGACATGCAGAACAACCTCAAGGGCCTGACTGACGAGCAGCTTGTCGGTGAGATGCAGCAGCCCACAGGTCAGGTTCCCCAGTATCTTGTTCTGGCGGAATTGACGCGGCGCAAGGACATGCGCGACGAATTTGCCAAGCGTCAGGCAGACAGTGGAAAGACGGTTGCCGAGAACGCCATCGCGGCGGCTGGTTTTCCTCAGGGTGGGATTGCCTCCCTGTCCAGCATGGCTCCCCGCACGGACCTGAGCATGAACGATGCTGCGCCGATGGTGGGTCAGCCCATGCAACCGGCCCCGCCTGCCCCCATGGCAGAGGTTCGCGGTATGGCTGATGGCGGAATTGTGGATATGTCCGCGCCGAAATGGTATTCGTCCGGTCGTTCTGTTGCTCCCCGCCCCCAGTTTTCCCCGTTCGCAATGATGGAATGGGACAGGAAATACGGGGCAACGCACAATACTGACGGCACGCCGATCAGCCCGATTGGACCTACGGAAGACAGGCCGCGAGCCAGACAGGTGGCGCAACCTCCACTGACGTTCGGCAATGTCAGGGCAGATGACAGGACGCCAAGTGTCTTCCTGCCGAGAGAAGAGCTTCCGATGAACTTCGCGGAAGCCACGGCTCAACAGATGCGTCAGCCGCCAGATGCTCTTGTGGGATATATGGGATCGCGCGATGCGCCTCCGTTTATCCCGGCTGACGCAATGGATAACCAGTATCTCCTGCCAGCCGTTGATGCGCCACTTCGCGGAATACAGAAGGCTATGCCGGGCGGTGTTGACTTCGATGCCACAAGGGATGTTGCTCCTTTCGTTGCGGATGATGCCGTTGATAACAGGTTCAATCTTCCGATGATGGAAGAGACTGTCGATCCGCTTCTTGATCCGCGCAGGATTCCACCGAAGAGGATTGTCGCAGAGCCTAACGGCGATCAGCAATATGTGCCGAACGTGGGCATAGGACCGTTGTTTTCANNTCCATCTGGCCCAGCGATTATTCCACCGGAACCAGAGCCTCTGGACGCAAGGACGGCATGGGAGCGTGTGGTTGAAGCACAGCGCGGACAAGCTCTCACTGAAGAGCAAATGCAGAATCGTGCTGCACTGGACGCCATGCTTGCAAGGCTTGATCCTGAAGCCTATCCGGTTGGCGAGGAAGTCACTGACGAGAAACCAGTTCCAGCCCCTCCGGTAGTGTCTGGCGGCGGGTCTGGCGGTGGTGGTGGTTCTGGCGGCGGTGGTGGCGGCGGTGGAAGCGCGTCTGGATTTAGTTCATATGAGCAATTCATC
>JRYJ01000596.1_pt1 | contig 29078 bp, 25 predicted proteins | sample 235371 | NCBI WGS metagenome assembly JRYJ01 (sample SAMN03074219, study PRJNA261477) | activated sludge metagenome | biome: Wastewater Treatment Plant; feature: Wastewater; material: Activated sludge; isolation source: activated biomass of a wastewater treatment plant treating hydrocarbon... ... | reverse complement strand
TTCGAGAAGGCCAAGGACAAGATCATGATGGGCGCCGAGCGCCGCAGCATGGTCATGAGCGAGGAAGAGAAGCGCAACACCGCCTACCACGAGTCCGGCCATGCCGTGGTCGCGAAGCTGTTGCCCAAGTCCGACCCGGTGCACAAGGTCACCATTATCCCCCGCGGGCGCGCCCTTGGCCTGACCATGCAGCTCCCCGAGCAGGACCGCTACGCCTACGACCGTACCTACCTGCTCTCCCGCATCGCCGTGCTCTTCGGCGGCCGCATCGCGGAGGAGTTGTTCATGGACCAGATGACCACCGGCGCTTCCAATGACTTCGAGCGCGCTACCGCCATGGCCCGCGACATGGTCACCCGTTACGGCATGTCCGATCTGGGGGTCATGGTCTACGGCGAGAACGAGGGCGAAGTCTTCCTCGGTCGCTCGGTGACCCAGCACAAGAACGTTTCCGAAGCCACCATGCAAAAGGTTGATGCCGAAATTCGGCGCATCATCGACGAGCAATACGCCCTGGCCAAGAAGCTGCTGGAAGAGAACCGTGACAAGGTCGAGGCCATGACCAAGGCGCTGCTCGAGTGGGAAACCATCGACGCGGAGCAGATCGACGATATCATGGCCGGCAGGCCGCCGCGGCCGCCCAAGCCTTCCCAGGGTACGCCGCGTCCCCAGGCACCCACCGACAAGCCGGGCGCCGAGCCCAGCGCGCCGGCCACGGCCTGAGGCCGCTTCGCCCATGAACCGGGAGCTTGCTCCCGGTTTTTCATTTTGACGCCATGAAATCTCTCCGTTGCGCTTCCTACCGCCTTCCCCTGGACCGGCCCCTGGTCATGGGCATCGTCAACCTCACCCCGGATTCCTTTACCGGCGACGGCATCCGGGGCGATACCCAGCGGGCCATCGACCACGCCCGCGAGCAATGGGAGGCGGGGGCCGACATCCTTGACCTGGGGGCGGAGTCGTCACGCCCGGGAGCCATCCCCACCCCGGAGGAGGAGGAACTCGCCCGCCTGCTGCCGGTATTGGCCGAGGTGACCACCTGGGGCCTCCCGGTTTCCGTCGATACCTACAAGCCGGCGGTGATGGCTGCGGCGCTGGCAGCTGGCGCCGCCATGATCAACGACATCAACGGCCTGCGGGCACCCGGTGCCCTCGATATCGTTTCAGGGTGCGAGTGTGGAATATGCCTGATGCACATGCAGGGACAACCTCTTACAATGCAGGCCGCGCCGGCCTACGGCGATGTCGTGGCGGAAGTGAGGCAGTTCCTGGCAGAGCGGGTCGCGGCATGTCGCGACGGGGGCATCGCCGACGAGCGCCTGATTCTCGATCCGGGTTTCGGTTTCGGCAAGACCCTGGCCCACAACGTCGCCTTGTTCCGCGGCCTGGACCGTGTGACCGTCGGCGAATTGCCGCTGCTCGTGGGGGTTTCCCGCAAGTCGATGCTGGGGGCGATCACCGGCCGGGCCGTCGAGGAACGATTGCCGGCCAGTCTGGCCGCGGCAGTCATGGCGGCGCAACAGGGGGCGAAGATCATACGCGTCCATGACGTGGCAGCCACGCGGGACGCACTGGCCGTCTGGTCGGCTTTGGCAAAGGGAGAGGAAGCATGAGCAGAAAGTATTTCGGCACCGACGGCATTCGCGGGCGGGTAGGGCAGTCCCCCATCACGCCGGATTTCGTCCTCAAGCTCGGCTACGCCGCCGGCAAGGTGCTAGTCGCCCGGGAGGACCGGCCCCACGGCGCACGGCCTGCCGTCCTCATCGGCAAGGACACCCGGGTTTCCGGCTACATGCTGGAAGCATCCCTGGAGGCCGGCTTCTCCGCCGCCGGCGTGGACGTCTGCCTGGTCGGGCCGCTGCCCACCCCGGCCATCGCCTACCTGACCCGTGCCCTGCGCCTGCAGGCGGGCATCGTCATCTCGGCCTCCCATAATCCCTATTACGACAATGGGATAAAGTTCTTCTCGGCCCAGGGCACCAAGCTGCCCGACGACGTCGAACTCGCCATTGAAAAGGCCATGGATCTGCCGATGGACTGCGTAACGTCCGCCGACCTCGGTCGGGTGCGCCGGATCGAGGATGCCCGCGGGCGCTACATCGAATTCTGCAAGAGCACCTTCCCCAACGACCTGGATCTGCGCGGCCTGCGCATCGTCGTCGACTGCGCCCACGGCGCCGCCTACCACGTAGCCCCGGACGTCTTCCATGAACTGGGTGCCGAGGTCGTCCCCATTGGCGTGCAGCCCAACGGCCTCAACATCAACGACGCCTGCGGGGCGACGGCGCCGCGGGCGCTCAGCGAGGCGGTGCTGGCCCATCGCGCCGACCTCGGCATCGCCCTCGATGGCGATGGCGATCGGGTGCAGATGGTCGACGCCGCCGGCAATCTTTACGACGGCGACCAGTTGCTGCATGCCATCGTCTGCAGCCGTGCCCGGCAGGGCAAGGTGGCCGGGGTGGTCGGCACCCTGATGACCAACCTGGCCCTCGAGCATGCCCTGGCCAAGCTGGACATTCCCTTCGCCCGGGCCGCCGTCGGCGACCGCTACGTCGTGGAAATGCTGCTGGAAAACGGCTGGCTCTACGGCGGCGAGAACTCAGGCCATATCCTCGCCCTGGATCGCCATACCACCGGCGACGGCATCATCGCCGCCCTGCAGGTGCTGGCGGCCTTGCGCCAGAACGGTGGTGATCTGGGGGGGCTGCTCGGCGCCCTTAAGCTCTATCCGCAAAAACTCATCAATGTGCAGATCGCCCGGGGTTTTCCCTGGAAAGACGACCCCGCCATCCAGGCGGCGGCCCGGGCCGCCGAGAGCGAGTTGGCCGGCCGGGGGCGCGTGCTGTTGCGGGCTTCGGGTACCGAGCCGCTGCTGCGGGTCATGGTCGAGGGTGAGGAGGCCGGGGAAGTCGGGCGTCTGGCGGAAAAGCTGGCCCAGGCCGTGCGGGAAGCCGTCCAGTAGGCGGGCTCCGCCTTGACCGGATTTTCGGCAGCACGCTATAATCCAAAAGTTTTGTGCAACCCGAAAAGCCGCTAAACATGCGCCAAAAACTCGTCGCCGGTAACTGGAAGATGCACGGCAGCCAGGCTGTTAACGCAGCCCTGCTGGGTGCGGTCAAGGCCGGTGTCTCTGGCCTGGCATGCGGCGTGGCGGTGTGCGTGCCCTTTCCTTACTTGGCCCAGGCCCGGGCAGACTTGTCGGGTTCGCCGATTGCGCTGGGAGCGCAGACGGTGAGTGAATATGCGCAGGGGGCCTACACCGGCGAGGTTTCCGCGGGGATGCTCGCGGAATTTGGTTGCCGTTATGTCATTGTTGGCCATTCCGAGCGTCGTGCCATCTACGGCGAAAGCGACCTGGCCGTTGCTGCCAAGTTTGAGGCTGCCCAGAAGGCGGGGCTGACTCCCATTCTGTGTGTAGGCGAAAGTCTGGCTGAGCGCGAGGTTGGTGCCACCCAGGCGGTGGTCTCTCGGCAGTTGGCGGCGGTGCTTGATCGCGTAGGGGTGGCGGCTTTTGCCGGGGCGGTCGTGGCATACGAACCGGTGTGGGCCATCGGTACCGGCAAGACGGCGACGCCGGGTCAGGCGCAGGAGGTGCATGCCGCCATTCGCGCCCAGGTGGCTGCGGCTGATGCCGGCATCGCGGCCGGCCTGCAGATTCTTTATGGCGGCAGTGTCAAGCCGCAGAACGCCGCCGAGTTGTTTGCCCAGGCGGATATCGATGGAGGCCTGATCGGCGGCGCCGCCCTGGTGGCTGACGATTTTCTGGCGATTTGCCGCGCTGCCGGCTGATAGGCTCACTAATGAACTGGCTGTTTCCTCTTCTCCTGACCGTCCATATTCTGGCCGCCCTCGGCATCATCGGCTTGGTGCTCATGCAGCACGGCAAGGGCGCCGACATGGGGGCCGCCTTCGGTAGCGGCGCTTCCGGCAGTCTCTTCGGTGCTTCTGGCTCCGCCAACTTTCTCAGCCGGACGACCGCTGTCCTGGCAGCCGTCTTCTTTGTGACCAGCCTGACGCTGGCCTATGTCGCCTCCAGCAAGCCAAAAACGACTGGTAGTGTGATGCAGGACGCGGTAGAATCGCAGACTGCTCCGGTAACGGCTCCGGCCGGCTCCGAGGCCCCTGCGGCACCGGCTGATGCAGGTTCGAAGGCCAAGGATATTCCGAAGTAACGCAAGGGGGTTGTGGCTGGCATGGGTCCTCGCCAGTTGCAGCTTAATAGCAGTGCCGACGTGGTGAAATTGGTAGACACGCTATCTTGAGGGGGTAGTGGCGCAAGCTGTGCGAGTTCGAGTCTCGCCGTCGGCACCAATAACATGGGGACGGCCGCGCAAGCAGGCTGTTTCGATACAACAATCTAGATTTGGCGGCGGATCATGGAAAACTACTTTCCAATCCTGATGTTCGTCCTGGTGGGGGTCGCCATCGGCGTTCTGCCCATCGCCATGGGTTATCTGTTGGCGCCCAACAGGCCCGATCCCGAAAAGCTCTCGCCCTACGAGTGCGGTTTCGAAGCTTTCGAGGATGCGCGCATGAAGTTCGATGTGCGCTACTACCTGATCGCCATCCTCTTCATCCTTTTCGATCTGGAAATCGCCTTCCTCTTCCCCTGGGCGACGGTTTTCAAGGACATCGTCGCCACCGAGAGCATCAAGCTCTTTGGTTTCGTCGAAATGCTGGTTTTCGTCGCCATCCTGGTTATTGGCTATGTCTACGCCTGGGCCAAGGGCGCGCTGGAATGGGAATAAGGTAGAGCATGGCTATCGAAGGCATCCTCCAGGAAGGCTTTGTCACTACTACGGCTGACAAGCTGATCAACTACATGCGCACCGGCTCCCTGTGGCCGATGACGTTCGGTCTGGCCTGCTGCGCCGTGGAGATGATCCATGCCGGCTGTTCCCGTTACGACCTCGACCGCTTCGGCGTGGTGTTCCGCCCTAGTCCGCGCCAGTCCGACGTGATGATCGTCGCCGGCACCCTGACCAACAAGATGGCGCCGGCGCTGCGCAAGGTCTATGACCAGATGGCCGAGCCGCGCTGGGTGATCTCCATGGGCTCCTGCGCCAACGGCGGCGGCNNGTGCGCGGCTGCGACCGCATCGTGCCGGTGGACATCTACGTTCCGGGCTGTCCGCCGACGGCCGAAGCGCTGCTCTACGGCATCATCCAGCTGCAGAACAAGATTCGCCGTACCAACACCATCGCCCGTTAATTGCCAAGGCTGATTGATTATGTCCGCCAAGCTGGAAACGCTTAGCCAGAATTTGCAGAAACACTTCGGCGACAAGCTCAAGTCGCTGAAGCTTGCCCTGGGCGAGGTGACCATCGAGGTCGCCGCCGCCGACTACCTCGGCATCATGAAAGCCCTGCGTGACGAGGCTGACCTCAAGTTCGAGGAGCTGATCGACCTCTGTGGCGTGGATTACTCGACCTACGGCGACGGTGCCTGGCAGGGCAAGCGTTTTGCCGCCGTCACCCATCTCCTGTCGGTGGCCAACAACTGGCGCCTGCGGGTGCGGGTCTTCGCCGAGGATGACGAGTTTCCCGCCGTCGATTCGGTGACCACCGTGTGGACCAGCGCCAACTGGTTCGAGCGCGAGGCCTTCGACCTATACGGCATCGCCTTCGTCGGTCACGACGACCTGCGCCGCATCCTCACCGACTACGGCTTCATCGGCCATCCGTTCCGCAAGGATTTCCCGATTTCGGGCAACGTCGAAATGCGCTACGACCCGGACCAGGCCCGTGTCATCTACCAGCCGGTCACCATCGAGCCGCGCGAGAACACCCCGCGCATCGTGCGCGAAGACACCTACGGGGACCCCGCCCATGGCTGATATCCGCAATTTCACCCTCAACTTCGGCCCGCAGCACCCGGCGGCCCACGGCGTGTTGCGCCTGGTGCTGGAACTGGATGGCGAAGTCGTCCAGCGCGCCGACCCGCACATCGGCCTCCTGCACCGCGCCACCGAGAAGCTGGCCGAAACCCGCACCTGGGTGCAGTCGGTGCCCTACATGGATCGTCTCGACTACGTGTCGATGATGTGCAACGAGCACGCCTACTGCCTGGCCACGGAAAAGCTCTTGGGCATCGAGGTGCCTGAGCGGGGAAAGTACATCCGCACCATGTTCGACGAGGTGACCCGGATCCTCAACCACCTGTTGTGGATCGGCTGTCACGCGCTGGACGTCGGCGCCATGACCATGGCCCTCTACACCTTCCGTGAGCGCGAAGACCTCATGGACGTCTATGAGGCCGTCTCCGGCGCCCGCCTGCACGCGGCCTACTACCGTCCGGGCGGCGTCTACCGCGACCTGCCGGACCGCATGCCGCAGTATCAGCCTTCCACCTGGACCAGCGCCAAGAAGGCCAAGGAACTGAACGAGAACCGCAGCGGTTCGCTGCTGGATTTCCTCGAAGACTTCACCAACCGCTTCCCGACCTACCACAGCGAGTATCACACGCTCTTGACCGACAACCGGATCTGGAAGCAGCGCCTGGTCAACGTCGGCGTGGTTACGCCGGAGCGGGCCATGCAGATGGGCTTCACCGGCGCCATGCTGCGCGGTTCGGGCATCGCCTGGGACCTGCGCAAGAAGCAGCCCTACGACGTCTACGACAAGGTGGATTTCGACGTGCCGGTGGGCGTCAACGGCGACTGCTACGACCGCTACCTGGTGCGGGTGGAGGAAATGCGCCAGTCCAACCGCATCATCAAGCAGTGCATCGAGTGGCTGCGCAAGAACCCGGGACCGGTCATCACGGACAACCACAAGGTGGCGCCGCCCAGCCGCGAGGCCATGAAGTCCAACATGGAAGAACTGATCCACCACTTCAAGCTGTTCACCGAGGGCATCCACGTGCCGCCGGGCGAGGCCTACGCCGCCGTCGAGCACCCCAAGGGCGAGTTCGGCATCTACTTCATCTCCGACGGGGCCAACAAGCCTTACCGGATGAAGATCCGCGCCCCGGGCTATGCCCACCTGGCCGGCATGGACGAAATGTCCCGCGGCCACATGATTGCCGACGTCGTTACGATCATCGGCTCCCAGGATATCGTTTTTGGCGAGATCGACCGCTGATGTTTGCCGCTGAAACCCTCCAGAAATTCGCCCGCGAGGTCGCCAAGTACCCGGCCGACCAGAAGCAGTCGGCCGTCATGGCCTGCCTCGCCCACGCCCAGGAAGAGAAGGGCTGGCTGGCCCCCGAGACCATCGAGGCTGTCGCCCATTATCTCGGCATGCCGCCCATCGCGGCCTACGAGGTGGCTTCCTTCTACAACATGTACGACTTGAAGCCGGTGGGCAAGTACAAGATCACAGTCTGTACCAACCTGCCTTGCGCCCTGTCCGGTGGTTACCATGCCGCCGACTACGTCAAGCAGAAGCTCGGCATCGACTTTGGCGAAACGACGGCCGACGGCAAATTCACCCTCAAGGAGGGCGAGTGCATGGGCGCCTGCGGCGACGCTCCGGTGATGATCGTCAATAACCGCTCCATGTGCAGCCACATGTTGCCCGAGCAGATCGACAAGCTCCTCGAGGAGTGCAAATAATGGCCATGCTCGGTTCGATCAACGGCGTCCTCATGGAAGGACTCGACGGCGACAACACCTGGCGCCTCAAGGATTACGTGGCCCGCGGTGGCTACCAGCAGCTGAAGCGCATCCTGGAAACGAAGATGACCCAGGAAGACGTCATCAGCGAAGTCAAGAAATCCGTGCTGCGCGGCCGCGGTGGCGCCGGCTTCCCGACCGGCCTCAAGTGGTCCTTCATGCCCCGTTCCTTCCCGGGCGACAAGTACGTCGTCTGCAACACCGACGAGGGCGAGCCCGGTACCTTCAAGGATCGGGACATCATGCGCTACAACCCCCATTCGGTGATCGAGGGCATGGCCATCGCCGCCTACGCCATGGGCGCCAACCGGGGTTACAACTACGTCCACGGCGAAGTCTGGGCGGAATACAAGCGCTTCGAGGAAGCCCTGGACGAAGCCCGGGCTGCCGGCTTCATCGGCCAGAACATCCTCGGCTCCGGCTTCAATTTCGAGCTCTTCGCCCACCACGGCTATGGTGCCTACATCTGCGGCGAGGAAACCGCGCTGCTTGAGTCCATCGAAGGCAAGAAGGGTCAGCCCCGCTTCAAGCCGCCGTTCCCGGCCTCCTTCGGCCTCTACGGCAAGCCGACCACCATCAACAACACCGAAACCTTCGCCTCCATCCCCTTCATCCTGAAGATGGGTGGCGAGGAGTTCCTCAACCTGGGCAAACCCAACAACGGCGGCACCAAGCTGTTCTCCGTTTCCGGCCACGTCAATCGCCCCGGCAATTACGAAATCCCCCTCGGCACCCCGTTCTCCACCCTTCTGGAGATGTGCGGCGGCATGCGCGGCGGACGCAAGATCAAGGCGGTCATTCCCGGCGGCTCGTCGGCCCCGGTCGTTCCCGGCGCCGTGATGATGGATTGCACCATGGACTACGACTCCATCAGCAAGGCCGGCTCCATGCTCGGTTCCGGTGCCGTCATCGTCATGGATGAGACGGTGTGCATGGTCAAGGCCCTGGAGCGGCTGTCCTTCTTCTACTACGAAGAATCCTGTGGCCAGTGCACCCCCTGCCGCGAAGGCACCGCCTGGATGTACAAGGTGGTCCATCGCATCGAGAACGGCCAGGGTAAGCCGGAAGACCTGGACCTGCTGAACAGCGTGCTGGGCAACATCATGGGCCGCACCATCTGCGCCCTCGGCGATGCCGCCGCCTTCCCGGTGCAGAGCTTCCTCAAGCACTTCGGCAAGGAATTCGAGTACCACATCGAACACAAGACCTGTCTCGTTCCCAAGGATGTGCAGTGGGCGGGCAGCGGCTTCCACAAGGTTCAGGCCTGAGCGGAAGCTTCCAGCGATAGATACGAAAGAACTGGCTACAAGGTAGCGACATGCTAGAAATCGAGATCGACGGCAAAAAGGCCGAGGTGGCCGACGGCAGCACGGTGATGGATGCCGCGCAGCAGCTGGGCGTCTACATTCCGCACTTCTGCTACCACAAGAAGCTTTCCATCGCCGCCAACTGCCGCATGTGCCTGGTGCAGGTGGAGAAGGCGCCCAAGCCCCTGCCGGCCTGCGCCACCCCGGTGACCAACGGCATGAAGGTATTTACCCATTCCGAACTGGCGGTGAAGGCCCAGAAGGGCGTGATGGAGTTCCTCCTCATCAACCACCCCCTGGATTGCCCCATCTGTGACCAGGGTGGCGAGTGCCAGTTGCAGGACATGTCCGTCGGCTACGGCCCGATGAAGAGCCGCTACACCGAGGAGAAGCGCGTCGTCTTCCACAAGGACGTCGGCCCCCTGGTCGGCATGGAAGAGATGAGCCGCTGCATCCACTGCACCCGCTGCGTGCGCTTCGGCCAGGAGATCGCCGGCGTGATGGAGCTCGGCATGGCCAACCGCAACATGCATTCCGAGATCCAGACCTTCGTCGGCCGCACCGTCGATTCCGAACTGTCGGGCAACATGATCGACCTCTGCCCGGTCGGCGCCCTGACCTCCAAGCCCTTCCGCTACACCGCCCGGGCCTGGGAACTGCAGCGCCGCAAGTCGGTGAGCCCCCATGATTCCGTCGGCGCCAACCTGGTGGTCCAGGTCAAGCACGATGCCGTGATGCGCGTTCTGCCCCGGGAGAACGAGGCGGTCAACGAGTGCTGGATCTCCGACAAGGAGCGTTTCGCCTACCAGGCCCTCAATTCCGACGAACGCCTGACCAAACCGATGGTCAAGCAGGGCGGCCAGTGGCGCGAGGTGGACTGGAACGTGGCGCTGGACTACGTCGCCCACGGCTTGAAGGACATTTCCCGCGAATTCGGCGGCGATGCCCTCGCGGCCCTGGCTGCACCGAACGCCACCGTCGAGGAGCTCTTCCTGCTGGGCAAGGTCATGAAGGGCCTCGGTTCCGGCAACATCGACTGCCGTCCCCGTCGGTCCGACTTTGGTACTGACGGCAAGCGCGCCGGTACCCCCTGGCTGGGCCTCAAGCTCGCCGAGATCAAGGACCTCGACGCCGCCCTGGTGGTCGGTTCCTTCCTGCGCAAGGACCATCCGCTCATCGCCCAGCGCCTGCGCCAGGCTGCCAAGAAATACACCAAGGTCAGCCTGCTCTCCGTGGCCGGCGATGACCAGCTGATCAAGCTCCACGCCAACCTCACCGTCGCCCCGGCGCAACTGGCCCAGGCCTTGGCGGCCGTGGTCAAGGCCGCCGCCGAGATCAAGGGTGTCGCCGCGCCGGCCGGTCTGGAAGGCGTGGCCAGCTGCGAAACCAGCAAACAGATCGCCCAGAGCCTGGTCGATGGCGACAAGCGTGCTATCTTCCTTGGCAACGCCGCCACCCAGTGCGCCGATGCGACCCAGTTGCACGCCCTGGCCCTCGAGCTGGGCAAGCTGACCAATGCCACTGTCGGCTTCCTGGGTGAAGCCGCCAACACGGTTGGCGCTTACGCCGCCGGTGTGGTGCCTGCCGGCGCCAATGCCCGCCAGATGTTCGAACAGCCCAGGAAAGGCTACGTCCTGATGGGTCTGGAGCCGGAATTCGACTGCGGCAATCCGCAGCTGGTCCTGGGCGCCCTCAAGCAAGCCAGCCTGGTGGTCTTCATGTCCGCCTTCAAGCACGCGCCGGCCCTTGAATACGCCGACGTGATGCTGCCCATCGCCCCCTTCACCGAAACCTCCGGCACCTTCGTCAATACCGAAGGCCGGGTGCAGAGCTTCAACGGCGTCGTCAAGGCCAAGGGCGATGCCCGTCCGGCCTGGAAGGTGCTGCGCGTCCTGGGCAACGTGCTCAATCTGGACGGCTTCGCCTATGAGTCCAGCGAGGCGGTGCGCGACGAGGCCCTGGGCAAGGGCGTCGAGTTCATCGCTGGGCTTGACAACGGCCTCAACGGTGTCGCCCTCAACCTGAGCACCGCCGCCGCCGGCCTGCAGCGCATCGCCGACGTGCCGATCAACTTCACCGACGCCATCGTGCGCCGGGCGCCGGCCCTGCAGCAGACCGCCGACGCCAAGGCCCCGACGGCCCGCCTGAACGAAGCCAGCCTGGCCCAACTGGGCCTGACCGCCGGTGCGACGGTCAAGGTCAAGCAGGGGCAGGGCGAGGCCGTCCTGGTGGCCGTGGCCGACAACGGCGTTCCAGCCGGGTGCGTGCGGGTGGCCGCCGGCCACGCCAGCACGGCAACTCTGGGCGACATGTTCGGCGCCATTACCGTGGAGCGTGCATAAATGGACGCACTGATGAATTTCGGAACGGGTATCTTCGGCGGCGCCTGGCCCGCCGTGTGGACCCTGATCAAGATCGTCATCATCGTCGCCCCGCTGATGCTGGGCGTCGCCTACCTGACCTGGGCCGAGCGCAAGGTGATCGGCTACATGCAGGTGCGCATCGGCCCCAACCGGGTCGGTCCCTGGGGCCTGATCCAGCCCATCGCCGATGGCCTCAAGCTCTTGATGAAGGAAATCGTCGTCCCCAGCGGCGCCAACAAGGCGATCTTCATCATCGCTCCCATGCTGGCCATCGCGCCGGCCCTGGCGGCCTGGGCCGTGGTGCCCTTCACCGACAGCCTGGTGCTGGCCAACATCGACGCCAGCCTGCTCTACATCATGGCCATCACCTCGATGGGCGTGTACGGCATCATCCTCTCCGGCTGGGCGTCCAACTCCAAGTACGCCTTCCTCGGTGCCATGCGTTCCGCGGCCCAGATGGTGTCCTACGAAATCTCCATGGGCTTCTCCCTGATCTGCGTGTTGATGGTGTCCAACAGCCTCAACCTGGTGGATATCGTCAATGCCCAGGACAAGGGCGTATTCGCCAGCCATGGCCTGAGCATCCTGTCCTGGAACTGGCTGCCGTTGCTGCCCATGTTCCTGGTGTACCTGATCTCCGGCGTCGCCGAAACCAACCGCGCCCCCTTCGACGTGGCCGAAGGCGAATCGGAAATCGTCGCCGGTTTCCACGTCGAGTACTCGGGCATGGCCTTTGCCGTCTTCTTCCTGGCCGAATACGCCAACATGATCCTGGTCGCCGCCCTGACCGCCATCATGTTCCTGGGCGGCTGGCTGTCGCCGGTCGGCTTTCTGCCCGACGGCATCCTCTGGCTGTTCGCCAAGATGTCCTTCGTGCTGCTTCTCTTCCTCTGGTTCCGTGCCACTTTCCCCCGCTATCGCTACGACCAGTTGATGCGCCTGGGCTGGAAGGTGTTCGTGCCGGTTTGTCTGGTTTGGCTTGTGGTGGTTGGCGTGTGGATGATGTCCCCGCTCACCATCTGGAAGTGAGGAGAGCTTCATGGGTTCGATGAAGGAAATCTTCAACAGCCTGCTCCTCAAGGAGCTGTTGAAGGGCATGTCGGTGACGGGCAAGTATTTCTTCGCCCGCAAGATCACCGTCCAGTATCCCGAGGAGAAAACGCCGCAGAGTTCCCGCTTCCGCGGTCTGCACGCCCTGCGCCGCTACCCCAATGGGGAAGAGCGCTGCATCGCCTGCAAACTGTGCGAGGCCATCTGCCCGGCCATGGCCATTACCATCGAGGCCGAGCCGCGGGACGACGGTTCCCGCCGCACTACGCGCTACGACATCGATCTGACCAAGTGCATCTTCTGCGGCTTCTGCGAGGAGGCCTGCCCGGTGGACGCCATCGTCGAGACGCGTATTTTCGAGTACCACGGCGAAAAGCGTGGCGACCTCTATTACACCAAGCCCATGCTCCTGGCCGTTGGCGATCGCTACGAAGCGCAGATCGCCGCCGACCGCGAGCAGGACGCCCAATACCGCTAACAGGCCCCGCGATGGACTTCCAGACCTTCGTCTTCTTCTTCCTCTCGGCGATCCTGATTTTCGCCAGCCTGCGCGTGATCACCGCCCGCAATCCGGTCCATGCCGCCTTGCACCTGATCCTCGCCTTCTTCACCTGCGGCGGCGTCTGGGCGCTGCTGCAGGCCGAGTTCCTGGCCATCGCCATCATCCTCGTCTATGTAGGCGCCGTCATGGTGCTTTTCCTCTTCGTGGTGATGATGCTCGACATCAACATGGACCGCATCCGCCAAGGTTTCTGGCAGTACCTGCCCCTGGGGGCGCTGCTTGGCTTCCTCATGGTGGCCGAAATGGGCCTGGTGCTGGGCAGCAAGTACTTCCAGGTGCCGGCTGCAGAAGCCGTGACGCCGGCAGGCATCTCCAACACCAAGAGCATCGGCGCGCTGATGTTCAGCGACTACGTCTATCCCTTCGAGCTGGCTTCCATCGTCCTGCTCGTCGGCATGATCGCGGCCATCGTCCTGACCTATCGCGGTCCCAAGCACAGCAAATACACCAGCCCGAGCCGCCAGGTCTTCGTCAAGGCCAGGGACCGTGTCCGCGTGCTGCAGATGCCGGTTGAAAAAGACTGAACCCCGGGAAGACCATGCTTACTCTGTCACTCTCGCATTTCCTGATTCTGGGCGCGATCCTCTTTGCGATCAGCGTCGTCGGCATCTTCCTCAACCGGAAGAACCTGCTGGTCCTGCTCATGGCCATCGAGCTNNCAGGATCTCTCCGGCCAGGTCTTCGTCTTCTTCATCCTGACCGTTGCCGCGGCGGAATCCGCCATCGGCCTGGCCATCCTGATCGTCCTGTTCCGCAACCTGAAGAGCATCCACGTGGATGACCTGGACAGCCTGAAGGGTTAATCATGGAAATGCAGAAACTCTACCTGCTCGTCCCCCTGGCGCCGCTCGTCGGCGCCATGATCGCCGGCCTCTTCTGCCGCGTCATTCCCCGCTGGGTTGCCCACACCGCCACCATCGCCGGCGTCGCCGTGGCCTTCATCGCCTCCGTCATCATCTTCAAGGACGTACTGGCCGGCCACACCTACAACGGCCCGGTCTACACCTGGCTGACCAGCGGCGACTACAAGTTCGAGGTCGGCTTCCTGATCGACACCCTGACCACCACCATGATGCTGGTGGTGACCTTCGTCTCCCTGATGGTGCATATCTACACCATCGGCTACATGCACGACGATCCGGGCTACAACCGCTTCTTCAGCTACATCTCGTTGTTCACCTTTTCCATGCTGATGCTGGTGATGAGCAACAACTTCATGCAGCTCTTCTTCGGCTGGGAAGCCGTGGGTCTGGTCTCGTACCTGCTGATCGGCTTCTGGTACACCCGGCCGACCGCCATCTTTGCCAACATGAAGGCCTTCTTGGTGAACCGGGTCGGCGACTTCGGGTTCATCCTCGGCATCGGCCTCATCCTGACCTACACCGGCAGCCTGGACTACGCTACCGTCTTCCAGAAGGCGCCCGGCCTGGCCGACACCACCATCAATATCTGGGGCGCCGCCGACTGGTCCCTGATGACCGTCACCTGCATCTGCCTGTTCATCGGCGCGATGGGCAAGTCCGCCCAGGTGCCGCTGCACGTCTGGCTGCCGGATTCGATGGAAGGCCCGACCCCGATCTCCGCCCTGATCCACGCGGCGACCATGGTGACCGCCGGCATCTTCATGGTGTCCCGCATGTCGCCCCTGTTCGAACTGTCCACCACCGCGCTGTCCGTGGTCCTGGTGATCGGCGCCATCACCGCCCTGTTCATGGGCTTCCTGGGCATCATCCAGAACGACATCAAGCGCGTCGTTGCCTACTCGACCCTCTCCCAGCTTGGCTACATGACCGTCGCCCTGGGCGCCTCCGCCTACTCCGTGGCCATCTTCCACCTGATGACCCACGCCTTCTTCAAGGCGCTGCTGTTCCTCGGCGCCGGCTCGGTCATCATCGGCATGCACCACGACCAGGACATCCGCAACATGGGCGGCCTGCGGAAGTACATGCCCATCACCTGGATCACCTCCCTGGTCGGTTCCCTGGCCTTGATCGGCACGCCCTTCCTGTCGGGCTTCTACTCCAAGGATTCCATCATCGAGGCGGTGCAGTTGTCCCACATCCCGGGCGCCGGTTTCGCCTACTTCGCGGTGCTGGCCGGAGTCTTCGTGACGGCCTTCTACTCCTTCCGCATGTACTTCCTGGTCTTCCATGGCGAGGAGCGTTTCGGCAAGGCGGATGAGGCCCATCACCACGAGCACCACGGCGACCACGACGACGAGGAAGTCTCCGCGGACCATCACCACGGCCTGGCCCCCGGCCAGAAGCCCCACGAGACTCCCTGGGTGGTGTGGCTGCCCCTGGTCATGCTGGCCATCCCCTCGGTCGCCATCGGCTACCTGGCCATCGAGCCCATGCTCTACGGCACCTACTTCGAGGGCGTCATCCATATCAACCATGAAGCCCACCCGGCCATGGAACACCTCAAGGAAGAATTCCACGGCGCCGCCGCCATGGGTGTCCACGCCCTGACCACGTTGCCGTTCTTCCTGGCGCTGGCGGGGGTCGTCGTATCCTGGTTCTTCTACATGAAGCGCCCGGACATCCCGGCAGCCATCCAGAAGAAGGTGCAGCCCATCTACACGCTGCTCGAGAACAAGTACTACTTCGACAAGTTCAACGAAGCGGTCTTCGCCGCCGGCGCGCGCCTCCTTGGCAAGGGCCTGTGGAAGGGCGGCGACGTGGCGGTGATCGATGGCGTCATCGTCAATGGCTCGGCCAAGCTGGTGGGACTGGTCTCGGCGGTGACCCGCCTGTTCCAGACCGGCTACGTCTATCACTATGCCTTCACCATGATCATCGGCATCTTCGCCCTGATGACCTGGTTCGTACTGCGCACCGGCGCCTAAGGTAGAAAAGCTAGGAATAACATGTCCAACTACCCGCTGCTTTCCCTCTCCATCTGGGTTCCCATCGCTGCCGGCCTGCTCGTGCTGGCTACCGGGTCCGACCGTAACGCCCCGCTGGCGCGGATGCTGGCCCTGGTCGGCGCAGTCCTCGGCTTCCTCGTCACCATCCCGCTGTGGACCAGTTTCGACAGTGCCAGCAGCGCCATGCAGTTCGTCGAACTGGGCACCTGGATTCCCCGCTTCAACATCCACTACCATCTGGGCGTCGATGGCATTTCCATGCTCTTCGTGCTGCTCAACGCCTTCATCACCGTCATCGTCGTACTGGCCGGCTGGGAGGTGATTCAGAGCAAGGTGGCCCAGTACAACGCCGCCTTCCTCATCATGTCCGGCCTCATGAACGGCATCTTCTGTTCCCTGGACGGCATCCTTTTCTACGTCTTCTTCGAAGCCTCCCTCATTCCGATGTACCTGATCATCGGCGTCTGGGGCGGCCCGCGCCGGGTCTACGCGGCCTTCAAGTTCTTCCTCTACACGCTGCTCGGCTCGCTGCTGATGCTGGTCGCCCTGATGTACCTCTTCGTCCAGTCCAACGGCAGTTTCTCCATCCTCGACTGGCACAAGCTGCCGATCGCCCTGGGCGCCCAGGTCTGGCTGTTCCTGGCCTTCCTCATCGCCTTCGCCGTCAAGGTGCCGATGTGGCCGGTGCATACCTGGTTGCCGGATGCCCACGTCGAGGCGCCTACCGGCGGCTCCATCGTCCTGGCGGCCATCGCCCTGAAGCTTGGCGCCTACGGCTTCCTGCGGTTCTCCCTGCCCATCGCGCCGGACGCGTCCCATGAACTGGCCTGGTTCGTCATCGCCATTTCCCTGATCGCCATCGTCTATATCGGCTTCGTCGCCCTAGTCCAGGCCGACATGAAGAAACTGGTGGCCTATTCGTCCATCGCCCACATGGGTTTCGTCACCCTCGGCTTCTTCATGTTCAGCGCCATGGGCGTGGAAGGTGCCCTGGTTCAGATGCTGTCCCACGGCTTCATCTCCGGTGCCATGTTCTTCTGCATCGGGGTCATGTACGACCGGGTGCACAGCCGGCAGATCGCCGACTACGGCGGCGTGGTCAATACCATGCCGAAGTTCGCCGCCCTGTTCATGCTCTTCGCCATGGCCAACTCCGGCCTGCCGGCCACCTCCGGCTTCGTCGGCGAATTCATGGTCATCCTCGGCGCCGTCAAGTTCAACTTCTGGATCGCCTTCGCCGCTGCCTCCTCCATGATCATGGGCGCCGCCTACAACCTGTGGATGTACAAGCGGGTGGTCTTCGGCGACGTGGCGAACCACCACGTGGCCGAGCTCAGCGACATCAACAAGCGCGAATTCCTTATCCTCGCCCTGCTGGCCGCGGGTACCCTGTGGATGGGTATCTATCCGCAGCCCTTCACCGAGGTCATGCACGCATCGGTCAATGACCTCCTGCGCCACGTCGCCATCAGCAAGATTCAATAAACGGTAGCCGACATGTTCGAGAATTTCGTTGTCCCCGATCTCCTGCCCGCTGCGCCGGAACTCTTCCTGGCGGCCATGGCCTGCATCCTCCTGCTGGTGGATGTCATGGTCAAGGACAGCCGGCGTACCGTCACCTTCGCCCTGACCCAGCTCACCCTTCTGGGCTGCCTGGTCATCCAGGTGCTGACCAGTACCACCGGTATCGCCTACACCTTCAGCAACATGTTCGTAGACGACCTGATGGCCGACCTGCTGAAAGTCTTCCTGTATCTGACGGTCATCGTCGTCCTCTTCTACTCCCGCGGCTACGTGCTGGACCGCGAGGCCATGAACAAGGGCGAGTACTACATCCTGGCGCTCTTCGCCACGCTGGGCATGATGGTGATGATCTCCGCCAACCACTTCCTGACCATCTACCTGGGCCTGGAACTGCTGTCCCTCTCCCTCTACGCCATGGTCGCCATGAACCGGGAATCCCTGGTGTCCACCGAGGCGGCGATGAAGTACTTCGTCCTCGGCGCCCTGGCTTCCGGCCTGCTGCTCTACGGCATGTCGATGATCTACGGCGCCACCGGCACCCTGGAGATCACCGGCGTCGGCGAGCGCCTGATGAGCGGCGGCGCCAACAAGACCGTGCTGGTCTTCGGCCTTGTCTTCCTGGTCGCCGGCCTCGCCTTCAAGCTGGGCGTGGTGCCCTTCCACATGTGGATTCCCGACGTCTATCACGGCGCCCCCACGGCGGTGACACTGTTCATCGGTTCCGCCCCCAAGCTGGCCGCCTTCGCCATCACCATGCGCATGCTGGTCAATGGCCTCATCACCCTGGCCGCCGACTGGCAGTCCATGCTCATCATCCTGTCGGTGCTGTCCATGGCCATTGGCAACCTGGCTGCCATCGCCCAGACCAACCTGAAGCGCATGCTGGCCTACTCCGCCATCTCCCACATGGGCTTCATGCTGCTCGGCATCGTCACCGGCGTGGTCGGCGGCGACGTCCGCTACGCCCTCAACGCCTACAGTTCGGCGATGTTCTACGTGGTGGCCTACGTGCTGATGTCGGCCGGCTCCTTCGGCATCATCCTGCTGCTGGCCCGGGCCGGTTTCGAGTCCGACAACCTGGAAGACTTTAAGGGCCTCAACAAGCGTAGCCCGTGGTTTGCCGGCATGATGCTGGTGATGATGTTCTCCATGGCCGGCGTGCCCTTCTTCATCGGTTTCTTCGCCAAGTTCGCCGTGCTGCAGGCAGTCGTCGCCGCCGGCTACATCTGGCTGGCCGTGGTGGCGGTGGCCTTCTCGCTGATCGGCGCCTTCTACTACCTGCGTGTGGTCAAGCTCATGTACTTCGACGCCCCCGTCAACGAGACGCCGCTGGCGGCGCCGCTTTCCATGCGCGTCCTGGTGTCGGCCAACGGGCTCGCGGTGGCGGTCCTGGGTGCCTTCCCCCAGGTTCTCATGTCCCTCTGCGCCTATTCCCTGGTGCGTTCGCTCTGAGGCCGGATTCGCAACGCAGCCGCCAACGCCCCGCCAGCCGGGGCGTTTTGTTTTGGAGGAAGCCATGGACGACGACAGCCACCTGACCGAACATCCCCTCGCCAGCGACCTGGTCTTCCAGGGCAAATTGCTGGAGGTGCGGCGGGATCGTGTGCGCCTGCCCGACCAGGGCGAATCGGTCCGGGAATACGTCGTCCACCCCGGCGCCGTGGTGGTCATCGCCCTGCTCGACAGCGGCCGCCTGCTCTTCGAGCGCCAGTTCCGCTACCCCTTGCGCCGCGTCTTCCTGGAATTGCCCGCCGGCAAGATCGACCCGGGCGAGGACATCGCCGCCACTGCCCGCCGCGAGCTGCTGGAGGAAACCGGCCACGCCGCCGAGCACTGGCAGCACCTGGGCGTCATGCACCCCTGCATTGGCTATTCCGACGAACGGATCGAGATATTCCTGGCCCGGGGCGTGCGGCAGGTGGCGGCCCAAAGCCTGGACCACCACGAATTCCTTGAAGTGCTCGACCTCTCGCCGGCAGAGGCTCGGGAAGCGGTGCTGCAAGGCCAGATCACCGATGCCAAGACCATCACCGCCCTCTATTGGGCGGAACGGATCATCGGCGCCTGATACCAGCCCCTACTGGCGGATTTCCCGGGCATTGCCGGGGAAGGGGAATTCACCGCTGCTGCGGAAGGGGTTGATGTCCAGTCCGCCCCGGCGGGTGTAGCGGGCGTAGACCGCCAGGGCCTGGGGGGCGCAGCGACGGGCAATGTCGCAGAAGATGCGCTCCACGCACTGCTCGTGGAACTCGTTGTGGTTGCGGAAGGAAACGATATAGCGCAGCAGGCCGGCCCGGTCGAGGGGGCGGCCCCGGTAGCGGACGACCACCATGGCCCAGTCCGGCTGGCCGGTCACCAGGCAATTCGATTTGAGGAGGTGGGAATAGAGCGTCTCCTCGACTAGCGGGCCATCGGTCGTGCCCAGCAACTCCGGCGCCGGCTGGTAGGCGTCGCAAGCCACGTCCAGCTCGTCCAGCAGGACGCCCGCGGGATAGGCGATGCAGGCCTCGGGGCGGCGTTCCAGGGGTTCGATCGTGACCGCCACGGCAGCACCGGCGGCGGCGGAGAGATCCCGGGCGAGGGCGGCCCGGACCATGTCGGCATCGGCAAAGGCCGTCTGGTTGAAGGAATTGAGATAAAGCTTGAGGGACTTCGATTCCACCAACCGCGGGCTGTCGGCGGGAACGGTGAAGGTGCCGACGGCGGCCACCGGCTTGCCCCGGGGATTGAGCCAGGACAGCTCGTAGGCGTTCCACACGTCCATGCCGACGAAGGGGAGGGGGGTGCCGGCGGCCAGGCCCAGTTCGTCGCGCTTCAACTGCCGCGGGATGGGGTAGAGCAGTTCCGGCGCGTAGTGGCTGCGGTACTCGGTGGGCTTGCCGAGGGGGGAAAGGACGCTGGGGTCGCTGGGCGGCATGGCGCGGTGGTGGGCGAAGGACAGAGGTGGCAAATGAAATACCCCGGGGTCGACCGCTCCCGGGGCATTTCGTTCAGGCTGGCGGGACCGCAGCGGCGGTCCGTCCGGCGCTCAGCCGCAGGTGCCGACGGCGCCGCAGGCGGTGCAGAAGTCGCAGCCGTCCTTCCTGATCACCGTATGGTTGCCGCACTCGCCGCAGAGCTTGCCCTGAGTGGGCAGGACGGTGTTGCTGGCGTCTTCCGGGGCCTTGAGGATGCCCATCTGCTGCAGGGGGAAGCCCTCTTCGTCCAGGATGCCGAGCATGGCATAGCGGTGGATGATGAGGCGGGCGATGTAGGCCACCGTGGAGGGGAAGGTCTGCTGCCGGCGGGTGCCGGGGACGAAGGCCATGAAATCGCCCAGGGGCTCGGGGTAGTTGAGCAGCTTGCGCAGCTTCATGCCGATCCAGGCCGGATCGAGGACGCGCATGTCGAGGGACAGGAGCTTGCACAGGCCGTCCAGGGCGCGCGGGTAGTTGCCGGCCAGCCACATGGAGTAGGGGCGGGTGACGCCGTCGGGCAGGGTGATCTCCTTAAGGCCGAGGACGAAATCCTCGCCGGTGGAGGGGTTGCCCACGTCCACCGTCCAGGACAGGGTGCCGTCGGTACCGGTCTTCGGCTCCTTGGCGCTGAACAGGGCATCCTTCACCGGGGTGGGGCCGTCGTGGCGCAGGGCGCCCAGTTGCTCGACGCGCCAGTGGATGACCTGGGCCATGGCGGAAACCACGGAGGGCACGCGCTTCCTTTCGCCATAGGGGGGCATGGGCAGCTCGAAGGAATCGCCCGGGGTCTTGGCCAGGGCCTCCAGCTTCATCTCCAGCCAGGCGTGGTCGTTGGCCCGCATGTCCATGGACAGGGTCTTGGCGACGGCGCCCAGGCCGCGGGGTTCGGCCGGGCCGTTGGCCCACACCTCGAAGGGCCAGGCGCGGCCTTCCGGCTCCACGTGGCCGACGAAGAGGGCGAACTTGCCGATGGGCGAGTCGATCATGTAGGTCCAGCACAGGTTGCCTTCTGGCAGGTTGGGGCGGCCCGGCCAGCGCAGGCTGGCCAGCACCGGCGCCGGCAGGTCCTTGATGGACAGGCGGCGGTTGGCGTCGGAGACGAAGTCCTGGGGCGCCTTGGCGGCGTCGGCCACCGGGGCCTCGGCCTTGGCCGGCTCGACGGAGAGCACCGAGCCCAGCACGCTGTTGGGGCGGTAGGTGGCCAGGCCCTTCAAGCCGGCCTTCCAGGCCTGCATGTAGAGATCCTGGAAATCCTCGTAAGGATAGTCCGCCGGCACATTCACCGTCTTGGAGATGGAAGTGTCGATGTAGGGCGCCACGGCGGCGACCATGTCGGCGTGGGCTTTGGCGGAAATCTCCAGGGCGGTGACGAAATACTCGGGCAGATTGGTCACGTCGCCGCCCAGGTGCTTGTAGAGGCGCCAGGCGTAGTCCTCGACGGCGTATTCCTTGAGGGTGCCGTCCTGCATGCGCTTCTTGCGGTTATAGGTCCAGGAGAAAGGCGGCTCGATGCCGTTGGAGGCGTTGTCGGCGAAGGCGAGTGAAATGGTGCCGGTGGGGGCGATGGACAACAGATGGCTGTTGCGCAGGCCGTGCTTCCGGATTTCCGTCTTGATGTCGTTGGGCAGGCGGGAGGCGAAATTGCCGCCGGAAAGGTACAACTCGGCGTTGAACAGCGGGAAGGCGCCGCGTTCCTTGGCCAGTTCGACGGAATGCAGGTAGGCGGTATCGCGCATGTATTCGGAAATGCGGGCGGCCATGGCGCGTGCTTCGGGCTTGTCGTAGGTGAGGCGCAGCATGGCCAGGGCATCGCCCAGGCCGGTGAAGCCGAGGCCGACCCGGCGCTTGTTGGCGGCTTCCTGGGCCTGGCGCTCCAGGGGCCAGTGGGTGGCGTCCAGCACGTTGTCCAGCATGCGGGTGGACACCTTGACCACTTCGCCGAAGGCCTCGAAGTCGAACTCGGCCTTGTCGGAGAAGGGGTGGCGCACGAACAGGGTGAGATTGATGGAGCCCAGGCAGCAGCAGCCGTAGGGGGGCAGGGGCTGTTCGGCGCAGGGATTGGTGGCCTCGATCACCTCGCAGTAATTGAGGTTGTTGTCCTTGTTCATGCGGTCGAGGAAGAGGATGCCCGGCTCGGCGTGGTCGTAGGTGGATTTCATCACCTGGTCCCACAGGTCGCGGGCGCGCACCTTGCGATAGACCCAGAGGCCGTCCTCGCGCTGGTAGGCGCCGGAAGACTTCATGTCGGTGTTGGGCTCGGCCCGATGCACCAGTTCCACGTCGCCGTCGGCATCCACGGCCTGCATGAAGGCGTCGGAAACGCCGATGGAGATGTTGAAGTTGGTCAGGTCGCCCTGGTCCTTGGCGTGGATGAAGTCCTCGATGTCCGGATGGTCGCAGCGCAGCACGCCCATCTGGGCGCCGCGGCGGGCGCCGGCGGATTCGACGGTCTCGCAGGAACGGTCGAAGACGCGCATGTAGGAGACGGGGCCGGAGGCGCGGGACTGGGTGCCCTTCACATGGGCGCCCTGGGGACGGATGCTGGAGAAGTCGTAGCCGACGCCGCCGCCCCGGCGCATGGTCTCGGCGGCCTGGGCCAGCGCCGTGTAGATGCCGGGTTTGCCGTCGGTGGTTTCGACGATGGAATCGCCCACCGGCTGCACGAAGCAGTTGATGAGGGTGGCCTGGAGGTCGGTACCGGCGGCGGAGTTGATGCGGCCGGCAGGGACGAAGCCGTTTTCCTGCGCCCACAGGAACTTGGCCTCCCACTGGGCCTGGTCCTTTTCCTTCTCCACCTGGGCCAGGGCCCAGGCGACGCGCTTGCGCACGTCGTGGACGTTGGTTTCCTTACCCTTGGCGTATTTTTCGAGGAGCACCTCGCCGGAGATTTCCTGCTCCAGGAGGGGCGGAATTTCCGGGGCGGCGGGGATATCGGTCAGCGAAAGTTGTTCGGCCACAGGGTTCATGAGACGCTCCTCGGAATAGTGTTGGTCTGTTCTTGAATTTTGGCAAAGCTACTATATCTAGTGGGTCGATGCAACACGTTGACTAAATAAGGGGGTTTTGCTTGGGGCTGTCAGCGCCCTGTCATGGCCCGGAAAAGCCAAAAAAAACAATGCCCCGCGATCTTTCGACCGCGGGGCATCGGGAAAATTTTCCGGGTTACAGGGCCAGCAGCGTCTGGGTGTGGTGAGCGATCATCCACTCCTCGTTAGTGGGGATGACCAGCACATCCACCGGACTGTCGGCGGCGCTGATGCGCACGTCGTGGCGGGCGTTGGCTTCCGGGTCGAGGCGGATGCCCAGCCAGGCGCTCTGCAGACACACCCGGCGGCGTACCTCGGCGGCGTGCTCGCCGATGCCGCCGGTGAACACCAGGGCGTCGAGGCCGCCGGCGGCGGCGGCCAGCGATCCCAGTTCTCGCACGATGCGGTAGCAGAAGAGGTCCACCGCCTCCCGGGCTTCCGGCTGGTCGGAGGCGAGCAGGGTACGCATGTCCTGGGAAATGCCGGAAACACCCAGCAGGCCGGATTCCTTGTAGAGCAGGCGGGTCAGTTCCTTGACTCCCATGCCCTTGTTTTCCATGAGGTAGAGCACCACGCCGGGGTCCAGGTTGCCGGTGCGGGTGCCCATCATGAGGCCGTCCACGGCGGTGAAGCCCATGGTCGAGGCGACCCCCTGGCGGTTGACCATGGCCGCCATGCTGGCGCCGTTGCCCAGGTGGGCGACGACGACGCGGCCGTCGGCCCGGGCAGAATGCTCGGGCAGAGCGCGGGCGATGAATTCGTAGGAAAGGCCGTGGAAGCCGTAGCGGCGCACGCCCTCGGCGGTGATGGCGCGGGGCAGGCCGAAGGTCTGGGCCACCGGCGGGTTGCTGCGGTGGAAGGCGGTGTCGAAGCAGGCCACCTGGGGCACGTCGGGCAGCAGCGCCTGCAGCGCCCGGACGCCGGCCAGGTTATGGGGCTGGTGCAGGGGGGCGAGGGTGACGAAGCCGGCCAGTTGCTCCAGGGTGGCGGCGTCCAACAGCATGGGCCGGGAGAAACGCTCGCCGCCATGGACCACCCGGTGGCCGACGGCGGCGATCTGCCAGGCTCCTTCGTGCTCGGTGAACCAGCGCAGGAGCAGGTCGAAGGCCTGGGCGTGGCTGACGCTGTCGCCGTCCAGGCGTTCGTCCGCCACCCGCTCGCCGCGGCTGTCCTTGGCGACGAGGCGGGTTTCGGCGGTGCCGATGCCGTCGATCTGGCCGGAGACCTCGGCCGTGGCGGATAGCGGGTGGGCGAGGGGAAAGAGGGCGAACTTGATCGACGACGAGCCAGCGTTGATGGTCAGGATGCCGCGGTTCATGCGCTGGCGCTCCGCCGGCTGTGAGCGATGAGGGCGGCGATGACGCAGGAGGCGGTGCGGGTCTCGGCGGTGTCGGCGCGGCTGGTCAGCACGATGGGCACGGTGGTGCCCAGCACGATGCCGGCGGTGAGGGCGTTGGCCAGGTATTCGAGCTGCTTGGCCACCATGTTGCCGGATTCCAGGTCGGGCACCACCAGGATCTCGGCATGGCCGGCCACCGCCGACTTGATGCCCTTGGTCTTGGCGGCGACGATGGAGACGGCGTTGTCGAAGGCCAGCGGGCCGTCTAGGATGCCACCCTTGATCTGGCCGCGGTCCGCCATCTTGCACAGGGCGGCGGCGTCCAGGGTCGACTGGATCTTGGGATTCACCGTCTCGACGGCGGAAAGGATCGCCACCTTGGGCTCGGGGATGCCGATGACGTGGGCCAGGTCGATGGCGTTCTGGATGATGTCCACCTTCTCTTCTAGCGTCGGCGCGATGTTGATGGCGGCGTCGGTGATGAGGAGCGGCCGGTGGTAGGTGGGCACGTCCATGAGGAAGACGTGGCTGATGCGCCGCGAAGTGCGCAGGCCGTTGGCCCGGGAGACCACCTCGCCCATCAGTTCGTCGGTGTGCAGGCTGCCCTTCATCAGGGCCTCGGCGTCGCCGTTCCTGACCAGGGATACGGCGATGGCGGCCGAATCGTGGCTGTGTTTGGCATTGACGATGCGGATGCCGGTGAGGTCGATACCGTTTTCCTCGGCCACGGAGCGGATCTTGGCCTCCGGCCCGACCAGGATGGGTTCGATGATGCCTTCCTGGAAGGCGATCACCGGCCCCTTGAGGGATTCCACGTCGCAGGGGTGGGCCACGGCGGTGGGAATGGGCTCCAGGCCCTTCACCCGGTCGAGCAGGTGCTGGTAGCGCTCGTGCTTGTCGTCGATGCGCACCTCGGGCATGTGGATTTCCTGCAGGCGCTCGATTTTCTCGGTGGGCGCCAGCACCTCGGCGGTGCCCCGCACCACCTGCAGGCCCTCCTGGTTGGTGCAGACGCAGTCGAAGACCACATGCTGGTTGTGGTCGAACTTCTGCTTGGCGGTGACTGTGATGGTGATGGTGTCGCCGATGGTCACCGGCCGGGAAAAGTGCAGGGTCTGGTCGACGAGGATGGTGCCGGCACCGGGGAACTGGGTGCCGAGCACCGTCGAGATCAGGGAGCCGCTCCACATGCCGTGGGCGATGACCTCGCGGAACATGCCGCTTTCGGAATACTCGGGGTCCACCACCGCCGGATTGATGTCCCCGGTCATCACCGCGAAAAGCTTGACGTCCTCCGGGCGCAGGGTGCGCTGGAGGGAAGCGTGGTCGCCGATGCGGATCTCGTTGTAGGTTTTATTGACCAGGTATCGCTGCTGCGTGCTGTCTTGGCTCATGGCCTTCTCCCGATGATTGACTGGCGGGTGCGTTTCTTCCCGCCAGCGAAGAGTATAGTATGCTGCGATGCAGCAAACAATGTGCCAGCGTGGCCGCCGTCTTCGCCGACTTCAAGCGGAAACATCGCTCATAGGATAATCTCGGCCCGGGCATGGAATGTGCATCCGCAGCAAGGCCGCCGCGCCGCCGGCGACCCAACCCAACAACAAGGAGTTTCAGCATGACCGCGACACCCGCGCAAACCGGCACTCTGCCGCTTCCCCTGGCCGGCAAGAAAGGCCTCATCACCGGCATCGCCAACGACAAGTCCATCGCCTACGCCGTGGCCAAGGCGGTGCGGGAGCTGGGCGCCGAAATCGCCCTCACCTACCAGAACGACAAGACCGCCAACTACACCCGCCCCCTGGCCGAGGCCCTGGGCGCTCGCGTCTTCGAGAAACTGGACGTCTCACAACCGGGAAGCCTGGAAGGCGTCATCGAGAAATGCGGCGCCGAATTCGGCGAAATCGACTTCGCCATCCATTCCATGGCCTTCTGCAACGCCGACGACCTCCACGGCCGGGTCATCGATACCTCGGAAGCAGGCTTCGACGCCGCCATGAACGTCTCCTGCCACAGCTTCCTGCGCATGGCCAAGGCCCTGGAACCCCTCATGGCCCACGGCGGCTCCCTCATCACCATGTCCTACCTGGGCGCCGAGCGGGTGGTGCGCAACTATGGCGTCATGGGCATCATCAAGGCGGCGCTGGAATCCGCCGTCCGCTACATGGCCTACGACCTGGGGCCCAAGGGCATCCGCGTCTTCGCCGTCTCCCCCGGCCCCATCATGACCCGGGCCGCCTCCGGCATCGCCAACTTCAACCAGCTCCTGGAAGCCGACGCCGTCAAGGCGCCCCTGGGCCGCACCGTCACCATCGAGGAAGTCGGCGCCCTCACGGCCTTCCTGTGCACCCCGGGCTCCTCAGGCATGACCGGGCAGACCATCTACGTGGACGCCGGCGCCCACATCGTCGCCTGAGCGCGGTATCCTCGGGCTTTCCGTTCCCCCCGGAGGGCGGCCCGTGACCATCGCCCAAGGCTCGATCATCCCCGACCCGGTCCCCGACCACCCCCTCCTGCGGGGGAGGCAGGAGATCGGGCGCGGGGAGAACACCATCGTCCTGGAAGCCGGCGAGGTGGACGGCCAGGAGCGGGTCTACAAGCTCCTCTCGTCCCCCACCGACTACGCCTACTACACGGCGCCGGACCGTCCCGCCGGCACCCATTTCCCCGTGGTCTATGCGGACCACGGCACCGTCGGCCGCTCGAGCCGGGGCTTCCCCTTCCACATCGTCGAGGTGGAGCGCCTCTACCCGCTGCCCGGCAGCGGCCAGGCGGCGGATGCAGCCACCAAGATTTCCACCGCCTACTTCGACGCCTGCCTCATGTGGCGCAACCTGGCCCAGGATATGGGGCGCATTGCCCTGCACCATCTGGTGGTCACCCCCATGGGCTGGACCGAAACGGTGCGCGAATCCCTCCAGGCCCTGGAAGCCTTCGCCGGCGAATACGGCGCCCTGCCCGACCTCATCAAGGCCGACAACCTGATGATGCGCAAGGACGGCACCCTCGTCTTCTCCGACCCCGTGTTCATGGAATAAGGCCGTGACCATCGCCCAGATCCACTTCACCTCCCGCGAGCACGCCGAATCCCTCAAGGGTGATCCGGCCATGGCGGTCATTTCCATCACCGACCCGGGGGCGCCGCCGGCCCGGCTCGATCCGCTTTTCCTGCACGTCCTGCGCCTGGCCTTCTTTGACGCCGTCCCCGCCGACGAATACATGCCGGCGCTGCCGGGCCTCTTCGACCTGCCCCTGGCCCGGCGGGTGGTCGAGTTCGTCGGGCGCCTGCATGGGGCCCCGGAGGTGCTATCCCTGCTGGTCCATTGCGAATACGGCGTCAGCCGCTCGGCGGCGGTGGCCCTCTTCGCCGAGGCCTGCACCGGCGCACCGCTGGCGGCGCGGGAATACACCGGCGAAGCCAACCAGTGGGTCATCGACCGCCTGCAGCAGGCGCATCCGGGCCTGGAGATCGAGGTGCCGCCGCCGGCGGCCGCCCGGGAACGCCGGCTGGCGCCGCGCCCGTTCTAGTCCGCGGACCGAATGCCCCATCCCGCGGCCGGTTGACCGAGCGCAACAAGTCGTAACGCAAGGGTGCTAGGCTATGCCCGTTGAGTGATCACGGAGGGCATCCAAGTGGCCATGAACGCATCCCACCCGGAAGCGATCGCCGGCATCGTCGACCGCGTGGCCGCCCGCTACCGGCGCGACCCCACCTGCATGGTGCAGATCCTGCGGGAAATCCAGGAGGCCTGCGACTGGCTGCCGCCGGAAGCGATCGACCGCCTGCAGGCGGTCCTCAATGTGCCCCGCACCAAGATCGAAGGGGTCGCCGGCTTCTACGCCTTCTTCTACCTGCAGCCCCGGGGCCGCTACCGCATTCTCTTCTCCGACAACATCACCGACCGCATGGGCGGCAACATGGCCCTCATGGAGCGCCTCTGCGCCGCCCTCTGGGTGGAGCCCGGGAAGGTTTCCGAAGACGGCCTGGTGAGCGTGGACAAGACTTCCTGCACCGGCATGTGCGACCAGGGCCCGGCCCTGCTGGTGAATAACCTCGCCGTCACCCGGCTGAGCGAGGAACGCATTGACCGGATCGCCGATCTGGTGCGTGAAACCGTGCCCCTGGCCGAGTGGCCGGCGGAATTCTTCACGGTGGAAGACAACGTGCGCCGGGCCGACCTCCTCCTCGGCTGCGCCATGGCCCCCGGGGACGCCCTGCGCGCCGCCCGCGCCCGGGCGCCCAGCGAGGGCGTGCACGCCACCAACATGCGCTCCTGGCGGGAAGGCCTGCCCTCCGGCCTGGGCGGTCCGGCCGCCATGCTCGACGAGATCAAGCGCTCCAACCTGCGGGGCCGGGGCGGCGCCGGCTTCACCACCGGCCTCAAGTGGGAAGCCTGCCGCAACGCCCCCCTGAAGCCCGGCCAGCAGCGCTTCGTCGTCTGCAATGCCGACGAGGGCGAGCCCGGCAC
>JRYJ01000130.1_pt1 | contig 29179 bp, 25 predicted proteins | sample 235371 | NCBI WGS metagenome assembly JRYJ01 (sample SAMN03074219, study PRJNA261477) | activated sludge metagenome | biome: Wastewater Treatment Plant; feature: Wastewater; material: Activated sludge; isolation source: activated biomass of a wastewater treatment plant treating hydrocarbon... ... | reverse complement strand
ATCTCATCTACGGCCTGCCGCGGCAGACGGTGATGGGCTTCAACCGTACCCTGGAGCGGGTGCTGGCCATGAACCCGGATCGCCTGTCGATCTACAACTACGCCCACCTGCCCAGCCTCTTCAAGCCCCAGCGCCGCATCGCCGAGAACGAGCTGCCCTCCGCCGACGCCAAGATGCAGATCCTGTCCCTGGCCATCAAGAAGCTCACCGATGCGGGCTACGTCTTCATCGGCATGGACCACTTCGCCAAGCCCGACGACGAACTGGCCGTGGCCCAGCGTCAGGGTCGCCTGCACCGCAACTTCCAGGGCTACTCGACCTACGCCGACTGCGACATGCTGTCCTTCGGCATTTCCTCCATCAGCAAGGTAGGGCCCACCTACGCCCAGAACGTCAAGACCCTGGACGAATACTACGATCGCCTCGATGGCAACATCCTGCCGGTGTTCCGCGGCATCGAGCTGACCGCCGACGACATCCTGCGCCGTTCCATCATCCAGGCCCTGATGTGCCATTTCGAGCTGTCCATCGAATCCATCGAGAGCGCCCATCTCATCGACTTCCGCAAGTATTTCGCCGCCGAACTGGACGATCTCAAGGAAATGGAGCAGGCCGGCCTGGTGCGGGTGGATCGGGACTGGATCACCGTCCTGCCGCCGGGACGTATGCTGGTCCGGATCATCTCCATGGTCTTCGACCGCTACCTGCGGGCGGACCGGCAGCGCACCCGCTACTCCAAAGTGATCTGAGGAAGGCGGGTACAATGAAGCCGGGAGGTGTGACTCCCGGCTTTTTCTTTTCCGGATTCCCGTTTCATGCCTGATTCCGCCTTCCTGGCGCTCTTCCTGGTCGGCCTCCTTGGCGGCACCCACTGCGTCGGTATGTGCGGCGGCATCGTCAGCGCCCTGTCCCTGGGGGGGCCGGCCCGCTGGTCCCTGCACCTGGCCTACAACGGCGGGCGCATCCTTTCCTACGGCGTGGCGGGAGCCATCGCCGGCGCCGTCGGCGGCGCCGGCCTGCTCCTCGAAGGGGCACTGCCGGTACGCCTGGTCCTCTACCTGCTCGCCAACCTCATGCTGGTGGCCCTGGGGCTCTACCTCATCGGCGTAACCCGGGCCCTGGCCTTCACCGAGCGCCTGGGCCAGAATCTGTGGCGACGCCTGCAGCCCCTCGGTCAGCGGTTCCTGCCGGCGCGCACCGTGGCCCAGGCCTTTCCCCTGGGGCTGCTGTGGGGCTGGCTGCCCTGCGGGCTGGTCTATAGCGCCCTGGCCACGGCCCTCACCGCCGGTTCTCCGGTGCGGGGGGCGGGGTTGATGCTGGCCTTCGGCCTGGGTACCCTGCCCAACCTGCTGCTCGCCGGGCTGCTGCTCGGCCGGTTGAACGAATTCACCCGCCGCCCGTCTGTACGGATGGTGTCCGGACTGCTGGTCCTCGCCTTCGGCCTCTATGGCCTGGTCGGGGTCCTGCGGTTATTGAAGTGGTTGTAGGAGAGTCCATGAAGATACTGCTCGCCGTCGACGGTTCCCCCTGCGCGGAACGCGCCGTCGCTTTCGCCATTGCCCACGCCGCCGAATTGCGGGCGGTGCCGGAGGTGCATCTCCTGCACGTGCATCTGCCCATCCCCATCGGCCGCATCCAGGCCCACGTCAGCCACGATACCCTGCAGTCCTATTACCGGGAGGAGGCGGAGGAGGCCCTGGCGCCTTCCCGCCGGCTGCTGGAGGCGGCGGGGCTGGGCCATGCCGTGCACATCCACGTCGGCCAACCCGGGGAAATCATCGCCAGGATGGCGGCGGAACTCGGCGCCAACCTCGTCGTCATGGGTACCCATGGCCGCACCGCCCTCGTCAACCTGGTCACCGGCTCGGTCGCCGCCCGCGTCCTGCATCTGTCGCCATGTCCGGTACTGCTGGTGAAGTGACTGCCGGGGGAGGCGGCCGCGTCGCCGAATTCGCCATCGGCGGCATGACCTGCGCCGCCTGCTCGGCCCGCCTGGAAAAGGTGCTCAACCGGCAGCCGGGCATGGAGGCCAGCGTCAACCTGGCCTCGGAGCGGGCCCGGGTACGACTGGCGGCGGGGGTGGACGAGGCGGCGGTCATCGCCGCCGTGGCCAAGGCGGGTTTCACGGCGACCCCGGCCGACAACCGCACGCGGGAGGCGGAGAAGGCACGCAAGCTTGCCCTCTACCGTGCCGAGGTGCGCCGTTTCTGGATCGCCGTCGCCCTCACCCTGCCCCTGGTCGGGCAGATGGCCTTCATGGCCGGCGGCGGCCATCACGCCGAGTTGCCCCGCTGGCTGCAGCTCCTGCTGGCGACGCCGGTGCAGTTCTGGATCGGCTGGCGCTTCTACGACGGGGCCTGGAAGGCCCTGCGCGGCGGCGGGGCCAACATGGACGTGCTGGTGGCCCTGGGCACCAGCATGGCCTGGGGCTTCTCGGCCATCGTCACGGCTTTCGGCCTGGCCCAGCACGTGTATTTCGAGGCCGGCGCCGCCGTCATCACCCTGGTGCTGCTGGGCAAGTTGCTGGAAGCCCGGGCCAAGGCCAAGACTTCCGAGGCCATCGAGGCCCTGGTTCGCCTGCAGCCCCGCACCGCCCGCGTCGAGCGCGACGGCCAGCTTCTGGAGGTGGCGGTGGAAACCCTCATGCCGGGGGATGTCTTCATCGTCCGCCCGGGCGAGAGCGTGCCGGTGGACGGCGAGGTCATGGAGGGCGCCTCCAGTGTCAACGAAGCCATGCTCACCGGCGAGAGCATGCCGGTGAAAAAGACGGCGGGGGAGAAGGTCTTTGCCGCCACGGCCAACGGCGAGGGCATGCTGCGCTGCCGGGCCACCGGCGTCGGCGAGCACACCCTGCTGGCCGGCATCATCCGCCTGGTGGGCGAGGCCCAGGGGTCCAAGGCGCCGGTGCAGCGCCTGGCGGATCGCATTTCGGCGGTGTTCGTGCCGGTGGTCTGCGTCGTCGCCCTGGCCACCTTCGCCGGCTGGTGGCTCCACAGCGGCGCGTTCGCCGAGGCCCTGGTCAATGCCGTGGCGGTGCTGGTCATCGCCTGCCCCTGCGCCCTGGGGCTGGCGACGCCGACGGCCATCATGGTGGGGACGGGGCAGGGCGCCCGGGCCGGCATCCTGGTGAAGAACGCCGAGGCCCTGGAGCGGGCCGAGAAAATCGCCGTGCTGGCCCTGGACAAGACCGGCACCCTGACGGTGGGCGAGCCGGCGGTGACCGACGTGCTGCCCCGGGGGCTGGAGAGGGAAACGCTGCTGCGCCTGGCCGCCGGGCTCGAGCAGGGCTCCGAACATCCGCTGGCGCGCGCCATCCTGCGGCAGGCGGCGCAGCCGTTGCCGGCGCTGGAAAGCTTCCGGGCCGTTCCCGGCAAGGGCGTGGAGGGCAGCGTCGAGGGGCGTGCCCTGCGGCTGGGCTCGCCGGCCTGGCTGGGGTGCGGCGATGACGGCGTGGCGGCCCTGCAGGAGGAAGGCAAGACTGTGGTCGGTCTGGCCGATGCCGGCGGGCTCCTGGGCTGGATCGCCATCGCCGATCCCCTGCGGCCCACCTCCCGGGAGGCGGTGGCGGCCTTGCAGGGGAGGGGCATCCGGGTAGTGATGCTGACCGGCGACAACCCGGTGACGGCCGCCGCCATCGCCCGTCAGGCGGGCATTGCCGATTTCCGCGCCGGCATCCTGCCGGCGGACAAGGCGGCGGCGGTGTCGGCCCTCAAGGGCGACGGCCTGGTGGCCATGGTCGGCGACGGCATCAACGACGCGCCGGCCCTGGCGGCGGCCGACGTGAGCTTCGCCATCGGCGCCGGTTCCGACGCTGCCATCGAGGCCGCCGACCTCACCCTTATCCGCAATGATTTATGTGGTGTGGTTGACGCAATCGATTTGTCATCGGCGACGCTGACCAAGATTCGCCACAATCTTTTCTTCGCTTTCATCTACAATGTCCTCGGTATTCCGCTTGCTGCCTTGGGTTGGCTCAATCCGGTGATCGCCGGGGCAGCGATGGCGATGAGTTCGGTTTCTGTCGTCTCCAATTCCCTGCTGCTGCGGGGGTGGGGGCCGAAACGACAAGTCGGGTGACGATTGACCAGAGCGACGAAAAAACGCATTCCGCAACCGCGGAAGGAGATCGGGTTTCGCCTTGAGGAAGTGCTCGACAACGTCGACCACTTCGTCTATCACATTGATTTTCGTTCCGGCCGCTTCGACTACATCAGTTCGGCGGCGGCCGACCTCTTCGGGCTGCCCCTGGGGGATCTCATGGCCCGGGGCGGCGAGGTGCTGCGGCAGATCATGGCGCCGGACGACTACGCCCGCTGCCGCGATACCTTCGTGGGGCTCTGCGCCAGCCATCCCGGCCAGGTGGTCCCCGCCCGGGTCGAATACAGCCTGCAGGCCGCCGGCGGAGAAAGGCGGCGCTACAGCGATTCCATCAAGCTGGTGAGCGATGCCGCGGGAGAGCCGCTGCACGGCTACGGCATCGCCAGCGACATCACCGCCCTGTGGAAGGCGGAGCAGGCGCTGGAAGAAAGCGAGCGGCAGTTCCGCGCCATCATGGACGCCGCCCAGGTGGGCATCTTCGTCCACCAGGACATGCAGTTCCGCTACGCCAATCCCTGGCTGCTCAAGCAGTTCGGCTACCGGGTCGAGGAGCTGGTCGATCGGCTGGGGCCGGCGGACCTGGCGGTTCCCGAAGCCCGCGAGCAGTTGCGGGAGCAGCTCCGGCGGCGCGTCGCCGGCGAGCCGGGGCGGCCCTACGAGATACTGGCCCAGCGCAAGGACGGCTCCACCCTGCCGGTGATGATCCTGGGGGCGCCCAGCAGCTACCGGGGCCGGCCGGCCTCGGTGGGCACGGTGGTGGATCTCTCCGAGCGCAAGGTGGCGGAGCAGCGCATCGTCGAACTGGCCTACTACGATCCTCTCACCGGCCTGCCCAACCGCCGCCTGATCGAGGACCGCTTCACCCAGGCCCTGGCCGCTGCCGAGCGGGACGGGGAGGAACTGGCCCTGGTCTTCATCGATCTCGACCATTTCAAGCGGGTAAACGATTCCCTCGGTCACAGCGTCGGCGACGCCCTCTTGTGCTCGGTGGCGGAGCGCCTGTCCACCGTCGTGCGCAAGGTGGATTCCATGGCCCGCCTGGGCGGCGACGAATTCATCCTGGTCATGCCCGGCTTGAACGCGGCGGCGGCTGCCGACGTGGCGCGCCGGCTGGTGGACGTCTGCGCCCAGCCCTTCCGCGTCGGTTCCCACGACCTGGCGGTGACGCCGTCCCTGGGTATCGCCCTCTACCCCGCCGACGGCAAGGATTTCGAGACCCTGCTCAAGAATGCCGACACGGCCATGTATCAGGCCAAGCAGGCGGGGCGCAACGCCTTCCAGTTCTACGCCAGCGACATGAACGTGGCGACTCTGGAACACCTGATGCTGGAGAGCAACCTGCGGTCGGCCCTGGCCAACAAGGAGTTCCTGCTCCACTACCAGCCCCTGGTTTCGCTGGCCACGGGCCGCATCGTCGGCGTCGAGGCCCTGCTGCGCTGGCAGCACCCCCACATCGGCCTCATCTCCCCGGCACGCTTCATCCCGGTGGCCGAGGACTGCGGCCTCATCAACCCCATCGGCGACTGGGTGCTCTTCGAAGTCTGCCAGCAGGCCAAGGCCTGGGAGGCGGAAGGCATCGAGCCCGTCACCGTGGCGGTCAACGTGTCGCCGGTACAGTTCCGCCAGACCGCCTTCGTGGACATGGTGGCCGGGGCCCTGGCTTTCACCGGCCTGGAACCGGGCCTCCTCGAACTGGAATTGACCGAGCGCACGGTGATGCACGACGCCGAGGTCAACCTCGGTACGCTGTCCGCCCTGCACCGCATGGGGGTGGACCTGTCGGTGGACGATTTCGGCACCGGCTACTCGTCCCTCGCCTACCTCAAGCGCTTCCCGGTGAGCAAGCTGAAGATCGACCAGTCCTTCGTGCGCAATGTCGTCGAGGACGCCGACGACCGTGCCATCGCCTCGACCATCGTCAGGATGGGCAAGAGCCTGCGCCTCAAGGTGCTGGCCGAGGGTGTGGAAACCGCCGAACAACTGGCCTGGCTCAAGGCGCAGGACTGCGACCTGGCCCAGGGCTACCTGTTCAGCCGCCCGCTGCCGGCGGCGGAAATGGCCGAATTGTTGCGCCGGCAACCTTTTTTGCATCAGGAGTGAAACGTGGAAAACACCGTCATCAAGATCGGCGGCATGAGCTGCCAAGGCTGTGTCAAGAACATCACCGGCGTCCTCGCCGCCCTTCCCGGCGTGGCCGGTGCCGAGGTCTCCCTGGAGGCGGGGCAGGCCCGGGTGGCCTACGACCCGGCGGCGGTGAGCCGCGAGGCCCTGTGCGCCGCCATCGAGGATGCCGGTTTCGACGCCGAGTGAGATAATCGCGGCATTCCGCGGCAGGCAACCCGATGAACTCCCCCGAACCCAAAGAAATCCGGCTCACCCAGCTTTCCCACGGCGGCGGCTGCGGCTGCAAGATCGCCCCCGGCGTCCTCGAAAAGATCCTCGCCCAGAACGCCCGCGGCATCGTTCCGCCACAGCTCCTGGTCGGTATCGAGACCGCCGACGACGCGGCCGTCTACAAGATCAACGACAAGCAGGCCATCGTCGCCACGACGGATTTCTTCATGCCCATCGTGGACGATCCCTACGACTTCGGCCGCATCGCCGCCACCAACGCCATTTCCGACGTGTACGCCATGGGTGGCACGCCCCTCTTCGCCCTGGCCCTGGTGGGCATGCCGGTGAACACCTTGCCCCTGGAGACCATCGGCCGCATCCTGGCCGGTGGCGAGGCGGTCTGCCGGGCCGCCAACATCCCCATCGCCGGCGGGCACACCATCGACTCGGTGGAACCCATCTACGGCCTCGTCGCCATCGGCCTGGTGGACCCGGCCCACGTCAAGCGCAACGCCGACGCCCGCCCCGGCGACCGGCTCATCCTCGGCAAGGCCCTGGGGGTGGGCGTCTACAGCGCCGCCTTCAAGAAGGGCAAGCTGTCGCGGGCGGATTACGAGGCCATGATCGCCAGCACCACCCAGCTCAACACGCCGGGGCCGCTGCTGGCCTGCCTGGAGGGCGTCCACGCCGTCACCGATGTCACCGGCTTCGGGCTCCTCGGCCACCTGCTGGAAATCTGCAAGGGTTCCGGCGTGGCGGCGCGGCTGGATTTCGCCAGCCTGCCCTTCCTGCCCCACGCCATCGACCTGGCCCGGGAGGGCAACGTCACCGGCGCGTCCGGGCGCAACTGGGCGAGCTACGGTGAGCGGATCGCCTGCGCGGCTCCCCTCGGCGAGGCCGAACGGGCACTGCTGACCGATCCCCAGACGTCCGGCGGCCTGCTCGTTTCCTGTTCGCCGGAAACCGTGACGGAAGTGCTCTCCATCTTCCTCCAGCAGGGCTTTTCCCACGTTTCGGTGGTCGGCGAGATCGTCGAGGGAACGCCCGTCGTCACGGTCGCCTGATCCCGCCGGGTGGTGCCGCTGTACATGTTGTTACAAATGAGATACATTCGCATTTGTAAACAATAACCGGACCAGCCCGCCAGCCTGCTGCCAGCCAGCCACGTCCTCAACCTATCTTGAGGAACCCCAATGGCTGACCACAGCAACCCCCCGTTTCGTCCGGCGGTCCTGACCGCTGCCCTCCTGCTGGCTTTTGCCGCTCCCGGCGCCCTGGCCGCCGACGCCGAGCCGGAAAAGACCCTGGCCCCGGTCAAGGTGACCGACAAGGCGGAAAAGGAAAGTGCCGGCTACCAGGGCGGCGCCACCCGCGTCGGCAAGGTGACGCAACTGCCCAAGGACGTGCCCCAGGCCCTGACCATCGTCAGCGAGGCCCTCATCGAGGACAAGAACGCCGACACCCTGAAGGAAGCCCTGCGCAACGTCGCCGGCCTCTCCTTCAATGCCGGCGAGGGCGGCCGCATCGGCGACAACATGACGCTGCGCGGCTTCTCCTCCTTCGGCGATCTCTACCTGGACGGCATCCGCGACGTCGCCCAGTACAACCGGGAAACCTTCAACATCGAGCAGGTGGAAGTCCTGCGCGGTTCCGCCGCCATGCTCTTCGGCCGCGGCCAGGCCGGGGGCGTGATCAACCAGGCGAGCAAGGAGCCCGGCCTGATGAACAAGGGCAGCGTCACCACCACCCTGGGCAGCTACGACTACAAGCGGGTCACCGCCGACGTGAACCAGGTGGTGGGCGAGAACGCCGCGTTGCGCGTCACCGCCATGAAGACCGACGCCGGCAGTTCCCGGGACCGGGTCGAGACCGAGCGGGATGGCTTCGCCCCCACCCTGCGCTGGGGCATCGGTACCGCCGACGAATTCTCCCTCGGCCACTATTACCTGAAGACCCACAACACCCTCGACTACGGTGTTCCCTTCTTCCACAACAAGCCCCTGGACGTGCCCGCCAGCCGCTTCTACGGCACCACTTCGGACTACGAGGACAACACCACCAACATCACCACCGGCACCTACAAGCACCGCTTTTCCAACGATACCGAACTGCGCACGGTGCTGCGCTACGCCGACTACACCCGCGACCTGTGGGGCGTGGCGCCGCGGCTGCCCGGGGGCACCACCACCATTACCGACAGCACGGTGATCAACCGCGGCCGCCAGGCCCGGGGCGGCCACGAGCAGACCTGGACCAGCCAGACCGACTTCACCACCAAGTTCGCCACCGGCGCCGTCAAGCACGAGGTCCTGGCCGGGCTGGAGCTGCTGCAGGAGCGGGCCGGCCGCTGGAGCTACAACAATGCGAGCATCGCCGCCAACCCGTCCACCACCGTCGGCAACCCGGACAACACGCCGGTTCTGCCCCAGGGCTACGGCAGCCGCTACCGCAGCGGCATCAACACCTATGAAGGCGTCACCGTCGGCACCTACGCCCAGGACGCCATCGAATTCCTGCCCGGCTGGAAGGTGCTGCTGGGCGCCCGCCACGACAAAATGGACGCCGAATACAGCAACGGCGCCACCGTGGACTTCGGCGAATGGAGCTACCGCACCGGCCTGTCCTGGCAGCCCGACGACTACCAGCATTACTATCTGGCTTTCAGCGATTCCTTCAACCCGACGGCGGACCTCTACCAGTTCACCACCACCACCACCCCGGCCCCGCCGGAGCGCAGCAAGACCCTGGAACTGGGCAGCAAGTGGGAACTCTTCGAGGGCGACCTGTCCCTGCGCACCTCCCTCTACCGGGCGGAAAAGGAGTGGGAACGCAACACCGACGTGGAATCGGCCTCCAACCCGCCGACCCTGGCCAATCCCTACCCCAACCTGCTGACCCGCAAACGCCACACCAACGGCTTCGAGCTGGAGGCCGCCGGCCGCATCACCAACCGCTGGGAGGTCTTCTTCGGCTGGGCCTTGCTCGACGCCAAGATCGACGAGGCCAAGCCCGGCGGCAGCAAGGCGGTGGAAGGCATGCGGCCCCGCAACACGCCCCATTTCACCTACAGCCTGTGGTCCACCTATCGCCTGGACGGCGGCTGGCGCGTCGGCGGCGGCGTCGAGGGCAAGGGCGAGCGGCTGGCCTACGGCATCCCCAACGGCACCGCCGTGCCCAGCCCCAACGTGGCACCGGGCTATCGCCGCTGGGATGCCATGGTGTCCTACGAGCAGGCCAAATACGTGGTCAAGCTCAACATTCTCAACCTCTTCGACAAGCGCTACTACGAGTCGGTGTATGAAAACGGCGGCCACGTCGTGCCCGGCACCCAGCGGGCGGCGCAGATGAGCGTCGAATACAAGTTCTAGACGGAGCGACGACCATGAATCGACGTCAAATGCTTTTGGCCCTGGCTTCCCTCGGGGCGCTGCCCCGGGTAGCCCTGGCGGCACCGGCCGCACCCGGCCCCACCCTCATCGGCGCCGCCTGGCGGGGCCCCAACCCGGGCGACCCCTATTTTGCCGGCATACTGGCGGCCGACTGGCAGGCCGAAAAGCTCGCCATCCGCTACGCCGTGCCCCTGCCCACCCGGCCCCACGGCCTCACCGCCGAAGCCGGCGGCGGCCTTCTGGTGGTGGGCGTGCGGCCCGGCGGCTGGATGCTGCGCTGCGACGGCGAGGGGCGGATCGTCAACCAGGTGCGAGCGGAAGAGGAGGGGGGCGCCACCCGCTTCAGCGGCCACGCCGCGGTGGCCGGCGAGCGGCTCTACACCAGCGAGACCGAGGTCGCCACCGGCCGCGGGCGGGTGGGGGTGCGCGATGCCCGCAGCCTGCAAAAGCTGGCGGAATGGGATACCCACGGCATCGACCCGCACCAGCTCGTCCTTGATCCCGACGGCAACCTCATCGTCGCCAACGGCGGCGTGCCCCGCACCATACCGGGCGACAAGAAGCACGACCTGCAGCGCATGGATTCTTCCCTGGTGCGGCTCGCCACCGGCGACGGCCGCCTGCTTCGCCAGTGGCGCCTGGAGGATCCCCGCCTCAGCCTGCGCCACCTGGCCTGGAACCGCCATCCCGAGGCGGGCGACCCCCTCCTCGGCATCGCCCTGCAGGCGGAACACGACGATCCCGCCGCCCGTGCCGCGGCGCCCCTGCTGGCCGTCCTCCGCGGCGACGAACTCAGCGTGCCCACCCGGGCCAACGACGGCATCGGCTACGCCGGCGACATCGCCGCCGCCTACCGCGGCGGCTTTGCCGTCTCCAGCCACCAGGCCGGGGTGGCCCAGGTCTGGCACCCGGGAGCGCCGGAGCAGATGACCTCGGTGGTCAAGTTCAAGGAAGCCTACGCCCTGGCCAGTTGGCCGGGGAGCGGGGAGGAAGGGGGGCTGGTGATCAGCACCGCCTACGGAGCGGTGCGCTGGCTGCCGGCGGGCAAGGCCGCCTTCCTGGCCTGGCCGGAACCCATGGCGGTGGACAACCACTGGGTGCTGGCCGGCTGACGCCGGGTCAGGGCAGCGCCGGGCCAGCCGTCAGCCAGATGGCGGTGCCAAGCATCATCCAGGCAAACGCGGCCCGCAGGCGCCGCTCCGGCAACCGGTGGGCGACGGCCACTCCCGCCGAAACGGTGGCCAGGCCGCCCGCCGCCAGGGGCAGGCCGAGGGACCATTCCACCTGGTGGGCGGCGGCGTAGGTTCCCAGGGCGATCATGGAACTGGGCGCCACCAGGGCCAGGGAAAGGCTCTGGGCCACCGTCTGCCGCTGGGCCAGCCAGCCGGTGAGCAGCGGGGTCGCCACCAGGCCGCCGCCGATGCCCAGAAGCCCCATGCTGCTGCCGCCCACCACGCCCACCACCGGCAGGGCGCGGATATCCAGGTCAGCCGCGACCGGGCGCGCGGCCGGGCTCCGGCGGGCCAGCATGTGCAGGGCGAGCAGGGCGAGGAAGGCGGCGAAGGCCAGGCGCAGCACCTGCGGTTCCAGGCGGGTGGCGTAGTGAGCCATGGCGGCCGTGGTCAGGGTGGCGGAAAGGCCGATGGCCAGGGCCTTGCCCAGGGCCACCGGATGCCGCCGGCTGTAGCGCCACCAACCGATGAGCAGGTTGGGCGCCATCATCGCCAGTGCCGTTCCCTGGGCGAGGGGCTGGGGCAGGCCAAAGCCGAGCGCCAGCAGGGGAATGGCAATGATGCCGCCGCCGATGCCGAAGAGGCCGCCGAAGAAACCCAGTCCCGCGCCGAGGGCGAGGATAGCGGCAAAATGGGAGAAGTCGGGGAGGTTCATGGCGGCGGCACGGGTGAAAGGGAGGGTCCATGATATTCACCTCATGGATTGATACAATGGCGTGAAAATACATTTATTCGTAACATAAACGCACGAATGAAAGACGCTCCCGATCTCGCCTTTTTCTGCCTCCTCGCCCGCCAGCCCAGTCTGGCCGCGGCGGCCCAGGCCCTGGGGGTGACACCGCCGGCGGTGAGCCGGCGCCTGGCAGCCCTGGAAGGGCGCCTGGGGGTGCGGCTGCTCAACCGCACCACTCGCCGCCTGAGCCTGACTGCCGAGGGCGAACGCTACCTGGAGGAAGGGGAAGCCATCCTGCGGGACCTCGAGCGTCTGGAACGATCCCTGGCCGCCGCCCGGGAGACGCCGCGGGGGCTACTGCGCATCAACGCCACCTTCGGCTTCGGGCGCCGCCACCTGGCGCCGGCCATTGCCGAATTTGCCGTCCGCTACCCCGAGGTGGAGGTGATCCTGCAACTGACCGACCGCCCCCTGGATCTCGTCGCCGAGGCCATGGATATCGGTATCCGCTTCGGCCCGCCGCCGGACGCCCGGGTCCTGGCCCGGCCCATCGCCGCCAACCGACGCCTGCTGTGTGCCGCGCCCACCTACCTGGCGGCGGCCGGCGAGCCGGCTGCACCGCAGGACCTGCCGGCCCACCAATGCATCGTCATCCGCGAGAACGAGCGGGCCTACAACAACTGGCAGTTGTTCGACGGCGCCCGCCAGGCGACCATCAAGGTGCGCGGGGCGCTCGCCACCAACCACGGAGAGATTGCCGTGGACTGGGCCCTGGCCGGGCTCGGCATCGTATTGCGTTCGGAATGGGATGTGGCCGGCTATCTGCGGGGGGGCCAGTTGCGGCGGGTGCTGGCGCCCTGGGTGGGAGCGGCGGCGGACATCCATGCCGTCTATCCCCAGCGCCACCACCTGTCGGCCAAGGTGCAGGCTTTCATCGATTTCCTGGCGGAGCGTTTCGCCGCCTACCGGCCCGATCCGCGCGCGGCCAGGGCGCCCTGGTAGCGTGGCTCAGGCCAGGGCCATGTGGTGGCCGGCGTCGTTGGGGCAGTGGGAGCCGTGGGCTTGGCGAAGGCAGTCGCGGGCGCAGGAGGCGCAGCGGCCGCATTCGGACGTGACGCCCAGGTCGCGGCGGAGATCCTTGAGCGTGCGGGCACCATCCCGCGCCGCTTCGTGGATCTGGCGTTCGGTGACGGCCTGGCAAACGCAAACGTACATGACTGGCGACTCCGTGGATCAAGGTTGCCGCGGTCGGGGTGCCACGGCTGCATGAGAATAATTCTCAACCGCATAAGTGGTGTTGTCAAGAATTATTTTCATTTGCGTTGGCTCCGCTTTGGGGAAATTGTCGCTTTTCCATCAATGGCTTGGTGCTTCGGGGCTGACACGCAAGGGACGTGCCCGGCACGGCGGAACGTTCCCGCCGCGGCATCCTCCAAGGAGGGAGCAAAGCACGGAAGGAGATCGCCATGCTGGCGATGGAAATGATGGCGTACCTGCTGGCGGCGGCTTCCGGCATTTCCGGCTTGCCGCCGCCTTTGGTGGACGAGTTGCCGCCGGTCGTGGCCATGGCGCCGGAGGCCCTGCGGGCACAGGCCTGCTCCATGAAACAGGAGCAATGCCGGGGCATCGTCGCCTTGTTCGATGCCGACAACGGCCGCATCCTGGTCAGCGACGCCCTAGACCTTTCCGACCCGGCGGACAACTCCTTCCTCGTCCACGAACTGGTCCATGTCCTGGAATACCGCTACCGGGGCGGGCGGGGGCCGGAGGGATGCCGGGAAACCCTGCGTTCCGAACGCTTCGCCTACCGGGTGCAAAATGCCTACCTCCGGCGGGAGGGCCGGGCGGAACGCTTCGGCAGCAACATCATGGCCCTGGGCTGTGCCCCGGATCAGCCGGGGGATTCCACCATCCGCCTGGAGCGGGGCTTCAACCGGGTCAACGAGGAAGCGGTCCTGCAGGACTTCCTGGAGGAAAGGCGGCGGGGGCGGGCGGCGCCGTAGTCGACGCGCCTGCCTCCGCCACGGAGCGGGCGAAGGTGGAGACCCCGGCGGTCTTGAGGTAGATGCAACGCTTGCCGCTGCGCTTGCACTGCTCCTTCACGCGCCAGTAGGCGTTGTGGCTGATACAGCCGGCCTGGCAGATGACCAGGTCGGCAGCGGCGAGAGCCGCGTCGATGCGGTGCAGGCTTTCCTCCAGGCCGCCGTCGTGGTGCAGGAAGCGGCCGCCACGGGATTCCACCAGTTGCCGGTAGGCCTCCACCGCACCGGAACGGCCGCCGACGCAGAGGACGCACTTGCCCTCCAGGGCGGCGCCGGCCGGGGCCGCTTCCGCCGGCGGGGCTGCGACGGTGGTCTCCTGCGGCCGGCAGACGCGCTGGCGGCGCTCCAGCTCCCGTTCCAGTTCGGCCACCCGGGCGGTCAGCGCAGTGGCGCGGCTTTCGGCATCGCCGGCCCGGCGCAGCAGGGCCTGGCGGTCGCGGAGCTCGGGCAAGGCCTGGCGCAGGCTGTCCAGCTGCCCGGCGAGGTTGGCCGCCGCGGCTTCCTTGCCGGCCAGCTCGACCCGCAGGGCCGCCGCCTGTTCCCCCAGCAGGGCGCTCTCCCGGGACTTTTCCCGGCGCAGGGACTCGGCTTCGCCCCGGGCGTCGGCCAGTTCGCTTCGCAGGCGGGCGTTTTCGTCACGCAGGGCTTGCAGGGCGCCGAGGTCGGCCCGGGTGCCCGTACCAACCTGGTGTTGGAGCATGTGGATGTCGGCGTAGATTTCCTGTTCCAGGGCCTTGTCGCAGGCCGGATGGCTCCAGGCCGCCCACAGGGCGCCGGGAATGCCGGTGCCGGCGGCCACGGAGGCACGCCACAGGCGAGCCACGGCGGGGCTGTCCTTGGCTGAGGCGAAGCGCCGGATGTCGGCCTGGAAGCGTTTTTCCAGCGTCTTGTGCAGCAGTTCCGAGAGGGGGCCGCGGGTTTCGCAGGCGCCGACGGCGGAGGTATGCAGGACGAAATCGGCGGTTGCCCGGGGGAAGTGCATCACCCGGGCCATGAGGCCGCGCAGTTCGTCCACGCCGAAGCAGACGCCGACGAGGGGGCAATGGCACTTGTGGGCCATCTCCCACAGGCGGCGGCGACGGGAGCCCTGGGCCGGCGGCGTGGCGGTGGCAAAGGGGCCGCCGGAAGGCTCGGGGACGGAAACCTTGCCGGCGAAAGCGCCGCCGGCGACGTGGTAAGGGGGGATGGGCGGGGGCATGGATGCAGGGGTTGCAGGCTCAAGCGTCGGTGCCCGGGGCCGGCGGGCGGCAGGCCAGCCGGCCGGCGAGGCAGTCCCGCTCCCGGGCCAGGCGCTGGCATTCGGCCTGGGCGGCACAGAGGGTCTTGTCCAGGGTCCACAGGCGCTGGGCGGCGCAGATCAGCTCATCGTTGCGTTCGCTCAATTGCATGAGCCGGCGGCCCAGTTCGATGATGGCCTGCCCCGATTCCAGGGCGGCCAGGCGCTGCCGGGTCTCCTCCAGCAACTGGCGCAGGCGGTTGAGTTCGTTTTCCTGGGCGACGATCTTCCTGGCTGCCACCGTGGCGGCGCGCTTGTGCTCGCGCCGGGCCAGGCGCAGGGCGATGCGGAGGTTGGCGTTGTCCTCGGCCAGGCGGCCGGCGGCGGGCTCTTCCCGCTCAATGACGGAGCGGTCCTTAAGCGGGGCAAGCATGGCGGTCGGCCTCCGGCAGGCAGCCCAGGCGGCGGCTGGCGCGCTCGCAGAGGCTGCGGGTGTCGTCGTCCATCCCCGGCTGCTCGGAAAGGCGGTCGAGAATACGGGCGGCGTTGAGGGCGGAATGGGGGCAGCCCGTTTCCGCATGGATGAGGACGAGGCTCAACGCCCCGGCCCAGAGTTCGGCGGTCGGCATGGCGGCCTCCGTCGAATCAGCGGATGGCGGCCGGCAGCGCCGACCACAACAACAGGGCGGCGATGGCGATGTGCAGGGCCAGGCTCTTCATGGTCGCGCTCCTATGGATGAGAATGGTTCTCATCGTAGCGTCGGAAGCATGGATTGTAAATAGGAATTATTCGTGTTTATCGGAAATGGGTTTTTTCCGGGCCGCCAGGGCGGCCTTGACGTGGTCAACGTACTCCACGTCCACTTGCATGATGTGGTTGTAGAACCAGCCGTTGATGAGGTATTGCACCTCGGCGGCGATCTGATCCAAGGTGAGGTGCTTGGCGTTCTCCAGGAGCTTGAGGAGCATGCCCTTGAACTGGCGATGCAGCTCCCGATGGGCTTCCAGTCCCGGGTAGCGGCAAGCCCTGAGGAGTTCCTCCTCTTCACGGAAATGGACTTTCACGTAGTCGCAGAGGATGGCCAGGGTCTTCATCACCCGGATCTGGTCGCCGTTGCCGGCGAAGGTGGCGGCCAGGTCGAACAACTGCTTGTGCTGGTCGTCGATGGCGGGCAGGCCGAAAATGAGCTTGTCGGACCACTCGGCGAGACGCATGTCCATGGGCGGCTCCACAGGGAACAGTCAAAATGAGACGCCGGCGGTAGCCGGGTGGTTCCGCCTGCTTCCGGCAACGACGGGCGGCGGGCAGTCCCGCCTCCCGTCATTGCCCGGAGGCATCAGGCGTGGTGGGGCCGGGGCGCCTTGACCGTGATGGCCTCGATGCGGCCGCCGGCGATGGTCTTGAACATGTTGTAGGCCATGATCACCATGCCGGAAAGGAAGAGCAGGCCGCCGAGGAAGCGGATGGCCCAGAACGGATAGGAGCCCTTCACGCCCTCGACGAAGCTGTAGGCCAGGGTGCCGTCGGCGTTCACCGCTCGCCACATGAGGCCCTGCATGACGCCGGCGATCCACATGGAAACGATGTAGAGCACGATGCCGACCGTGGCCACCCAGAAGTGCACCGTGATCAGCCGGACGCTGTGCATCTCCTCCTTGCCGAAGAGGCGGGGCAGCAGGTAGTAGATGGAGCCGATGGAGACCATGGCCACCCAGCCCAGGGCGCCGGAGTGCACGTGGCCCACCGTCCAGTCGGTGTAGTGGGACAGGGCGTTGACCGACTTCACGGCCATCATGGGCCCTTCGAAGGTGGACATGCCGTAGAAGGAGAGGGAGGTCACTAGGAACTTGAGGATGGGGTCGTCCCGCAGTTTGCTCCAGGCGCCGGAGAGAGTCATGATGCCGTTGATCATGCCGCCCCAGGAGGGCGCCAGCAGGATCAGGGAGAAGACCATGCCGATGGACTGGGTCCAGTCGGGCAGGGCGGTGTAGTGCAGGTGGTGGGGGCCGGCCCACATGTAGGTGAAGATCAGCGCCCAGAAGTGCACGATCGACAGGCGGTAGGAATACACCGGACGCTCGGCCTGCTTGGGCATGAAGTAGTACATCATGCCGAGGAAGCCGGCGGTGAGGAAGAAGCCCACCGCGTTGTGGCCGTACCACCACTGGATCATCGCGTCCTGGACGCCGGCGTAGGCCGAGTAGGACTTGGTCAGGCACACCGGGACGGCCATGCTGTTGACGATGTGCAGCAGCGCCACCGCCAGGATGAAGGCGCCGAAGAACCAGTTGGCCACGTAGATGTGGCGCACCTTGCGCATGCCGATGGTGCCGAAGAAGACGACGGCGTAGGACACCCAGACCAGGGCGATGAGGATGTCGATGGGCCATTCCAGCTCGGCGTATTCCTTGCCGCTGGTCATGCCCAGGGGCAGGGTGACGGCCGCCAGCACGATGACCAGTTGCCAGCCCCAGAAGGTGAAGGGAATGAGAGGGCCTCCCCACAGCCGCGTATGGCAGGTGCGCTGCACCACGTAGTAGGAGGTGGCGAAGAGGGCGCTGCCGCCGAAGGCGAAGATGACGGCGTTGGTATGCAGCGGCCGCAGGCGCCCGAAGTGGAAGTAGGGGCCGACATTGAGTTCCGGCCACACCAGTTGGGCGGCGATGACGACGCCCACCAGCATGCCGACGATGCCCCAGATGACCGTCATCACCGCGAACTGGCGGACGACCTTGTCGTTGTAGGTGCTTGAAGTTACAGACATGAACCATCCTCTTGTTATCAATGGAAACCTTCCTGTCCGGGGAGGCGCAAAAAAATTCCGACGCCTGCCGTCGGAACGACTTCCCGGGTGCCTCTGTTGGGGGAGGCTTTTTTTGCCACGTCATTGGTCCGGGGCAAACGCAAATAGTTCAACGCCGGGCGAAAAAACCCTGGTGGCATGGGGCACCCATTTGGTGCGCGGGCGTGGCAGGCCTGCCTGCCGGTGGTGCGGCCATGGCCTGGTGATTCTGCGGAGAATCGGAAAAACAGGGGCTTGGCCCTTGGTTCGCCTCTTGCTATAAGGCAGGGAATCCCATCCCCCGGAGCACGCCGTGTCCATCCACGTCGCCCTGAACCACGTCACCCACTACAATTACGACCGCCTCATCAACCTCGGCCCCCAGGTCATCCGCCTGCGGCCTTGCCCCCATTCCCGTACCCGCATCCTTGCCTACTCGCTGAAGATCGGCCCGGAGAAGCACTTCATCAACTGGCAGCAGGATCCCCAGGGCAACTACCTGGCCCGCCTGGTCTTCCCGGAAAAGACCCGGGAATTCCGCATCGAGGTGGACCTGGTGGCCGAAATGTCGGTCATCAATCCCTTCGATTTCTTCCTGGAGCCCCACGCCGAACACTTTCCCTTCGCCTACGAGGCCTGGCAGCGTCACGAGCTGACGCCCTACCTGTACACCCTGCCGGCGACGCCGCTGTTCCAGGAATACCTCGACGCCATCCCCCGGGAAAAGGCCCGCAGCGTCGATTTCCTGGTGGCCCTGAACGCCCGCCTGCAGCAGGACATCGCCTACACCATCCGCATGGAGCCCGGCGTGCAGACGCCGGAGGAGACGCTGTCCAGGAAATCCGGCTCCTGCCGCGATTCCGCCTGGCTGCTGGTGCAGCTCCTGCGCCACCTGGGGCTGGCGGCGCGCTTCGTTTCCGGCTACCTGGTCCAGCTTACTCCCGACGTCAAATCCCTCGATGGCCCCTCCGGCCCCGAGGCCGACTTCACCGACCTCCACGCCTGGGCCGAGGTCTACCTGCCCGGCGCCGGCTGGATCGGCCTCGACCCCACCTCCGGCCTCTTCGCCGGCGAGGGGCACATCCCCCTCGCCTGCACGCCGGAGCCGGCCTCCGCCGCCCCGGTCGCCGGCGCCCTCGACGAATGCGAGACCGAATTCGCCCATCACATGCAGGTCACCCGCATCTGGGAAGCCCCCCGGGTCACCAAGCCCTACACGGACGAACAGTGGGCCGCCATCGAGGCGCTGGGCCACCGCATCGACGGCGAGTTCAAGGCCAGCGACGTGCGCCTCACCCAGGGCGGCGAACCCACCTTCGTCGCCGTGGACGACCCCGACGGCGCCGAGTGGAACACCGATGCCCTGGGCCCCACCAAGCGCCTCCTGGCCGCCGACCTCTTCCACCGCCTGCGGGAAAAGTACGGCGCCAATGGCTTCATGCACTTCGGCCAGGGCAAGTGGTATCCCGGCGAGCAACTGCCCCGCTGGAGCCTCAACTGCTACTGGCGCAAGGACGGCCAGCCCCTGTGGGGCAATCCCGCCCTCTACGCCGACGAGAAGAAGGACTACGGCGTCACCGATGTCCAGTCCCTCGCCTTTCTCGCCAGGGTCGCCCAGAACCTGGGCCTCGACCCGCAACACGTCTTCCCCGCCTTCGAGGATGTCTTCTACTACCTGTGGCGGGAGCGGCGGCTGCCGGGCAATGTCGATCCCTTCGATTCCCGGCTGGACGACCCCCTGGAGCGGGCGCGCCTGACGAAGGTGTTCTCCCAGGGCCTGACCCACACCGTCGGCCACGTCTTCCCGGTGATGAAGGACGTCGCCGGCCAGTGGCAGACCGGCCCCTGGTTCCTGCGTTCCGAGCGCTGCTACCTGTTCCCCGGCGATTCCGCCATGGGCTGGCGCCTGCCCCTGGATTCCCAGCCCTGGGTGGCGAAGGCCGACTACCCCTATCAGCATCCCCTCGATCCCTCCCTGGTGCCGGCGCCGCTGAAGTCCTACGCCGAGATCCGCCGGCAGTTTGCCGAGGTGGTGGAAGCCGCCCGGGCCCGCGAGGCCAACCTCCGGGGCCAGGGCAAGGCAGCCGCCCCCGATAGCGTGCCCGGCTTCAAGCAATCCGCCTCCTGGATCACGCGCCTGGCCATGTGCGCCGAGCCCCGGGATGGGCGGCTCTACGTCTTCATGCCTCCCACCGGCAGCCTGGACGACTACCTGGAACTGGTCGCCGCCTGTGAGCGGGCCGCCGAGGCCATGAACCTGCCGGTCATCTTCGAAGGCTATACTCCCCCCGCCGACCCGCGGCTGTCCCACTTCAGCGTCACCCCCGACCCCGGCGTCATCGAGGTCAACGTCCACCCGGCCGGCTCCTGGGACCAGCTGGTGGACCAGACCACCCACCTCTACGACGCCGCCCACCGCTCCCGGCTGACCACCGAGAAATTCATGCTCGACGGCCGCCACACCGGCACCGGCGGCGGCAACCACTTCGTCCTCGGCGGCGCCACCCCCGGCGACTCCCCCTTCCTGCGCCGGCCGGACCTGCTGAGGAGCCTGATCGCCTACTGGCACAACCACCCCAGCCTCTCCTACCTGTTCTCCGGCCTCTTCATCGGCCCCACCAGCCAGGCGCCGCGGGTGGACGAAGCGCGGAACGACAGCCTCTACGAGATGGAGATCGCCTTCAAGGAGGTTCCCGAACCAGGGAGTCATGTTCAGCCCTGGCTCGTCGACCGCATCTTCCGCAACCTTCTCGTCGACGTCACCGGCAACACCCACCGCGCCGAGTTCTGCATCGACAAGCTCTACTCCCCGGACGGCCCCGCCGGCCGCCACGGCCTGCTGGAGCTGCGGGCCTTCGAGATGCCGCCCCACGCCCGCATGTCGCTTGCCCAGCAGCTCCTCCTGCGCGGCCTCGTCGCCCGCTTCTGGGCGCAACCCTACGACCCGCCCCGGCTGGCCCGCTGGGGCACCGAGCTGCACGACCGCTTCATGCTGCCCCATTTCGTCGAACAGGACTTCCGCGATGTGGTCGAGGAAATGCAGCAGTCCGGTTTCGCCTTCCAGCCGGAATGGTTCGCCCCCCACTTCGAATTCCGCTTTCCCAAGTACGGCGATTTCGCGGCCAAGGGCATCGATTTCGAGCTGCGCCACGCCCTCGAGCCCTGGCATGTCATGGGCGAGGAGGGCAACGCCGGCACCACCGTGCGTTTCGTCGATTCCTCGGTGGAACGGGTCCAGGTCAAGGTCGCCGGCATGGCGCCGGACCGTTACGTCCTCACCTGCAACGGCCGCGCCGTACCCCTGCAGCCCACCGGCACCCACGGCGAATTCGTCGCCGGCGTGCGCTATCGGGCGTGGCAGCCGGCCTCCTGCCTGCACCCCACCATCGGCGTCCACGGCCCCCTGGTCTTCGACTTGGTGGATACCTGGATGCGCCGCTCCCTGGGGGGCTGCCAGTACCACGTCGCCCACCCCGGCGGCCGCAGCTTCGAGACTTTCCCGGTCAATGCCTTCGAAGCCGAAAGCCGGCGCCTGGCCCGCTTCTTCCGCTTCGGCCACACGCCGGGGCGCCTCGACGCGGCCCCGCCCGAGGTCAGCGCCGAGCACCCGTTTACGCTAGACTTGAGACGATTCTGAGTTTACCTGCAACCCTAGAGGCCAGGACCATGCACCCCTTTGATCGCATTACCGTCAATCCTCAGGTACTGAACGGGCAGCCCACTATCCGCGGGATGCGCCTGACGGTCCGCCGCGTGGTCGAGGCGGTTGCCCTTTACCCCGACCGTGGCGAATTGCTGCGTGAGTATCCGGAGCTGGATGCCGAGGACGTTCGCCAGGCCCTGGATTTTGCTGCCTGCAACCTCGATGACAGCGTGATGTCCCTGGCAGCGTGAACCGCTTCCTGCTTGACCAGGGGTTACCCCGTTCGGCTGCCGAGATTCTGCGGGGCAGGGGCTGGGTCGCGGAACATGTCGGGGAGCGGGGCATGTTCTGCGCCGCGGACACGGAAATCCTCGATCCGGCCCGGCAGGGGGGGCTGGTGATCGTTACCCTCGATGCCGATTTTCATGCCTGGCTGGCTGTCAATCATGCGGCCGGCCCGTTGGTGATCCGCTTACGGCGGGAAAGCCTCAAGGGACCTGAACTGGCTGATCTGTTGGAGAGCGTCCTGGGCCGAGTCAGCGAGGCGTTGGCGAGCGGGGCGCTGGTCACCACTGACGAGCGCACGATCCGCGTCAAACATCTTCCCATCACTTCCGCGGCCTGAAACGGCCCATTCTCAGCCGCCCAGCATTCCATGGCCCGCACCCTGCTCGCCATCTACCCCCGCAATGCCCACCGTTTCGACGAGATGTTGACGGCGGCTGGCGCGGTGCGGCCGCATTGGCGGCGCTTCTTCATCCACCTGGACGCGGTGGCGCCGGAAGAGATGCACCGGCGCCTCAATTTCGTGGACCGGCGCATCCAGGAAAACGGCGTCACCTACAACGTCTATGCCGAGCCGGACGGCGCCGACCGGCCCTGGTCCCTGGACCCTCTGCCGCTCATCCTGGCCGCCGACGAGTGGAAGCAGATCGCCGCGGCGGTGGCCCAGCGGGCCGAACTCCTCAACGCCACCCTGGCCGATCTCTATGGCGAGCAGCGCCTGCTTTCCGAGGGCTTGCTGCCGCCGGCCCTGGTCTACGGCCAGCACGGCTACTTGTGGCCCTGTCGCGGCATCCAGCCGCCGGGGGGCACCTGGCTGCACCTCTACGCCGTCGACCTGGCCCGCTCGCCGGACGGGCGCTGGTGGGTGATCGCCGACCGTACCCAGGCACCCTCCGGGGCCGGTTACGCCCTGGAAAACCGGCTGGTCATCTCCCGGGTTTTTCCGGAACTCTTCCGGGATCTCCACGTCCAGCACCTGGCGGATTTCTTCCGGGCCCTGCAGGATTCCCTCACCGCCCTGGCGCCCCTGGACCCCGGCGAGCAGCCCCACGTGGTGCTGCTCACCCCCGGCCCCTACAACGAAACCTACTTCGAGCACGCCTACCTGGCCCGCTACCTGGGCTTCCCCCTGGTGGAGGGGCAGGACCTGACAGTGCGGGGCGACACGGTCTTCCTCAAGACCCTCAAGGGCCTCAAGCGGGTGCATGTCATCCTGCGCCGCCAGGACGACAGCTTCTGCGATCCCCTGGAGCTGCGGGGCGACTCGGCCCTGGGCATTCCCGGGCTGGTGAACGCCGTGCGCGCGCGCCGGGTGGCCATGGCCAACGCCCTGGGCAGCGGCATTCTCGGCTCCGGCGCCCTCATGGGCTTCCTGCCGGGCATCTGCGAACGGCTCCTCGGCGAGCGCCTGGCCATGCCCTCGGTGGCCACCTGGTGGTGCGGCGAGCAGGCGGCCCGGGAATACGTGCTGGAAAACCTGGACGACCTGGTCATCAAGCCTGCCTATCCCACCCAGCACTTCGACCCCATGTTCGGCCGGGAACTGAAAGGGGAGGCCCGGGAGGAGATGCTGCGCCGCATCGAGGCGCGGCCCCACGCCTATGTCGCCCAGGAACTGGTCAATCTCTCCCAGGCGCCCATCTGGAGCCGCGCCCACGAGCGCCGCCTGCTGGCCCGGGCGGTGGGCCTGCGGGTCTATGCGGCGGCCACGCCGGACGGCTACGTGGTCATGCCCGGCGGGCTGGCCCGGGTGGCCAGCGCCGCCAACGCCATGATCATCTCCATGCAGCGGGGCGGGTCGTCGAAGGATGCCTGGGTGCTCACCGACGGCCAGGTCAGCGACTTCAGCCTGCTCAAGCCCTCCCTCGGCGTCGGCGACCTGGTGCGCAGCGGCGCCAACCTGTCGTCGCGGGTGGTGGAAAACCTTTTCTGGCTGGGCCGCTACGCCGAGCGCTTCGACGCCACGGCGCGCATGCTGCGGGTGGTCCTCTCCCGCGTGGTGGACGCCGGCGGGGCGGTGACCCCGGCCCTCAAGGCGGCCATGGAGCTGGCCGAAAAGCTGGGCATGGTGCCCACGGCGGAAGAGGAAGAAGCCGCCGGCAACCACTCCGAACACCGCCTGCTGGAGGCCATCTACGACCCGGACCAGCCGGGCAGCCTGGCCGCCGGCATCCGCAGCCTGATGTGGTCCGCCACCCACGTGCGGGAGCGCCTCTCCCAGGATCACTGGCATTCCCTCAACAGCCTGCAGCGGGATCTGCAGGGGGCGCTCAAGCGCCACCCCTCCCTGCCCGACGCCACCGGCTTCCTCGACCGGGTGCTGCTGGTGTCCTCGTCGCTGACCGGCTTCGCCATGGACAACATGACCCGGGACGACGGCTGGCGCTTCCTCATCGTCGGCCGCCGCATCGAGCGCCTCGATTTCCTCGCCTCCGCCATCGGCCACTTCCTGCGCCTGCCTTCGGCCCGGGCGGCGGGCACCCTGGAATGGCTGCTGGAGCTGCTCGACTCCATCATCACCTTCCGCTCCCGCTACTCGCGGCCGCCGGAGCTGTTGCCGGTGCTCGACCTGGTGGTCTTCGACGACAGCAACCCCCACGCCGTCATCCTGCAGATCGACGTCCTCCAGCGCTACCTGGAGCGCATGGAGCGCGAACTCGGCGGCGTCCCCGACAACGCCCTGCCGGAGGTGCGCCGCCGCCTTGAGGCCACCGCCCTCGAACGCTTTGCCGGCGTGGAGTTCCACAACCTGCGGGATTGCTCCCCCTGCGCGGATCTGGCGGATACCCTGATGGCCGTGGCGACGGCCATCCGCGAGCTCTCGGACCGCCTGGCCATGCGCTTCTTCACCCACGTCGGCGACGTCAGCCGGCAGACCCTGGCCCTCTGACCGGCGCTGCCCCATGGCCCGCTACCACATCCTCCACGAAACCCGCTACGACTACGGCAGCGCGGTCTCCCTGTCGCAGCAGCAACTGCACCTGTCGCCCCGCATCGTGCCCTGGCAGTACGTGGCCGAGCACCACCTGGCTGTGGAGCCCCAGCCCTCCTGGCAGCGCTACGGCCGGGACGCCTTCGGCAACCCCGTGGTGTGGCTGGCTTTCGACGGCCCCCACGACTGCCTGCACGTGCGCTCGGAAATGACCATCGAGGTGCTGCCCCATCTCCCCGCCCACCCCCTGGCGGAGAGCCCCCCCTGGGAGACGGTGCGCGAGCGCCTGGCCTACAGCGCCACGCCGCTGCCGCCGGAGGACCTGGAAGCCGCCTGCTACCTCTTCGAATCCCCTTTCGTCCGCGTCAAGCACGAGTTCGCCGCCTTCGCCGCCCCCTGCTTCCCGCCCGGGGCGCCCCTGCTCGCCGGCACCCGCGACCTGATGGCGAAGATTTTCGAGGAATTCGAGTTCGACCCCGAAGCCACCACCGTCTCCACCCCCGTGCTGGAGGTGCTGGAACAGCGGCGCGGCGTCTGCCAGGACTTCGCCCACCTGATGATCGCCTGCCTGCGCTCCCTCGGTCTTGCCGCCCGCTACGCCAGCGGCTACCTGCTCACCCATCCGCCGCCGGGCCGGCCACGGCTGGTGGGGGCCGACGCCTCCCACGCCTGGGTCTCCGTCTATTGCCCGGGCGCCGAAGGGGAGTGGGTCGATTTCGACCCCACCAACAACCTGCTCCCCGACACCGAGCACATCACCATGGCCATCGGCCGCGACTTCGGCGACGTCTCGCCCCTGCGCGGCGTCATCCTGGGCGGCGGCAGCCACGAGCCGGAGGTGGCGGTGACCGTCACCCCCCTCGAGGCGCCGGCCCCCGCGCCCGGACCGGATGCCTGTGGCGGCTGAGGCACCCCGGGTCGCGGTGGTCGGCGGCGGGCCGGCCGGGCTCATGGCGGCGGAGGTGCTGGCCGCCGGCGGCGCCTGCGTCCACCTCTACGACGCCATGCCCTCGGTGGGCCGCAAATTCCTCATGGCCGGCAAGGGCGGCATGAACATCACCCACGCCGAGGCGGCGGAAACCTTCCTCGCCCGCTACGGCCCGCGGCGGGAGACGGTCGCCCCCTGGCTCGCCGCCTTCCCGCCGCAAGCCCTGCGGGAATGGATGCAAGGCCTGGGCATCGCCAGCTTCGTCGGCACTTCGGGCCGGGTCTTTCCCGAAGGGATGAAGGCCGCTCCCCTGCTGCGGGCCTGGCTGCACCGGCTGCGTTCCACCGGCGTCGCCTTCCACGTGCGCCACCGCTGGCTGGGCTGGGACGGCGCCGGGGCGCTCCGCTTCGCCGCCCCGGCCGGGGAGGTGGCGGTACCGGCGGCCGCCACCGTCCTCGCCCTGGGCGGCGGCAGTTGGGCCAAGCTCGGCTCCGACGGCGCCTGGGTGCCGCTGCTGGCGGCGCAGGGTATAGCCGTCGCCCCCCTGCGGCCGGCCAACTGCGGTTTCGACGTGGCCTGGAGCGAGCATTTCCGTACCCGCTTCGCCGGCGAGCCGGTGAAGCCCGTCATCGCCAGCTTCGGCGGTGTTAGCCGCCAGGGGGAATTCAACGTCACCGCCCACGGCCTCGAGGGCGGGTTGATCTACGCCTTTTCCGCCGCCCTGCGCGACGCCCTGGCGGCGGGAGCGCCAGCCGTCCTGTACCTGGACCTGGCGCCGGGGCGTTCCCGGGAACGGCTCCAGGCCGAACTGGCCAAACCCCGGGGCCGCGATTCCCTGGCCAACCACCTGCGCCGCCGGGCCGGCATCGCCGGCGTCAAGGCCGGCCTCCTGCGGGAATGCGCCGGCGGCGCCAGGCTCGACGATCCGGCGGCCCTGGCCGGGCTCATCAAGGCCCTGCCACTGGCCGTGGCGGCGCCCCGGCCCCTGGACGAAGCCATCAGCACCGCCGGCGGCGTGGCCTTCGCCGAAGTGGACGCCGGCCTCATGCTGCGCCGTCGCCCCGGCACCTTCTGCACCGGCGAAATGCTCGACTGGGAGGCCCCCACCGGCGGCTACCTCCTCACCGCCTGCCTGGCCGGCGGGCGCGTGGCGGGGCAGGCCGCCCTGGCCTGGCTGCGGGAAGAAGGCGTCGGGAAATTCTGATAGGATTCTTGCCAGTCATTCTGGTGTGCGAGGGGGAGCCATGGCAGAAAACTGCCTGCTGGTAGTCGATGACGAACCCATCAGCCTGGAAAGCCTGGTCGAGAACCTGAGGGACGAAGGCTATGTCGTCGTCGCCGCGGCCACCGGCGCCGCCGCCTGGGCCGAGATCGGGGCCGACCCCGGCCGCTTCGACGCCATCGTCCTCGACCGCATGCTGCCGGACATGGACGGCATCGACATCCTCCGCCGCCTCAAGGGGCAGCCCGGCATGCCCTACGTGCCGGTCATCATGCAGACCGGCATGGCCGCCGACGCCGACGTGGCCGACGGCGTCCGGGCCGGCGCCTACTACTACCTGACCAAGCCCTTTTCCGCCGACACCCTGCTCGCCATCGTCGGCGCCGCCCTCAAGGATGCCCGCGAACACCGGGAGCTGGCCGGCGCCGTCCGCGGGGCGGACATTTCGCTGGCCTGCCTGCGGGAAGCCACCTTCGCCTTCCGCACCCCCGAAGAAGCCCGGGAGCTGGCCACCCGCGCCGCCGGCATGGCGCCGGACCCCGGCCGCGTCGTGCTGGGGCTCTCGGAACTGCTCATCAACGCCATCGAACACGGCAACCTGGCCATCGGCTACGCCGAAAAGACCCGCCTCCTGGAAGAAAACCGCCTGGCCGATGAAATCGCCCGCCGCCTGGCCGCCCCCGAACAACAGGGCCGTTACGCCGAACTGCGGGTGTGGCGGGGCGACGGCGAACTCTGCTACCGGGTGCGCGACCAGGGCACCGGCTTCGACTGGCTGCCCTACCTGGAAATGAGCTCCGACCGCGCCTTCGACACCCACGGCCGCGGCATCGCCCTCTCCCGCATGCTCAGCTTCGACCGCCTGGAATACCAGGGCTGCGGCAACGAGGTGCTGGCGCAGGTGCGGGTCTAGAAACAATACCGTTCAGATAAGCGTCGCCTGCCCCCATCACCGTTCGGGCTGAGCTTGTCGAAGCCCTGTGCCGCGCGGGCTGCCCTTCGACAGGCCCAGGGCGAACGGCTAAACCAAACAGTATCGGGTCTGGAAACGGTCGACCCCGGGCATTCCGCCCTTCGGCAGACGGAGGGCGCCCGCGGCAGGGCGCCGGTTTGCCGGCTTGCCGTGCCTACCGCTCCCGCCCCGCCTCGTGCCAGGCCTTCTTCACCGGCGAGAGCAGGTACTCCAGCACCGTCCGGTCCCCCAGGTGGATTTCGGCGTTGGCCTGCATGCCGGCGGTCAGCGGAAAGCGCTCCCCGTCGACGGTGAGCGCCATGGCATCCAGCGCCACCAGGGCCTTGTAGCGTAACGGCCGGGGAGGCTTGGCCGCCTCCTTCTGGCCGGCGTCGGTGTCCGCCGCATCGGCGCTCACGTGCGCCACCCGCCCTTCCACCATGCCGTATTTCTGGAAGGGGAAGGCGGCGAACTTGAGCTTCACCGTCTGGTCCTTGCGCACGAAACCGATATCCTCGTTGCTCACCCAGACCTCCGCCTGCAGGGTTTCATCCTTCGGCACCAGAGTGAGGAGCACGGTGCCCGGCTGCACCACCGTGCCGGCGGTGTGGGTGGCGAGATCCTTGACCACGCTGTCCTGGGGCGCCTTCAGTTCCAGCAGCGCCTGCTTGTGGGCCTGCTTGGCCATTTCCTGGGCGAGCCGCTCCGCCTGGCCCTGCAATTCGTTGCGTTCGGCGTGGAGCTTGCGGCGGTAATCCGCCTCGATCTGGGCCAAGGCCTTTTCCGATTGGGCGATGCTCGCCCGGGCAGCGGCGATGACGTGGGCCTGGGTCTGCGCCTCCTGTTCCTTTTCCAGGCGCTCCCGTTTCTTGTCGCTAGCCATCAGGGGGCCGGCAAAACCGTCCCGGGCCAGCTTCTCGAATGCCTTGTCCTGCTCCCGGTAGTGGGGCAGGGCGGCTTCCAGCTTTTCCTTCACCTGCTGGGCGGCCGCCAGTTCCTGGCGGGCCTTGGTGAGGCGGGCCCGTTCCTCCGCCAGATCGGCTTCCAGGGCGGCGCGGTTGGCCCGGTACTGGGCTTCCACCTCGCCCGCCAGCGCCGGCGGGTCGCCGGCATCGCGGGCGAAGGGCCGGCCGGCGAGTTCGGCGTCGATGCGGCGCAGCGACAGTCGCTTGCGCTCGGCATCGGCGGCCAGGGCCCGGGTATCCGCCTCGGCGGCGATGGCGTCCATGCGCATGAGCACCTGTCCGGTGCGGACGACCTCGCCCTCCTTGACCAGGATGTCCCTGACGATGCCGGCCTCCGCCGGCTGGACGATCTTGACGTAGCTGTGGGGGACGAGCTTGCCCTCGGCCACGGCGACGATATCCAGGCGCCCCAGGACGGACCAGAGCAGCAGGACGGCGAGAAATACCAGGAGCGCCCACAGCACCTTACGGCCGAGGGGGTTGGG
>JRYJ01007038.1_pt1 | contig 29633 bp, 26 predicted proteins | sample 235371 | NCBI WGS metagenome assembly JRYJ01 (sample SAMN03074219, study PRJNA261477) | activated sludge metagenome | biome: Wastewater Treatment Plant; feature: Wastewater; material: Activated sludge; isolation source: activated biomass of a wastewater treatment plant treating hydrocarbon... ... | reverse complement strand
CGATGGGTCACGCGCCGCACAAGGTGCTCGAGGAACTGGGCGAGACCGATGGCGAGCACTTCGCGTGGCGCCAGGTGGGTATCGTCGACCGCCATGGCCGCGCCGCGGTGCACAGCGGCGCGCAGTGCAAGCCGCACACCGCGGCCATCACCGGCGCGGGCTACCTCGTGATGGGCAACTACCTGCTCACCGACCGCGTGGTGCCGGCGATGGACCGCGCCTGGCACGCCTCGGAAGGCCGCCCGTTCGAGGAGCGGCTGCTCGCCGCCGTGATCGCCGGCCGCGACGAAGGCGGCGACCTCGGCGGCCATCGCTCGGCCTGCCTGCTGGTGTANNCGAGCTGCTGCGCCGCTGGGCGCCGATGATCGGCTACTACAAGCACCGGCCCCACCACCCGACCGTGCCCGGGTGGCAGGACTGGCTGCGCGAGCAGGGGATGCCGTTCGAGGATTGAGCGGCCGGGCCGCCGGCGCGCCGCACGCCCGGCGGCGGCACGCTCTCAATCGAGCTTGGCGCCGGAGACGCGGATGCGCTCGCGCTGCTGCGGCCGATCGGCGGTGATGTAGCTGGCCGCCTCTGTCGCGGTGCTGCCGATCGGCTCCAGCCCCGAGGGCTCGAACGAACCCTCGCGCACGTCCTTGTCCTGCACCACCGCGCGCGCCGTGTTGGCCAGCAGGTTGAGGACTTCGCGCGGCGTGCCGCCGGGGGCCGAGAGCATGATGATGTACTCGGCGCCGATCTCCTGCAGGCCCAGTTCCTTGAAGGTGGGCGCGTTCGGAATGCTCTTGATGCGCGTGGCGGCGCCCACGCCGATGATGCGGACCTTGCCCGCCTGGTGATGCGGCAGCGCGTTGGAGAAGCCGGTGAACGCGGCGTCTACGCGCGAGGCCATCAGGTCCTGCAGCAGCGGCGGCGAACCCTTGTAGGGCACGTGCAGCCACTCGAAGCCGGCCTTGGTGGCCAGCATCGCCGCCGGCACTTTGCGCAACGAGTGTGAGCTGTACATGCCCCTGCGTCCCACTTCGAGGACGCTTTCGCTGATATCCGTCGCCAGGATTTCGATCGACCAATTCGCAAGCGGGGCGTAATCCCGCAACAACATGGCGATGGTGTAGGGTTCATCACCGGTGGAACAGGCAGCGCTCCAGATGCGGACTTGGCGGGTCGCGTCGTTGGCTTTCATCACCGCGGGAACGATCACCCTCATGAAGGTCTCCATCTGGGCTTCGTCCCGAAAGAAATAGGTTTCGTTGGTGGTAATGACGGTGTACAGCCCGGTGAACTCCCGATCCCGATAGGTGTCGAAGCGGAGGAAATTGAGATAGTCTTCGTAGGTGCGGCAGCGACATTCCTTGAGCCGGGGCGCCAGCCGGCTTTCGAGGAGATATTTCTTGTTCTCCTGAAAGTGGATGCCGGTCTGCTCATAAATCAGATCGCGGAGATGCTTGAAGGTTTCGGCGCTCATTCCCCCAGTCGGCGCATCCAGTTTCTTCGCGGTATTACCCTCAGGCATGGTGATCCTTGTCTCGCAGACCGCGGCCGCGGAGATCTCTCCGCAGCCGCAGAGGCCCCGAGGTGCGTTCCGGTCCCGTCCATACGCCGGCATCGCACTCGCCGGTCTCGCAGGGTTTATCCCTGGTTCCCCCGACTGTGCATCCATTCGTGGATGTCGCGCCGCAGAAATCGCCAGTGCTTTCCGATCTTGGAAGCCGGCAATTGCCCGAGGCGCGCGAGCTTGTAGACCGTCGATTTCGGGACACGGAGGAACCGCGCCACTTCCATCACGGTGAGGATCTCGCTGTCCGAGTGGGTTGCACCGTCGTGGTTCACGTTGGTTGTTGCGGCCAGTGCGTCGTTCATGACGGATGAGGTATCGGTGAGGGCCGTCTCAAACTTTAGTTGCCGATTGTTGGCGCTCTGCGCCGGTTGCCGGCCGCCGTAAGTTTTTCGAAGTGCTCAGGAGGACAGGGCTCAACTTTTCCGGAACACTAACCGACACAAAGGGTGACAATCGGATAGCACGGAGAGTGATCACCGCGGATGGCTACGATCGTTTCGGTCGGTTCAGGAAAGGGCGGCGTCGGGAAAAGCGTCGTCGCAGCCAATCTGGCCATGCTGTTGGCAAAGCAGGGGAAGCGCGTGGTCCTGGCGGACCTCGACGTGGGCGGTGCGGATGCGCACATCCTCTTCGGGATGCTGCACCCCACCCTTACCCTGACCGACTTTATTGAGCGCCGGGTAGATCGCCTGGAAGCGGTCCTTCAGCCCGTGTCGGCCCATCCCTTTCTCCAATTGATTCCGGGAACCGGTGAAACGCTGGCCACCGCCAATCTCCCCTACGGAAAGAAAAAGCGCCTCATCCGGCATTTCAAACAGCTGGAAGCTGATGTCATTATGGTCGACATCGGAGCCGGCACCAGCTACCATGCCCTCGACTTCTTCCTGATGGCCGACTATTACCTTGCGGTGGCGACGCCCGATCCAACTTCCGTTCTCGACCTCTACCGATTCATTAAGTTAGCCGCAATTCGCCGTGTTCTATCGGCCTTTCTCGTTCGTGATGCGGTCAGTGACGCCCTCTCCGATCGTGATTTTTCGAGCGTTGAAGAAGTGATCCAGGCCGTCGAGGAAACCGATTCCCATGCACGGGAAACGGCGGCCAAAACCCTCGAGAGGTTTCAACCTCATTTGATCGTGAACCGCGTGTCTGGAAAATCGCGGGTCAATGTCTTGCAGCTGAAGAAACTCTTGAAAGAATATGTCGGCGGGGACTTGAGCATGCTGGGCGAGATCCCCGACGATCCGGCAATGGTGCGATCCGTACGGACCTACCTGCCGGTAGTGGAAATGGAACCGACCTCTCCCTCCGCCAAAGCGCTGGAACAGGCTGCGCAGAATCTGACGGCCATCCTCGCTCGGCGGTTACCTACCGAAACCACTCTCCCAGCCAACGAACCGACCAATCCAGCGGCAGCCTAGCAGCCCCCTTGGCTACGTAAAGCGTTGTTCGTGATGCGTGAAGGTACGGCTGAACTCACGATTACGAGATATGCACGACAAGATACGAGCAACGGACTAGGCTATCGGCCTCTTCGACATCCCGTTAGCGCCCCGCTTTGCGGGCCCGGAGCCGCTCCGCCTGCACTTGGAGAATATGTCGGATGATGTGCTCCTGGTCGTCCGACGCCAGATCCGTAAACTGCATAGCCACGCGAAAACCGATCCCGCCCTGACCGGCAGTGACCCGGATGACCTTCGCCGATGTGTGGATGGGGATAAAGGGTGGGAGAATGAGCTTGATCACCAAGGTATCGCCGGCCTTGAACCGCCGAGGCGTGGTGAAACCCAGTCCTCCGGCACTGATGTTCACCTCGGTCAAACGGGCGATCGATACACTCCCGGGATGACTCTTCGCAAGCGACTTCAGAATCGTCTCCAGCATCCAATCGATCTTCGACACCCAGGGTAGCAACGGCGATTCCGCGAGGCTTTCACCGGCCCTCGACAGCAAGTCCAGAGTCGGCTTGGCTATGGCGGTGGCGATCATGTCTTCGGTGACCGGCGGCAGGTCCAGGTGCGAGACATCAGACGGCTCACCCTCCAGGACATACTCCAACAAGACTCGATCGTCGATGCGGAGCCATTCACGACGTTCTTCAGTCTTGGTTGGGCGTGTCGACACGATACTAAGTGGATGCGGCAACGGAGTCATAGACTACCTCTCGGTTAGGATGTGAGGGTCGCGACCGCGGCGCCTTCGGGAGACCCGTCCTGCAATGCCTCGTATACGATAACCCGATTACGGCCTTGCGCCTTGCCACCCTTTCGGCACCTGGATCGCCACCGATCAGAATCAGCAAGACATCGCTGCCTGCCTGTGTGACACGCTCAATGAACCGATTGACGACCTCGGGGTCGCCTCCCTCGGTCACGACGGCGTCACAATCCCGGCGGGCGAGACGCGCCAGGAGATCGGAAGGTTCATGGATCGCGCCCATCCGGCAACCCGCCTCCGTTAAAATCGCGGCGAGTTGGCGGCGGCGGATGCCCATTTGGGTCAAGCAGATCCGGGTACCGAACAGGAGAGTGCGTGAAGTGGTATGAGAATCGTTCGTGGCCATCCGTGGCGGTTGTTGAAGGATGCGAGACGCGTTCGATGTGAGCGACGCTAAGGCAACCGATCTCGCGTTGACCGGGGAGACACAGGCCCTCCGGCATCTCCGTCTACCTGTCCTTCCTGCTCCCGTGCTTCCGCCGAGATCGACAGGCGATCGTCCGTGATCGCAGTCGCTTTGGCCTGCTGCCGGGCATTGGCGTCGAGGTGGAGGAGCCGTTGATACGTCCGAACGAGATTGTGCAGTGCCGTGATGCCTGTCATGCTACTCACCAACGGGCTCAGGCGGAGACGCGCCTTCCGGTGGGGCCGGGAACCGCGGCATGGGCCGATTTGAGCTGTCGCAGATGCTGTTTCGTTCGCCCGTTCTCTGCAAGCAATTCGCCGACGGCCGTCCTGGCGGCAAGCGCGGCGCTCTGCACCTGACGATCGATGGCGAGCAGCGCCGATGCCAAGGCCGCATCGATCGGCTCGGCGGCGAGGCACGTTTCCCGCTCGGCATAGCACCGCTCCACGAGATCCCAGTCGCCGGCACGCGCGGCATCCAATGCCGTGATGGAAAGGCGTCGACTTGCAGAGCAATGATCCATTGAATGGAATACCAATTTCTTATCTTATCGGCCGACCGGAGCGGCGACTTCCTGACGGGCTACGACCTGCCACGCTTCCCGCAAGGTCGTCAAACAGCGAATGGGGCCGTCCAAATGCCGGCCATTATGCCGCAGGTTCGCCTGCATGCACTGTTGAATCATGAAATCGTAGAGACGATGTAGAGACTTGGCGATCTCTCCGCCCCGTTCGAAGTCCAGGACGCTGGACAGTTCTCCGAGAATGGCGAGCGACCGGTCGAGAAACCGTGCTTTGTCCTGGTAATTGTTGGTCAGAATCGCTTCCCGCGCGAGCTCGAGCGACTGAATGGCGGCATCGTACAGCAGGACGATCAACTGGACCTGGTTGGCGGTCATGACCTGAGTTTGTCGATACTGCTGCGCTGCATTGACGACCATGGTGTACCTCTATACGCCTCCCAGCCGGGACTGCAGGAAGCTGGATTGACTCTGAAGTTGTCGCAGGAGACCGTCCAGTTGAGCGAACTGCAATCGGAGCCGCTCCTCATATCGCGACACCGCGTCTTCTTTTCTCGCAATGTCGTCGTTCAGCTTGTCAATCTGATCGGTCAACGCGTTCTTACGGACTGTAAAGCTGCCGTTCTCGACGTCATCCAGGGCATCGACGGCCGCAGTCACACGTTGGGCGACCCCTGTGACGGTCACCTGATTGAGGAACAGAGCCCGCACCGCCGTGTAGTTGGTGCTCAACGCCGCACTGAGTTTCGCATCGTCCACGGTGACCGTTCCGTCCCGTTCGGTCTTGAAGCCGATTTGGCCCACACTGGTATAGGTGGTCACTCCACCGACCGCGGTTGAAAGGGCCGTTCTCAGCGACGACAAGACCGACTTTGCCGTCGATTCATTGAAGAACAGCCCCCCCTGTTTCGTCGTCACATCGTAGGTCGTCCGTTCGTTGATGAATTTGACGATGTCGTTGTATGCCTGAGCGAAGGCCTTGATGTTTTCCTTGACCTTGTCCGGATCGCGCGCCACGTTGACGGTAACGGGCGTACCGGACGTTTTGGCTTTCAAGGTCAGGGTCACGTCCGGAATGGCATCGGTGACGACGTTGCTTTCGCGTTGGATGGTAATGGTCGTGTCATCGGGATTTCCGATCACCAGGGTGGCGTTCTTGGCCGCCTGAAGCGTGTCGGTACCGCCGGCCCCCGACGCATTGAGAAAGTCCAGGTCTGTGCCGTCCGCCACGACCGCAATGGTATTTGCGGCGCCCGGGCTCGTGGCCGTCAAGGTCAGGCGATACGCGGGGGTCGCTTCTGTTCCCGTGTTGATGATCGAGGCCGTCACGCCCGCTCCGAGATCGTTAATGGCCGTCCGCAGGTCCTCGAGCGTGGCGCTGTCACCCAGCGTCACGGTCTGATCGCTGCCGCTCCCGACATGGAAGGTGAACGTCGCGGAGGCCCCGCTCACGATGTCCGTCGTCGTCGAACCGACGGCCTTGGCGGCCTTGTTCGTGATTTGATGGGCTTGCGCGAGCTGAGTGACTTGAATCGAATAACTGCCGGCTCCCGCCGTCGTCGAAGAGGTGGCGGTCAAAATAGTGTCGTCACTGACAGAAGCCTTGTTCTGATCGAAACTCGTGGCGAGCCTCAGTTTATCGGCCGCACTCTGCAGAGCCAGTAACTTGGTTCCGAGCAAGCCGTAATCGGTGAGCTTGGATTGGAGGTCTTTCTTCTTCGCGTTCAGCGAATCGATCGGCAGGCGCTGGACTTTGACCAACTCGGAGACGACTTGGCCAAAATCCAGGCCGTTGCCTAATCCGCCGAAACTGATCGCCGCCATGACATCCCTTTCATGCCGTGATGAGGACTCTAGACCTTCTGGTGCAGCAAGAGTCCCGTCGGAGCTTCGAGGCTCTTCGCGAGCTCGAGCACCTCTTTCGGTGGGATCTGGCGGATGACCTCGCCGGATTCCCCGTTCACGACTTTGACGACTACCCGATCGAGATCCGTGTCGACGGAAAACTCCAATCGGGGATCTGCCTTGTGAAACACCTCGCGCACCCGTGAGAGCGCGTGTTGCAGGTCCTTCTCCTCGACCTTATCGGTTTGAGGATCGGCTCCCTGCTCCTCTGCGTCGCGCTTGATGCTGTGACGCGGAGGTGCGGTCTGGCTCACGTGGCCGGCGGCAGCCAGAAGGTCCTTCCGACTAGATACTTCGTGGACCATGGTAGCCTCCTTCTTCCGGGAGCAGCCCCCTCAGAGAGGGGGCTGCCCAACGGGTGATGACCTTACCGCAACAGCGCCAGCGCCTGCTGAGGCAGCGCGTTGGCCTGAGCCAGGACTGCGATACCGGATTGGGTCAGGATCTGGTTCTTGGTGAACACCGAGGTCTCGTACGCGATGTCGGCATCGCGGATCCGAGATTCTGCAGCGGAGAAGTTCTCCGATGTGATCTGCAGATTCTGAATCGCCACCTCGAACCGGCTCTGGATCGACCCGTATTCCGCACGGGCGGTTGCGACCGTGCTGATGGCTCCGTCGATCGTCGCGAGCACAGCCTGCGCCGCGGCAGCAGTCGACACGCTGGCACCGGTCAACCCGACCGCCGCCACATCCAAATCGTCCAGGTCGAGCGTCAAGGACGCATTCGAGCCGCTCTTGAAGCCGACGAACACCGAGAAACTGTTGCTGGCACCGCTCAACAGCGCCTGCCCGTTGAACTCCGTGACCGCCGCAATCCGGTCGATTTCCGACCGCAGGGCCACGAATTCCTGATCCAGGTACGACCGCTCCGTCGCGCCGACCGTACCGCTGGCGGCCTGCGTCGCCAACTCGCGCATACGGGCCAAGAGGCTGCCGATGGAAGACGCTGCACCGTCGGCGATCTGCGTCAAGCTGATGCCGTCGTTGGCGTTCCGGTTGGCCTGATTGATGCTACGAATATGGGCGCGCAACGTTTCGGACACGCCCAACCCGGCCGCGTCATCCGCCGCACGGGTGATGCGCAAGCCCGAAGACAGGCGCTCGACCGAGCGCGACAGTTGTGCGTTGTTCACGCTCAGGTTCCGCTGCGCCGAGAGCGATGCAATGTTGGTATTGACCACTAATGCCATGACTTACTTCCTCCTGAAGCTTCTGCACTTCGATCCGTGAATCATCCGCGTCCGTGCCGATGATGTGGTGGAGAGTCGCCGGCGTCGATGTGGCCACATCCCCGCTCTTCGCTCCCACCGTTCCTCTGGGCCTCTTATCGGCATCCCCTTGTCAGACTTAAGGCCTTCGGACGTCGCGAAGCGCCTCGCCGGCTGACTCACTTCGATGCCGGCGGCACGATCGTGCAGAAACGGACACTAAGCAGCAACATTGCGCTCGATCAAGCGCGGCAAGATTTCATATTCGAGGAGATCGGCCATGCGAACGGCGTCGCCGGTCGACCTGGCATTCAGCAACTCCTGAATCCATGGGGCCAACTGAGAGGAGGTCAGACCAACCACCCCCTCCGTGGCTCCGGTTTCCAGTAGCTCGGTGTAATCGGCCAACCGCCCGAGCCATGCATCGATGGTACCGATCCGCCCCGCCCCTGAGCGAAACGGATGCACCAACGACTGTCCATCGGCGTGAAGCTCCGCGGCGAACTTCTTGATCGACGCCTTCGCTCCCGATACGATGCCATGCAAGGACTGCGTGGTCGCTTGAACCGGCCCCAGGGTCTTCACCGGGCTGTTCAAAAGACCCGGGATCAAGTCACGATCGGTCATCGCTTTCCCGCCCACCGTGAGCGATACCACGACCCGCTTTCTCTGATGAGCCCGGTCACTGACCTCTGCAAGAACTTCCATCAAGGTCAGTTCGTCCGTCACTGCCCATTGCTCCCCATCCAGGGTAATCTGCATGATGTGACTCCTTTTTTCTTAGGCCGACCGGGCCAGTTCGCCGTGTAAGGTTCGGCACACGTGATCTTGTCTCGTCGCCGGCGGAGCCGGAGGCAGGACCGCCTCCACGGCCTTGAGTCGTACCTCCCACCGCCGATAGGTTGCGAGCCGTGATTGGGCCATGGCGGTGACTCCCTCGCCCTCGTCGCTGTGTACATCCCGCAGGAGCGCCACGCCGAGAGGGGTCGTGGCCGGACTGTGTTTGCTCAGCGCCAGCGCGCGAAGACGTTCCGCGCGTTCATTGGCTTCCGCCAGTCGCAATTCCCGAACCGGAAGCGGTCGTTGTCCGGAGAGAGTCACGAGTTCGGCCGCCAGTGCAGTCAGCCTGGCCGCCGAGACCGTCAGCTCGCTCACGGTCTTTCGAGCTTCCGGAAGATCCGGTGGCGCACCGGACAACGGCGGGAGTTTGCTATGGTGCCCCGTGAATTCAAGGAACCAGAAACGCCGCCAGAATTGTCCGTACCAGGCAACCGACGGATCCTCTCGTCCGACCTGCAAACGATAGCTACCCAGGCCGTCCTCGTCGGACGCGGATTCATAGAGCCTGATGCCGCTCGTCCGTGCGGGAAGCGCGTCGCCCCTCAGGATGTGCAAGCAGAGTTGAGCCACCTGTTCCGGAACCAGGAGCTCCTTGCAGGCATGGTGAAAGCAGATCTGGTCGAAGCCGCAGGGCGCACAAGCCATATCCGGCTGGATGACCCAATGGCCGGGACCGTAGGGACCGGTTTCCCGTAAATCCACGTGCCCGACCGAACAATCCACGACCGGGGTGCCCACCGCGACCGCCACATGCATGGGCCCGGTGTCATTCGTCAGCAAGAGTCGACATCGCGCCAGTAACCCCGCAAGCTGCGGCAGGGAGGTCCGGCCGACGGCTTCGCAGATCGGTCCGATTCCCCCGGCCTCGCGATAGCGGCGTTGTGCCACCTCGATGGCCGAACGCTCGTCTTCGGTTCCGATGAAGACGCATCCCACCCGGGCCTGTTTGCTGATCGCGGCCAGCGTGAGCCCGAACGAGTCGGCGCGCCAGGCCTTCATGGGATCACTGGCGCCGACCTGCACGGCAATCCATTCCTGCGTGGCCGGCGCACGCTGCGCAAAAAACCCGGTCGCCCACTCCGCGGCATCCGCCGGAACAGTCAGCGAGAGCGGCGCAAAGGGACCGGGACCGCTTCCGCCCATGGCATAGATGTCGACGAGATTGAAGTGATTCAGCCTCCGGTGGTTGTGCATGTCCGTGAGATAGGCCATCCAGGGATTGTAGATCTCGACGTCGCCGTCCTTTGCCGCCGTCACTCCGCGAATCTCGCGTGCCCCGATGTACGAAGTCAGGAACCCCGACCGCCGGTTGAACGTCAGATTGACGACCCGGTCATAGCCTGCCTCGACCAATGGGGCTGCCCAACTCTTCACCTCCCGATATAGACTCACGACGTCAGTAGCCCGAACACGGCTGTCTTCCATCAATCGATGAAAATCGTAGGTCACGATATGCCGCAGATGCGGCAACAAGGCCGCGACCGGTGCGAAGCGTCGGTCCACAACCAGGTCGACGGCCGCTCCGGGCCATTCGTGCTGCAGGCGACGCAGCAAAGTCCCCATCTGAACCAGATCGCCCATGCGCGTGATGTTGATAAGAAGCACTTGTTTCGTCACAGCAAATCCCTGGTTTCGCTCCGATACTCGTCCAGCATCAACACCATGAGTTCTTCGCGTCTGAGGGTTGTCGTGGGACCCTTGGCCCGAATGGCGGCGGCAAGATCCTTGAGCTCGACCCGTTGTCCTGCAGGATGGGACCTCAGCAGGGCCTGTAACTCCGGCACGTCAGACGAACGGGCGGTGAGTGTTTCCTGCTGTCGATCCCCTCGCAGAACGGAGCCGACGCGATCCGGATGTGCGACGCCGATCTGAGAAAGCAAGTCCTTTATCCGGTGTTCGTAGGTGTGTTCGGCCAGGACTCTCGCACGGGCGCCGGCGGCCATGGCGCGGCGGCCGGCGTCGTCCTTTAGCCAGGCGGGCACCAAACTCGCCAGGTCTTCAAACCGACGGAAGGAGGCGACCTCGCGATCGGTGAACAGCTCTGGAAGCAACGAACGCTGATCGACCAGCTGAAAAGCCCCACAGGCTGCCAGCTCGAACGTTCTCGGGTTCACGAAATCCGCCTGGGGATCCAGCCCCGTGCCCGTCGTAGAATGAAGATTCAGATTGATGGCGCTGGCGTTGAACACCTTCATACAGATGTCCGTATCGATGCGGGCTCCGTTGACCTGCAGCGCCGGCAGCAGATCGGTCGCCCCCTCCCACTCGTTCCCCCACACTTTGAACGACCAGGACTGTCCCAGAAGCTGCGGCAGGAGTCGACGGCGATTCGCATACCCGGCTCCGACGAACGACAGGTCCGATCCATAAAAGCGGACGTCCTCCTCGGACAGGTTGAGGGGGCGATGCACCGCCGGATCCGCTGCCATCGGCAAGTAGCTCACGTGTCGGGCTCCTGCATCCCGAATTGCCTTGAGGCATGGATCTTTCTGAATGACAAACCAGAATTCATAGCCGGCCGCCATATGCTGCCAATAAGTCAGGTGACGGTAGTTCTCGACGAACCACATGGCGGTCAGAAAATTCTTCTTCTGCAGGTGTTGCAGGACCGGCAGTGTCAAGGGGGCCTGCGCCAGGGACAGCACGAGATCCGGCGGCGATTCGGCCAGGCTCGCCAGGGTCCACTGGCTCAAAACCTCCGCCAGGCGGCTCTGCAGCAATTGGCGATGCCGTGTGTCCCGGAGTGTCCCCATCACCTCATAGCTGCGTGCATGGACGCTGTGATCGATCCACTGGACCTTGTGGCCAAGCTGCTCCAGCGCACGTTTCACATAGCCCGTGATCGGCAACGAGCCACCGTAAATGGGCCCGACCAATGCGATGGTCAATTGGCCGCCTGCCTCCTGCGCGACGGCGCGGCGCAACGCCCCTTCGAAGGCGGCATACACGTCGGCATCCGCCTGTGCCGCCGGGGCATAGGTCAAGGCGCGCACCGGCTGCTTGCGCCGAGTCAGCTGCGCGGCGATCGCATCCGGCTCCCCAGACAACCACGTGATGTTCCGAGCCCAGGCTTCCAACGACCGTACAGAGAGGGCGTCCCGGAACTCATCGAGATTGGCGATGACGACCGCAATCGTGAGATCTCGCGACAATGTCTTCCGTAAGGCTTCCACGTGATAGAGCAGCCCTGTGCCGACCACCAGCACGATTTCACCGGCTTTGCACGAACCGGCGTGAGCTTGGGCCCAGGTTTCAGCCTCTCGCACCGGATCGTAAGCGCTGTGAACCCAGCGGCCCGAGCGTTTGGCGGTCGGCACACCGGTACGGGCCGGAAGGACTTCCAGCAGGCCGCCCTTCGCTGACCGGAGGGCTGCAACCAAATCCGGGAACGCCGCGGCTAACCCGGCGCAATTCCGTTCGAAGGCGTTCATGCCGCTATGGACTCCCCAATCGTCGGCGAGAGCGCACGCCATACCGATTCACGCATCGCAACCGCACGGTTGTCCTCGGTGCCACTCACGAAACGGGCTCCCCACCTATCGAGTCGACTCTCCCAGAGCGACCAATCCTTCGGATCAGCCGGTCGTGCGCCCTGCAGCACATCGATGCTCTCGGCCCACGGCCATCGTACCGGCGGTGCTTCCGAGGCATGCTGAAAGACCAGATGCCCGTCACCATACGGCCCGGTTTCATGAACACGGGCGCGAGCGAAATAGAATCCCAGCGCCTGCGTCCCGACTGCGGTTGCCAGATGGAGCGGCCCCGTGTCGGCCCCCACCACCCAACGGCAGCGGGCAAGCACCTGCATGAGTTGTGGCAAGCTGGTGCGCCCGATCGTATCCCAAATCCGTGCGCGGAGCAGCGGGGGCAACACATCCTGAATGGCCTGACCTGCTTCCCGCTCGTGACCGCTCCCGACCAACACCACCCGGCCGTCGCCGACACGTTCGAAGAACCGTTGAATCCAGTCGGCCCAAGCCGCAGGGGGGATACAACGAATCGCATCACCCGCTCCGATCGCGAGCGCGACCCAGAAGCCCGTGGCCTGGCCGATCGGCGAAAGATCACTCGGCAATTCCTCTGTCGTAACCACGAGCCGAGGTGCGCACCCCAGGGGTTTTACTCCGCACATCCCACACCAGGCATCCGACAGATGGACACGGTTCCCGGCCCGCTCACGCGCAACCTCCTGCAAGTATGCGCCCCAGGGTGTGAGCTCGGAGGCCAGCGGCCCCTCGGCACCGGCCCCGATGGTCTGCCTGCCGAGCAGATGGGCAAGCAAGACGCCACGCGCATGCTGGTTCAGGTTGTAGACTCGATCATAGGGTGGCTCACTCAGTTCTCCTATGCTGGCGCATGCGGATTCCAGGACGGTCGCAGCGTCACCGTTCCATCGATCCGCCAGGGCCCTCCACTGCGTTCCGTCCCACGGCAAGACCTTTCGAATCGCAGGGCACGCGTGCAACACGGGCGTCAGCGGGGCGGCACAGATCGCGTCGAGGATGCTCGCAGGGAATGCTTGGCGCAACGCCTCGATCGCCGGGAGCGACTGCACAAGGTCACCGAGTCGGGCCAACTGCACGACCAGTGTACGATCACCCCGACTTTCCTCAGGCTGCATGGCCGGTCACTGTTTGAACTGGACTTGGCACTTGAACCTCGGCTTCGCCAAGTTTTTCCGCCAACTCATCCAATCCCTCGAACGAAGGAGCCAGAACCCGCAACCGCTCATACTCCAGCCGCGCCTCCTCGCGATGCCCCGTCCGCAGCAAGACCCCCGCTCGTGCAAATCGCATGGCCAGGTTGCCGGGATTGCGGGCCACGAACGACTTCAGGCGGACCTCAAGATCTTCCCATCGTTCGAGTGCCGTCCCGCAACGGAGCAGCCAATGGAAACATTCCTCGTCGTCGGGCAGGCCTTCACAGAGGGGCAGCGCCATTGCCCAAGCACGGTCGTACTTCCCTTCTCCCGCCGCAGCCATGATCATTCCCAGGGAGACTTTACGTCGATCCGCGCCATGCTTCCCTGCACGGCGGAAGGCCTCTCCTGCCTCCCCATACGCCTCGTGTTGCATGGCCATCACACCGCGCAACAGCCAGCCTTCCCCGTAATCGGGATGGTGAGACAAGAGCGCGGAGAGGTGCACGTCTGCCTCGTTCAGGGCGCCTCGTGCAACCGCCAGTTTGGCGAGGGCCAGCCGCGCCTGGTCATCTTCTTCCAGCGCCAGCACTCGCTGCCAGAATGGTACGGCCAGCTCCGGTTGGGAGACCGCCAGGCAAACCAGGGCCGCCCATCGTAGAATCCATATGTCTGCCGGCCATTCAGCCGAACGCGTCAGGCAGGCGATGACGGCCTCACGGTCGTGTCGATGGGCGGCTCGCTGCAGATCCGCCACCAGAGAACGCTCCGCCTTGGTCTTGGGGTCGTCGATAATCTCGAGGCGATAACCGAGCTTCCCGTCGGTGATCGTGGAATGAAATGCAAAGCCGTCCTCCAGATGAATCCAGTCCTCATCTGGCAGCCACCAGCACTGCGCCCATCGTTCCCGCAACCGACGGCCGTTCTCCGCCTCATGGGTCTTGCGGCCGGGCGTGCGGCTCTCCAAGTGATACAGCACGCTCGCCGGTTGATACACAATCTTCCACTGCTGTTGTCCGATCTTGAGGCAGAGATCCACGTCCTCGAATCCGTTCTTAAATCCTTCGTCGAATCCGCCAGCCCCGAAAAAGACTTCCCGACGCACCAGCATGCAGGCAGCCGTCACGCACTGAAACTCCCGTCTCCTGGACACGGCCGGCGATTGCGCCGAAAAGCCCCGATAGATGTGATAGGGGGTGAACCAGTCCCGCGAAAAGGCCACACCGGCATGCTGAATGGTGCCGTCTTCGTACAGCAGTTTGCCGCCCACGACCGCCACCTCCGGATGACTCCGCACCTCGTCCACCAGCGCCGAGAGCCACCCCTTCAGCGGAATCGTGTCATTGTTCAAGAAGACGAGGAACTTTCCTCGTGCCGCTTTCGCCCCCTGGTTGCACGCCTTGGCGAACCCCAGATTGTCCGGATTTCGGATCACCTGGATATCCCCGCTCAGCTGGCTGAGGAACCGCGGCGTCCCGTCCGTCGAGCCGTTGTCGACGACGATGACCTCGTACTCCACTCCCTCCGTCACCTCCGCCAGGGCGGTCAGGCATTGCTGCGTCAGTTCCACCTTGTTCCAGACCGGAATGATGATCGAGCAGTCGAACGTACGTTCCTGGCTTCCAGTGACCGCTCGGAGTTCGCGCAGGGCCTGTGCCTGCAACGCACGGACCCCCGGCATCGCTTCCGATTCCTTCCGGTACTTGGCGTAGATCAGTTCCGCGGTCCTGACGAAGTCCGGCCGAATCCGGCTCGTCATGGAGCTCCCATCCGTCCGCCAGGTGAACTCGGCCGTGACCTTCTTGAGATGGGCAAACTGATACCGCAGGGACAGTCGGATCCACAGGTCCCAATCTTCGTGCGACGTCAGACTCTCGTCGAACAGCCCGGCCTCGTCCAGACAGGACCGCTCGTGCATGACCGATAGGACAGGGAAATAATTGGAGATCAACAGTTGTTTGGCGCTGAACTCATGGGAATAGGGAACATCGCGGCCGGTTTCGACATAGCGGCCGTCCCGATATTCTTCGTGCACGCGCCAGGCATCGGAATAGGCCACTCGATAGCCACCCGACTCGAGAACGGCGACCAGCGTTTCCAGGTGATCGGGCAGAAACCGATCGTCGTCGTCCAGGTAGGCGATGTATTTTCCCCGAGCGATCCGGAGACCGGTGTTGCGCGCACTGGCAAGCCCCCGGTTGACGGCATGCTTGACATAGACGATTTTCTCCGGAACCTGGAAGGTTGCCAGAACCGACTCCACCGGACAGCCGGCATCATTCACCACGATGATTTCATAGTTCTCGTAGGTCTGCCGCAAGACGCTGGCGACGGCCTCTTTCAATTGCTCCGGCCGATTGTGGGTCGGCATGATCACAGAGACCATCGGCCGTGAGCCGGTGCTCGGACACGTCCTGCTCTCCGGAAATGAAGAGTCGGTCGGCGTCACCCCTTCACGCATGGGCGCCCGCTCGGCCGGCGTACATCCCATCCCGGCCGCGGGTTCGGGCGTCAGTGGACGGACGGCGGCGATCAGGTCGCTGTAATAGTGTGCGTTGCGAGTCACTTCGACAGGAGGATCGAGGAGTCGCAGCAACTCGCTCTCTTTTGGGTCCTGGCTCAAGAGAATGAATCCCTCGCGCAAGGTCTTCGCCCCGTTCGTCAGCTGCCGGAGAACGGCAAGGTTATGCTCCAAGACCGGCGGGCGCCCCCATCGATGATGCCGAAACTGCAAATACCGTTCGGCCTTTTCATGGTGGCCGAGCAGGGCGAGCAGGACCCCGAGATTGTTGACGGCCTCGATTCCGTCTTCGCAATGTTCCAGCGCCCGCCGATACTCGGCGACGGCTAGTTGCGGGACGGGAATGTTGGCCGTCGCCAGCGATAGGCCGAAATGAACGTAGGCGGAATACAGAGCGGCCGACGTGTGGCGGCACCCGTCCAGCTCCGGGTACAGGTCACGGATCGTGACCCGTTCCCGCATTAGAGAGAGCAATTTGGTGCTTTCCGGAAGCGTCTTGCTGGTTCGGCCGGTGGAAATACCCCGGTCATGAATGCGGTAGTGCACCAATTTCTTGTCGACATAGGCGAATTTGAGATATCTCGCTGCTTTGAGCCAAAGCTGATAGTCGGGACAAAATCCCGTTTCGAACCCACCCAGTCGCTCGATCGCCGCCGTCCGGATCAGCGCCGTCGGATGGGCGACGATATTTTTTCGGAAGAGGGTTCTCAGCAAACTGCGCTGAGTGAACCTCAACGATTCGGGGAACCGGAAGTCCGTGCCAAGCAAGCGCCCGCCGGCATCGATATGGGTGCCGTCGGAAAACACAATGTCGATCGCCGGATCCGCCGCCAGGGCCTCCATCTGCACGGCCAGTTTCTCGGGCATGAAGAGATCGTCGGCGCCGATGAACGCCACATACTCACCCCGCACGTATTCCATGCACGTGTTCAGCAGACGATCGAACGCGGCGCCGCCCTGGGCGATGTTGGCATGATGGATGTACCGGATCCGCGGGTCCTTGATGTGCCGCATGACGATCTCGCGGGTTCCATCCGTGGACCCATCGTCGAACAACACCAATTCCCAGTCCATGAACTCCTGCCCCAGCACGGACCGAATGGTGTCGTCCAAATATTGTTCACCGTTGTAGACCGTGCAGAGCACGGTCACACGCGGCGAGGGCGTGGACGCAGGCCGTTGGGTTCGTCGCGGAACGCCTTCTGAGGCGGGATTCTTCAACGGACGTTTGCCCGGCGGGAGACTTCGATTGATGGTGTCGCACATCTGCTGAAAGCGCTGCGCCCAGGTATGGTCCTTCAGGACCCGCGCGTATCCCGCCCGTGCGATGCCTTCGCGTTCCTCGTCGTGAGCCAGGTAATACTGGATTTTGTCCAGGAGATCGTCCTGGGTCCGGTAGAGGGCGATCTCCCGGCCGATGTCGAAATATTCCGCCAGCCGCTCGTCGTACGTGCTCAATTGAAAGGCACCGGCTGCCGCATACTCGAAAATCCGGCCTTTGATCTGAAGGGCCTTGGCGTCAGCCGTCCAGGACATGCCCAGGACGATCTTACTCGCCGCAAGCACGCGCAACAGTTCGGCATGCGGAAGGAACCCCCCGGCGCAGTCCCGCAACGCCGGGGTGCGTTCCCACCCCTGTCCCCACACGTTGATGTTGACCCCGTGTTCCTTCAGCCATTGCACCAATTCCGGCCGTCCTCGGTAGGCCTGGCCGACGAACGTCACATCGTACGTCTTGGTCACTGCTTCGATCGGATGGTACAAGCCGGGATTGGCCGCATATTGCGTCAGAATCACATTGGTAAATCCCGCTTGTCGAAAGAGCGGCACAGCCTGATGAGCGGTGGTGAGGCCGAAATTGTAGTGCGGGATCACGCCGAGGGAATGGTCAAGCCGCCAATCGTCGTCGCTGAAGAAGGCCACCGAGAGAGTCGCCGTCTCCCGGGCGATGTACCGTGCGACATCAGGCAACAGCTCATCTTCAGACACCATATGGAACAACAAATCGGGCTGTTCCCGCTCGACCAAGGCCTTCACCTTCCGAGCCAGCTCGTCCCGCCCCGCCCGCTTCAACTCGGCCCTGAAGTCCACATCGAGGATCTCGTGGCCAAGCGCGATCAGCGGTGCCCGAATGTTGTGAAACCCAGAGGAGCCTTCGCCGTGGGGCCTGTCGCATTCCGGTCCGAGCAAGAGAATTCTCATGATGCCCTCACGGCGATCGTCTCGACGGCGGTGGCCAGATGGAGCTGCTTCACGATGACGCCCTGCTCGGCTTCGGTCAGCCCCGGATACAACGGAAGGAGCACCGTGCGATCCTGCGCCCGTTCACTGCGTGTGAGCGTACTCCCACCGCGCCAGGTGTCGTTGGCATAGGCCGGTTCTCTGTGCGCGCACATGATGCCGCGCCTGGTGGTGATGCCCGCTTCCAGCAGTCGCTGCATCACCGACCGTTGCTCGCAGCCGTCGGGTAATCCGACGCAGTAGCTTTGCCAATTGCTGCGGGCCCATACGGGCTCCTCGGGAGGCATGCAGTTCGTGTGCGTCAGCAAGAGCTCGCGATACCGAGCGGCCAGGGCCCGCCGCACCGGGATAAGGTCCCCAAGTTTCGCCAGTTGCGCCCGTCCCACCGCGGCCTGCAGGTCCGTCATCCGGCAGTTGTAGCCCAGCTCGTCATAGGCCTCGAAGACGACATGGCTGGCCTCGTGGCGCTGACGGTCGTTGACCGTCATGCCGTGCTGACGCCACAAACGAAACCGGCGGTCGTAGTCCGCATTGGCGGTCGTCAGCATGCCGCCCTCGCCAGCGGTCACCACTTTCCGCGGGTGAAACGAGAAACAGGCGATGTCGCCGTGGGGGCGTCCGATTCGTTCCCATCGGCCGTCGATCAGAATTTCGCTCCCGATCGCACAGGCTGCGTCTTCCACGAGCGGCAACCGATGGGCCCGCGTGATAGGAAGAATGGCAGCGAGATCGCACGGCATCCCGACCTGATGTACGCAGAGCACGGCTTTGGTCCGCGGTGACAGTGCCGCCTCGATCAGGGCCGGATCGATATTGAACCCCTCGTCCGTAATATCCACGAAGACGGGAACGGCGCCGCAGTAGCGTATGCTGTTCGCCGTGGCGATGAACGAGTGGCTGACGGTGATCACCTCGTCGCCGGGGCCGACGCCGACCGCCCGAAGCGCCAGATGCAAGGCGGTGGTACAGTTCGACACCGCGCAGGCGTAGGGGGCGGACACCGCGGCCGCAAACTCCCGCTCAAAGGCTGCGACCTGCGGCCCCTGCGTGAGCCACGAGGAATCCAATACCGCCCCGACGGCCTCCCGCTCCTGTTCCCCCAGGGTCAACTTGGTCAACGGAATCGACATGGCAGGGTGCTCTCCCGGTTTATGCCGCCCGATGCGCGGAGACTGCCTAAACTCCGTCAGACAGCGACAAGCGGGCGTGCTCGACGTGGGGAATCCTTAAACAGGTGACCGATGAGCCCGGTATCGAACGTGCTTGCACGGCGGACGAGCTCATGCGCTTCATATCCTTTCCTCAGCAGCAGTTCCGCGAGGTAGGACCCGTCCTGACCCATGATCCCCGTGATTAACGCCCGTTTCATGCCGCCTCCTTCGTGTGCACGGCGACAGGCGCAAGCGCCCTCCGCCACCAATCGACCAGTTTCCGCAGTCCCTGCTCCACCGTCGTCTGCGCCGTGAAGCCCAACAGCCTGGCGGCCTTTTCCGTCGAGGCCAACCGGCGAGGGACGGGATTGACGGTTCTGGGCGGGCCATACTCCGGCTTCAACGTGGACCCCATGACGCCGAGCAGTTGCCGGGCCAGATCGTTCAGACTCGTCTCGACACCGGTCGCGACATTGAACACCTCGTCGGTGACCGAGGCCCGAGCCGCCAGCACATTCGCGCGAGCGATGTCTTCCACATAGACGAAATCCATCGTCTGCGTCCCGTCGCCCAGGATAAGCGGCGGCAGCCCCTGCGCGATCCGCTCCATCCACCGGATCAACACTTCGGTATAGGCCCCGTGCACGTCCATGCGGGGTCCGTAGACGTTAAAATATCGAAGCGCGACATAGGGCAGCCCATACATGTCGTTGAAGCTGCGCAACAGTCCCTCATTGAAGGTTTTTGCGGCGCCGTACAGCGTACGGTTGTTGAACGGATGATGGCGTTCGGCGGTCGGAAACTCGTCGGCCAGCCCGTAGATCGAGGCAGAGGACGCCGCGACGACTTTCTTCACTCCGGCCTCGACCGCCGCTTCCAGCACATTGAACGTCCCGTCGGCGAGCACCTCCAACGCAAGGCGCGGTTCCTTGGCGCATTGGGTGATGCGGATCGCGGCCTGATGGAATACCAGGTCGATCCCCTGCATGGCACGCGCGACCGTGGCGCGGTCGCGGATGTCGCCTTCGATCAACGACACCGTGCCGTGTTGCCCCGCCCAGGCGAGGTTCTCGCGTCGCCCGCGGGAGAAATTGTCGAGGACGACGACCTCGCCAGCACCGTCACGGATCAGGAGATCTGCAATGTGGGACCCGATGAGGCCTGCCCCGCCCGTAATGAGAACGCGCTCCCCGGTCATGCTGCCTCCTTGCTCAGGCTGCGTTGCGTCCGATGGATGCCAGCGGCACGATTCCGCCGTTGGATGCCGTCGCCGGCATCGGCGGAGGCGCGTCCGCCACCTTCCGCTTGCCCATCACCGCGTCGACCGCCAACTCGAATCCCCATTCCCAGCGCATTCCCATCCAGTCCGTGCAAGGTCCGCAGAGATGGTGAGCCTCGGCGAACCGCTTCTCCAAATGGACCCGTCGCAGCCGGGCGTACTCTTCGCTGTGCCACAGATCATGAATCGAATGGGTTCCGATCTTTCCCAGCACGGTTTTCTCCAGCCAATCCACCACGCAGAAGCGGATAGAACCGTCGCACCCGATCGTGATCCGCTTCCAGAACTGCGGGCAGGGCCACCGCTCGACCCCCTTCATCTGGTCGACGACGGTGCCGGGTTTGGACGGAGTCAGCCCGAGGTTGGACAGATACCCGCGAACGATGACCCGATCGACCAACGGCGTCCAATATTTCACGAACTCGTCCACTTCCTCCTGCGTGATATCGGGCTGCACGATGATGCTGAGCATGATCTTCGTCGGCGCCTTCATACGATCCCGCAGATAAAGCAGCCGATGAATGTTGGACCACACGCGGTGATAGTCCGCACCGACCCGCACACGTTCGTAGGATTCCTTGCGGGCGGCGTCCAATGAGATATCGATGAGGTCGATCCCGATTTCCAGCAACCGCTCCATCATGGTCTTCCGGGGATGGCGCTTGCCCCGTTCGATGGCCGGATTGTCCAACAGGACGCCGTTCGTCGTGAGGCCCACCGGCCTCACGCCCTTGGCCTTGGCATACGCCGTTTGGTCAAGGAACTGCGGATGGATCAACGCTTCTCCGTCCGGTGAGTAGCGCAGCAGAGTAATCGGATACTGCGCGATCTCATCGATCGCCTTGGTATAAATGTCCCATTCCATGTACGTCGCATGGTAGTCCGGCCGATCGGGAAACCCCTGCCCCTGTGGGCAATGGACACAGCGCAGATTGCAGACGTTCGTATTTTCCAACGTGATGATGGAAGGAAATTCCTTTGCGGCCGGAGTGGCAAAATCGTAGATGGGTAGCGATCCTGACATGCCGAGGTCTCCTTTCAACTCAGCCCTTGGTGAAACGCTTTTGCCCGAATCCAGTTTCAAACACGCCGAACGGTACCACGTAATGCCAGGGATACTGCCGCCGCAGCCCCTCGGAGCCCAGCGCAGCCACCCGAGCCGGATCCCCGATCATCCTGGTGACGAAGTAGTACGGACGGTCCACGCTGCCCCATTGCCGTTTGTACTCATAGACGCCGCACCGCTTATTCGCGGACGACTGCCAGTTGTAAATAGCCAGCCCCTGCCCACGGGCCCAGTCAATGGAATAGTCGGTGTTCAGGAAATTGGGCGCTTTCTTTTCCCACGCACTGTCGAAGCTCAGCATGAACACGTCCATGATCCTGCGGTGATAGACGTAGAAACCGCCCGAGACGATGACTCCGTCCATCTTCAACAGCACCAATTGCGCCTTGCCCTTGGGCACCAGACAACGGAACAGGCTTTCGAAGAGCCGATATTCCAATGGGATCGCCCCTATCTCCCGGTGTCGTTTCTCGTGAACCCGGTACCACGCGGCGAGATCAGCTTCATCCTTGCACAACTCGACGGTGAACCCGGCCTTCCGTCCCCGGTTCACATTGTTCCGATGTCCGTGGTTCCGGTGCGTTGGACGATCCAGCGGTATGTACTGGGTGAAGTTCTCCAGCACGAAGTGGGGCGAGAGGACTCGTTCATAGAGGTCCAGATCGTCCACAAAGGGATTGGTGATCACGCTCAAGGTCAGGCACTCATGCTGCTGCGCAAGCGAGACGGCGCGCTCAAGCAGAATTCGGTAGACCTCCGCGGACTGCTCATCCGTGAGCCCCGGCCGACAGAACACTCCGCCCAGCGGTCCTGGTTGTGGCACGGAGGTCAGGACGTTGCCGGCGGGCGCCTCGTAGAGGTACAAGGGCAATCCGCCCAGGTCCTGCTCTCCGTCCGTACAGAGGAGAAAGATCGGCCGATCCGGACCGATGCCCCTGATTGCGCGGCACCAGTCCAGGGATTGCTGGATGCAGGCATCGGGGCATTCGTCGAACAGCCGCTCGTATCGTGCGACGGCCGACGGATCGTTCGTGTCGATGTCAACACTACGCAGCATGGGCCACCCCGGATCCGGCTTCGCGCTCCGCCGTCAGCCGGCGCAGAGCAGCCGCCACCGCATCGACATGGGCCTCGGGCATCTCCGGATATAAAGGTAGTGACAGGACGGTCGCGGCCGCCTGTTCCGATTCGGGGAAGCTGCCGGATCGATAGCCGAGCGAGGCAGCCCAGGCTTGCAGGTGTATGGGGAAGGGATAGTGGATACCGGTTTGAATTCCTTCCGCCTGGAGCGAAGCCATCAACCGATCCCGCTCCCGCACACGAATGACATAGAGATGATACACATGGTCGCTGTAGGACGCCTGGCCGACTCGCCCGACCGCGATACTTGCCAATCGGGAATCATAGCGGGCCGCCAGCTCGCGGCGCTTGCGGGTCCAGGCATCCAAGCGGCGCAATTTCACACGAAGAGCCGCTCCCTGAATCCCTTCCATGCGGTAGTTGAATCCCAGCAATTCGTGGTGATATTTCCGCTCGGCACCCCAATCGCGCAACATCCGAATGGTCCGGTCCAACTCGGGCCGATTGGTCGTCACGATACCCCCTTCACCGCACGCTCCGAGATTCTTCCCGGGATAGAAACTGAAACACCCGAGGTCGCCGATCGACCCGACCGGCCGGCCGCGGTAGCGAGCCCCGTGCGCCTGGCAGGCATCCTCGATGACGATCAAGCCGTGGCGGCGGGCGATCTCCATGATCGGGTCGAGGTCTGCCGATTGCCCATACAAATGAACGGGAATGATGGCTTTCGTCTTGGCCGTGATCGCACCAGCCGCCTGCGTCGGGTTCATCGTGAGGGTCTGCGGGTCTACATCCACGAATACCGGCGTGGCGCCGGTGTAGCGAATCGCCGCGACCGTTGCGACGAACGTAAACGGAACAGTGATGACCTCGTCGCCGGGACCGATGCCCGCCGCCAGCATCGCCAAATGCAGCGCGCTGGTACCCGTGTTGACCGCAACGGCGTGTCGAGCGTCGATGTATCGTGCAAAATCCTGCTCAAATGCCGCGACTTCCCGTCCCAATACGTACTGCCCGCTCTCCAGAACCCCCAGGACAGCGGCGCGCAGTTCCTCGGCGATCGAGCGGTACTGGGCCGGCAGATCGGAAAAGGGAATCATGCCGCCACCCGCAACTGTTGCAATTCGATCGGCGTGCCACGCTGCATCATCGACACGGTCGCCGCCTCGAGAATCTCCACCACCCGGATCCCCGCCTCTCCGTTCGTGATGGGTGCCTCCCGACGGATGACGCAATCGAGAAAATGACGGGCTTCCGTTCTGAGGGCTTCCGAGTTGTCGAGGTTGGGGGCCCACATGTCGCCCGCCCGGTAGCCCACCAGCATCTTGTAGACCGCCTCGCTGCCCGCTGCTCGGGCTTCCGTCGTCACGCCCTTGTCGTACACCTTCACTTTTTCGCTGGGCTCGACATCGTCATAGATGATCATCTTTTTGCTTCCACCGAGGAGCGTCCGCCGCACCTTCACGGGAGCCAACCAGTTCACATGGATGTGGGCGATCAGCGAGGAGTCGTAGAACAAGGTGAGGTAGGCGATGTTCTCCGGCTCCTGGGGGAAATGTCGCATGCCGGTCGCCGACACGGCGCGCGGCCTCCCCGGCTGGAGATGCTCCATGATCGACAGATCGTGCACCGCGAGGTCCCACAGCACATTGACATCGTGCTGGAAGAGGCCCAGATTCACCCGGACCGAATCGTAATAATAGAGTTCTCCGATTTCCCCCCGGACCAAGAGATCCTTGATCGCGCGAACGCTGCCGGTATAGACGAAGGTATGATCGACCATCAGCGTGAGCCCCCGACGATCGGCCTCGTCGGCCAATCGGATCCCCTGCTCCGACGTCATGGTCAACGGCTTTTCGACGAGCACGTGTTTCCCTGCCTTCAGCGCCTGCAGTGCCAGGCCGAAGTGCGTCGACACGGGAGTGGCGATGACCACGGCATCGATCGCAGATGACCGCAGCAGATCCTGCACATTGGTCGTGACGGAGACGCCGGGGTAGCGGGAAGCCGCGAGACTCAAGCGTTCCATCCGTTGATCGCAAACGGCCAAGACCCGTGCATCCGGCATCTCGTGAAAATTTCTGACCAGGTTCGGACCCCAATAGCCGAAGCCGACGACGCCGATTCCAATCATGTCAGGCACTCCTCTGCTTCATGGCTGCCACCCGTGCCGGCGAGCCGAGTACGGTGGTCCTGGGCGGCACATCCCGCGTCACGACGGCCCCGGCCCCCACCAGCGCTCCTTCACCGATCGTCACACCGCACATGATCACAGCCCCGCTGCCGATCGATGCGCCCCGTTTGACGCGGATCGGAATCACGGTCCAATCCGCCTCGGACTGCAGTCTGCCGTCCACGGTCGCATGGGGGTACCGATCGTTGATGAAGACAACGCCGTGCCCCACGAACACCTCGTCCTCGATCGTGACGCCTTCGCAGATAAAGGTATGTGAGGAAATCTTGCATCGACTCCCGATGGTCGCGTTCTTTTGGATCTCGACGAATGATCCGATCTTCGTCTCCTTCCCGATCCGGCAGCCATAGAGGTTCACCAAATCGGGATGGTGGATGATCACGCTCTCATCCAACGACACGTTCGCACCGATAGGCATGCGGCCCCCAATTTCCCTCGCGGCTGAAACTTGGCAAGATGTATGCCCATCCTCGAAGACCTGAGCGGGCGGAAAAGTGTAGGGCAGGTCCATGATTCCTGCATGTCCTCGGACCCCGGTCGGCAAGTTCTGCCGGGTCGCTGGGAAGAAACGGATCGCCTTCCGCCGGGAGGTTCGGCGATCGTCGCGCACGGCCGCAGTCGTGCAGCGGCGATCAACGTCCCGGGGGAAACGCGTCCGTCGTTCGGCTGGTCCACTGATCGAGAGCCTTTTGCACCGAACCACCCCACCCTCGGTATTCGATCGCTTCCTTCCCGTCGAAACGAAATTCGACCCCGAGCTGCGCGCCAAGACCGGCGCTTGAGACGTTGCGAACGATCCCGGCCAGATTGCTGACGTGCCCGATGCCGAGTACTTCGAACTCGAGTCGAACCATCATGCCGGGGAAAAAGTCGTGCGAAGGCCGTTGTAGCGCGATGCAGCAGCCTGACGTACTCAAGTCTTGGAGCAGCCCCCCGATGCGATCCGGCGTCTCCGAGCGGGGAGTGGGCAGCCCGTCGCTGACACGGAACAGGACGATCGGTTCGGCGATGGACACGCGACAATGCTTTCTAAGCGGCACTTCCTCTCTGGCGGCGGGGTACGCCAGCAGCATGAATGGAAACGGCTCCTGCTGGGTCGTCAGCACTTCACTGCGGAAGCCGATCATCTTTCCGTCGTGCATGTAGCGAAGCAAACAGGCGGTCCCTTTCTCGCAAGGCACCGGCTGCCCCAAATGGAACGGCCACTCACAGATCAGCCAACTCCCCTCCTTCCATCCCAACAGCGTCGCCCCATGCTGAGAACGGGCGTCGATCACCGGGAAGCTGAGCTGAACCGACAATCCGACGGCCAAGAACGACGTCCCGGCCTGACAACTGACGCCTCCCCCGCCCATAACCACCTCTGTCCGACAGTAATGCGCAGTAACCGGCTCTGATGAACGGTATCGGCACCTGTTGGACAAACCTTAAGCTGTATTCGGTGGGTTTCGAGCGGATTCAAGCCGATACGTGTAACAACCGATATTGCCCCTGGAAGCGTGCCTCCCCGGCGCCTCCGCACCCGACGCAACTCATCCTGTCGTCTCATTGAAGCTATGGCCAGCACAAAACGAGTGTCGATCGAGCAACTGAAGCCCGGCATGTTCGTCGTGGCGATGGACCAGCCCTGGTATCGCACCCCCTTTCTCTTCCATAAGCGGCTGATCTCCGACCCGGACGACATCGTTCAGATGCAACGGCACGGCATTCGCGAGGTGACCATCGACGTCGAAAAGGGCCTCGATATCGGCGACTCGGTCACTACGGCCGCTCCTGCGCCGAACACACCGACGACGGCACAGCCCCCGAGCGCCGGGTCGCCCGCTGAGGCGACTCCCTCCCCGGCGGAGCCACAGGCCACTCCGGCCGCGGCGGCCATGGCGGCCTACCATGAGGCGACCGCCGCGATGGAGCGGGTCTTTGCGGATCTCGAAGCCGGACGTCCCCCGAATCTGCCGGCCGTCAAAGAGGTCGTACGCACCGTACTTGCCCGGATTTTGGAACATCCTGAGTCGATGTTGACGCAGTTTTGCATACAGAAGATGCGCCGGTTCGACCGCACGCTGGCCAGCCATGGCATGGACGTGTGTGTGCTGGCCTTGGTCGTCGCGGTAGAATACGGGACGCCCCAACAGGACCGCGAACTGCTTGGGATGGGGGCGTTGCTTCACGACCTTGGGTATGTTCGCCTACCCCGCAACCTCTATCGCAAGTCCGGGGCCCTCAGCCCGCACGAACAGGCATTGATGCAGCAACATCCGCTCCTGGCACTGAGCGTGATGGCCGAAGCCGGCCCCGTGCCGGAATTGGCGAAGCAAATCATCACGCAACACCATGAGCATCCCAACGGCAGCGGGTTTCCGATCAAACTCACGGGCGATCAGATTTGTCCGCTGGCTCAACTCGTCGGATTGGTCGACACCTATGACGGCATGGTCAGTTTCCGCAACGGCCGCCCCCCGCTTCTGCCCCATGACGCCATTCGCCAACTGTTCGTGTTAGGCGAAAAAGGCCGTTTCGACAAAGCGCTCGTGGAAGTCACGATCAAGGCTCTGGGGGTCTACCCGATCGGAAGTCTGATCAAACTCAACACGGGGGAATGCGCGATCGTGGCGGGCCTGAACCACGAACACCGCTTGAAACCCAAGATTCGGATCATCACCGATCCAAAAGGACAGGTACGCAGCGAGGCGATCGACCTCGACTTGTCCGACGACAACGGGAGCCAACCGGCCCGCACCATCTTGCGGGCCTTGGATCCCAAACAAGAGCACGTGAACGTCTCGACGTACCTGCAGCCCGCCGCCGGGCAATGAGGCCTCGTGAAACGCGCGATTCCCTCCCGTCAAAGCCCCGCGGTCAACACCCCGAAGGGTGCGGTCGCCCCTGAGTTGCTCTCCACGGCGCTATGGGATGCCCTGCCTATCGGGATCTGTCTGTTGGACGACGGGAACGCCATCCTCTACGTCAACCGTGAATCGGCGCGTCTCCTGGGTGGTTCGGCACAGGCCTGCGTAGGCAAGAAATTGACCGACCTGGTCGGACCCGGCTGTGCGCCCACCTCCTCTCTCCGCGCGGCCGGGGTCTGGGAAGTCCCGTTGCTCGGCGCGCAGGAGCCAGAATCCGACGACCCCGGCAGGCAAGTGTCCCGTCCCGCGTGCGCACACATCGAATGGACGCAACTTCGCCTCTCTGGCATTCCAGGCGTGACGACACTGATGACGTTTCGGGACGTCTCCCGTGAATACGACCTGGAGCAGGATCGGAATCGCCTCGCCGCCGTGGCCGAGGAAAGCCCCTACCCGATCGTCGAGTTGGACCACGCCTGCAACATGCTCTATGTCAATCCGGCGATGGTGGACGTCCTCTGCCGCTTCGGCTATGACCAGGAAGGGAATGCGGACATTTTCCCCGACAATCTTGCGGACCTCGTAGCGACCTGTCACCGTGAGGCCCGGCCCGTCTCTTCGAAGGCGGTCGTCCTGGGCAATGCCTGTTACGCCTGGACATTGTGCCCCGTCCCGAGCCACCGGTTGGTTCGGGCTTATGCAATCGACCTCAGTGAAGTCCACGCCACGCACAAAGCCCTCAACGACACGGCCGACCACCTGCGCGAGAGCAATCGCCAACTGGATCAGGCCCTCCAGCAAGCCCAGGCCGCGACCCGGGTCAAGTCGGCGTTCCTCGCGACGATCAGCCATGAATTGCGCACCCCCATCAATTTGATCCTGGGTCTGGGCGGCATGCTGCTGCAGGCGGACCGCGCCGACGAGGCGGGCTTCACCGACGAGGCGCGCCGCGACCTGGAGCGCATTCAAATCTACGCCCAGCACCTCTCCGGCCTGATCGGCGATGTGATTGATCTGGCCACCAGCGATGCCGGCCAGCTGCGCCTGAACAACAGCTACGTCAATTTGAGCGAAGCGCTGCGGGTAGTGGCCGAGAGCGGCCACCAGATGGCCGCCGATAAAGGCTTGAAGTGGTCGGCGAGGCTGCCGGACTCTGGCCCCTATGTCTGGGGGGATGTGACGCGCCTGCGGCAGGTGGCGCTCAACCTGGTCAATAACGCCATCAAGTTCACGGCGCAGGGGAGCGTCAGCCTGACGCTGGAGCAGACCCCCGCCGCGGTGACCGTGACGGTGCGCGACACCGGCCTCGGCATCCCGCCGGCCGACCAGACCCTGATTTTTGATGAATTTCGCCAGTCGGAGCGCAGCGTGGCCAAGGGGTACGGCGGCCTGGGTGTTGGCCTGGCCATCTGCCGCAAACTGGTGGAGCTGCATGGCGGCGCCATGGCCGTGCACTCCACGGGCGTGGAAGGGGAGGGCGCGGCGGTGTCGTTCACGCTGCCGGTGGTCACGCCGCCGGCGGAGGCGGCGCTGGTGAATCGCCTGAGCGGGGCCGGCCGAAAAGCGCTGCTGCTGGCCCACCGGCCGGAAACCCCCGCGTTGCTGGCCGCGCCCCTGGCGCTGGCCCTGTCCCCGCTGGCAGGCTGTTCCAAGCCCGCCAGTCCGGTCTCCTACATCGGTACCGACCTCACCGGTGCGCCCTACGGCAAGGACTTCCGCCTGACCGACGCCGACGGCAAGGAGCGCACGCTTGCCGACTTCAAGGGCAAGGTGGTGCTGCTGTATTTCGGCTTCACCCAGTGTCCGGACGTGTGCCCGACCGAGCTCACCCGCGACGTGCAGGTGCTCAACCTGCTCGGCCCGGACGCCGCGCGCGTGCAGGTGGCCTTCGCCAGCGTGGATCTCGAGCGCGACACGCCGGAAGTGCTCGCGGCCTACGTGCGCTCGTTCGCCCCCG
>JRYJ01000647.1_pt1 | contig 29680 bp, 35 predicted proteins | sample 235371 | NCBI WGS metagenome assembly JRYJ01 (sample SAMN03074219, study PRJNA261477) | activated sludge metagenome | biome: Wastewater Treatment Plant; feature: Wastewater; material: Activated sludge; isolation source: activated biomass of a wastewater treatment plant treating hydrocarbon... ... | reverse complement strand
TACGGCACGCTGGAAGGCTACTTCAAGTGCGTCGACGCGAAGGACATCACCAAGGAGCTGTACAAGTTCAAGACCCCGTCGGGCATCATCGGCAACGTGTTCACCTACGAGCACAAGGGCAAGCAGTACATGGGCGTGTTCTCGGGCATCGGTGGCTGGGCCGGCATCGGCATGGCCGCGGGCCTCGAGAAGGACACCGATGGCCTGGGCGCCGTGGGTGGCTACCGCGAGCTGAACCAGTACACCGACCTGGGCGGTTCGCTGACCATCTTCGCACTGCCGAACTGATCGCGAGAAAACCGGTCCAACGGGCCGGTTCGAACCCCGGGGGGATGGGGCCGATGGCACCGTCCCCCCTTTTTCACAAACGGAAGACAGTCAGATGATTCGCAACACCCTGCTCGGCCTCTCGCTCCTGGCCGCCACCGCCGCCTTCGCCCAGGAGGTGAAGACCCCCCTGTACACCGTGGTCGACGGGTACAAGGTCGACGAGAACACGATGAAGGGCTTCCGCACCTGGCGCCAAGCCGCCTGCGACCGCTGCCACGGCGCGAACCAGGAAGGCATGGTCGGCCCGTCGCTGATCAACAGCCTGAAGACGCTGAGCAAGGACGAGTTCGTCAAGACGGTCCGCGACGGCCGCCTCGACAAGGGCATGCAGAGCTTCGGCAGCAGCCAGGCGGTGATGGACAACATGGATCACCTCTACGCCTACCTGAAGGGCCGCTCCGACGGCGCGATCACGCGTGCGAAGGTCGAGCCGCTGCAGAAATGAGACGGACCCACGCCGCGGCCCTGCTCGCCGCGCTGTTCACCGCCACCGCGGCGTCGGCCCAGGCGAATCCGGACGCGCCGCCCAAGCGCGAGGCGCTCCGGGTCTGCCAGGACCCGAACAACCTGCCCTTCTCGAACACGAATGCCGAAGGCATCGAGAACAAGATCGCCGAGGTGTTCGGCAAGGCGCTCGGCCTGCCGGTCACCTACTACTCGTTCCCGAACCGGCTGGCGTTCATCCGCAACACGCTGCGCTACAAGCTGCCCGGCCAGGACTATCCCTGCGACATCGTGATGGGCGTGCCGGCCGGCTTCGACCAGGTGTCGGTGACCAAGCCCTACTACCGTTCGACCTACGCACTGGTCTACGCGCCGGGCAAGGGGCTCGACCACGTGAGGAGCGGCGAGGACTTCCTGCGCACCGACCGGGCCGTGCTGGGCAAGCTGCGCATCGGCCTGTACGACCGCTCGCCGGCGTCGGCGTGGCTGGCCAAGCACGGGCTGGAGGACAGCGGCGTGCCCTACCAGATCATGAACGCCGACCCGGCGCAGTACCCGGGCGAGATCATCGAGAAGGACCTGGCCGCCGGCAAGATCGACGCCGCCGTGGTGTGGGGGCCGATCGCCGGCTTCTTCGCCAAGCGCGTCGCCTCGCCGAAGCTGACGGTGGTGCCGCTGCGCTCCGAACCGGGGGTCAAGTTCGACTTCGAGATGGCCATGGGAGTGCGCTACGGCGAGCGCGAATGGAAGCAGCAGGTGGAAGGCCTGATCGCCTCCAAGAAGCCCGAGATCGACGCCATCCTGCGCGACTTCGGCGTCCCCGTGGTGGACGAGAGCTTTGCCGCCACGTCGCGCTGAGGCGCTGTCCCGCCCATCCCGATGAAGTGCCTGACGTCCGCGATCGCGCTGTTCGCCGCGCTGGCGACCGCACCGCCCGTGCGCGCGGCGCTCGACCAGGCCGACTACGTGGCCATCGCCGCGAGCGTGCTGCGCGTCGAGGCGCCGCGGCAGCGGGGGGGCTTCGCGCTCGGCTCGGCGGTCGCGATCGCCCCGGACAAGGTGGTGACGAACTGCCACGTCACCCGGGACGCACTGGCCGTGCACATCCTGCGCGGCGGGCTGCGCTATCCGGCCGCCTCGCAGGCGAGCGACGTGGGACGTGACCTGTGCCTGCTCGACGTGCCCGGCCTGGAGGCCCAGCCGGTCAAGTTGGGCCGCGCGATGGCGCTTGTCATCGGCCAGCCGGTCACGGCGCTGGGCTACACGGGCGGCGTCGGCATCCAGAACAGCTCGGGCGAGGTGGTGCAGCTGCACCGCCACGACGGCGGGCGCGTGATCCAGAGCAGCAACTTCTTCAACTCGGGCGCCAGCGGCGGCGGCCTGTTCGACGACGATGGCCGGCTGGTGGGCATCCTCACCTTCCGGCTGCGCGGCGCGGAGGCGCACTACTTCGCCGCGCCGGTCGAATGGGTGCTGCAACTGCGCCAGGAGGCCGAGCGCGGCAGCTTCCGCAGGGTCATGCCGCTGGACACCCGCCAGCTGCCCTACTGGCAGGCGGGTGCGTCCCAGCAGCCCCGCTTCCTGCGCGCAGCCGTGATGGCGCGCAACCAGCGTTGGGACGAACTCGAGGCGCTCGCCCGCGATTGGCGCGACGCGGAGCCCGACGACGCCGAACCCTGGTTCCTGCTCGGCATGGCGCTCGAGCAGCAGGGACGCAGCGCCGACGCCAGAATCGCGCTCGAGTGTTCCCTCGAGATCGAGCCGCGCCATGCCGCCGCACGAGAGCGCCTCGCCGCGCTCGCCGCGGAACCGCCCGCCTCCACGCGCCTGCAGGCCCCCTGCCCGCCGCACCGCCGCTGACACCATGCCCCGATTCACGTCCTTGATCGCCACCCTGCTCGCCGCCGTGTCCCTCTGCGGCGCAGCGCTCGCCGCCGACGACTACTCGGCTGCCGAGCGTGCCTTGTTCATGACCAATCACCTGGCCGGCATCAAGCCGCCGGCGACGCTGAACTACAGCTTCGCCAAAAGCGGCAGCCTGGAAGAGGGCTTCCAGGACAAGGTGGCCGTGCTGCTCAAGCCGCAGCCCGGCGGCAAGTGCTGCCTGGCCGAGGCCGAGTTCCTGAGCGGCGCGCGCAGGCTGTCGCTGCCGGAGATCGACCAGGCCGAAGGCAACCCGGCGGTGCTCTACTTCCTCGAGCGCGACATCCGCGAGATGAACCGCCTGACCAAGGGCGCGCAGAACTACTTCCGCAAGCGCATCCGCATGGCGGTCTACCAGGGCGCGAAGATCGAGGACGTGACGGTGAGCTACCGCGGCAAGGACGTGCCGGCACGCGAGATCCGCATCGCCCCCTACATCGACGACCCGCTGCGCGAGCGCTTCAAGAACCTGTGGAACAAGAGCTACATCTTCACCCTCTCCGACGCGGTGCCCGGCGGCGTCTACGCGATCCGCACGCGCGTCGAGGCCGAGACCGCCGGCGCGGCGCCGCTGATCCTCGAGGAAATGGTGCTCGACGGCGGCCTCGCCTCGAAGCGCTGAACACGACCCTGACCACCACCCCATGAAGCCCTTCCGACTCCTGTTTGCCGCCGGCGCCCTTGCCGGTGCCGCGCTTCCCGTGCTGGCCAACGACTTTCCCACCGTCGACCGCGTGCTCTACGTCCAGGAGTGCATGCGCGACAACCCCGGGCCGAACTTCGAGATGGTCAACAAGTGCTCCTGCGCGCTCGATGCGCTGGCGCGCGAAGTGAAGTACGCGGAGTATGTCGAGATGAGCACCATCGCCAAGGCGATGTCGATCGGCGGCGAGCGCGGCAACGACCTGCGCGACAACGAAACGCTCAAGGCCCCCCTGAAGCGCTACCGCGAACTGCAAGCCAAGGTGCAGAAGGGGTGCTTCATCAACCCGAGGTAGACGGCCATGAACACCGCCGCACGCCTGCTGTCCGCCCTGCTGTTGGCCCTGGCTGCCAGTGCCGGCGCGGCGAACCCGCGCAACCTGCAGCCCACCGACGACCCCGCCGCGAGCCCGGTCTGGCAGAAGGTGCAGGCGAGCCTGTTCGAGGGGCGCGCCATCGCCCCGGCGCCGGCCGGCATGCTGACGCTGGAGGCGCCGGCGCGCGCCATCGACGCCGCGGTGGTGCCGATCGCGATCCGCACGAAGTTCCCGCACACGCCGGCCAGCTACGTCAGCAAGCTCTACCTCATCATCGACGCCAACCCGTCGCCGGTCTCGGGCATCTTCGCCTTCACCCCGGAGAGCGGGCGCGCCGAGGTGGAGACGCGCGTGCGCGTGGACGCCTATTCGCACGTGCGAGCCATCGCCGAGACGAGCGACGGCAAGCTCTACGGGGTGACGCGCTTCGTCAAGGCCTCCGGCGGCTGCTCCGCGCCCGCCGGCTCCGACGCCAAGGCGGCGCTGGCCACGCTCGGCCAGATGCGCTTCCGCGTCGAAGGCGACGTGCGCTCGGGCGCGCCTGTGCTGGCGCAGCTGGCCATCGACCACCCCAATCACTCCGGCCTGGCGATGGACCAGTACACGCGGCAGTTCACGCCGGCGCACTACGTGCGCAAAATCGACGTCACCTACGCCGGCAAGCCGGTGTTCAGTGCCGACGTCGACTTCTCGATGAGCGAGAACCCGAACTTCCGCTTCTGGTTCCAGCCGCAGGGCGCCGGCGAACTGCGCGCAAGCGTGGTGGACTCGCACGACCTGCGCTTCGTCGCGGCGCAGCCGCTGCGCGACGCGCCGAAATGATCCGGCGCGGGCTGGGCCTCGTTGTGCTCGCCGCGGCCGGCGCGGCCGCGGCGGCGCCGTTCGCCTACATCACCAACCAGGGCAGCCACGACGTGTCGGTGATCGACCTGGCCCGCCACGAGGTGGTGGCCACCGTGCCGGTGGGGCGCTCGCCGGCCGGCGTGGTGGCATCGAGCCGCGCGGGCAAGGTCTATGTGTCGAACCCGGACAGCCGAACGATCTCGGTGATCGACATGCGCTCGCAGAAGGTGGTGGCCACCCTCCCGGCCGGCAGCGGACCGGTGGGCATCGACGCCTCGCCGGACGGGCAGCGCGTGTTCGTGGCCGACTGGTACCGCAACCGCCTGCTGGTGCTGGACCCCGGCGGCCCGGCGACCGCACCGGTGGAGATCGAGGTGGGCAGGGCGCCGGCCGGCGTGGCGGTGTCGGCCGACGGCCGCACCGTCTACGTGGCCGAGCGCGACGACGACAGCGTGGCGGCGATCGATCTCGAGCGCCGCGCGGTGACGGCCCGCGCGAAGGTCGGCACGCACCCGTTCGCGCTGCTGCTGGACGCGCCGCGCGAGCGCCTGTACGCGCTCAACGTGCTGAGCGACGACGTCTCGGTGGTGGACCTGCGCACGATGACGGTCCGCGCCACCGTGAAGGTGGGCAAGGCGCCGTATGGCGCCGCGCTGGCGCGTGGTGGTGCCCTGCTGTACGTCACCAACCAGCACGGCAACACGGTCAGCGTGATCGACGCCGAGACGCTGGCGGTGCAGCGCACGCTGCCCGGCTTCGCCTACCCGGAAGGCATCGCCGCGCACGGCGACCGCGTCTACGTGGTCAACTGGATGGACGACAACGTGGCCGTGCTCGACGCACGCACCGGCCGCACGCTCGACACCATCGCCACCGGCACCAACAGCCGCGGTTTCGGCGCCTTCATCGGCGCACCGGCCGCCCCCTGATGCCCATCCATTCGAAGACGACGAGGAGAACGACGATGCAACTGCGCTCACTGCGATGGCTGACCGGCCTGGCCCTGGTCGCCACGCTGGCGGCCCCCGCCGGCGCCCACGGCCCGACGCGCCAGAAGGTCACCGAGACCATCGCCATCGATGCGCCGGCCGACAAGGTCTGGAGCATCATCAAGGACTTCAATGCGCTGAAGAACTGGCATCCCGCGGTGGCCGAGAGCCCCGCCGACAAGGGCAACGAGGAAGGCTCGGTGCGCCAGCTGAAGCTCAAGAGCGGCGGCGCGCTGACCGAGACGCTCGAGGCCTACGACGCCTCGAAGATGCGCTACAGCTACCGCGCCAAGGACGGAGGCGCGCTGCCCGTCACCAACTACACCTCCACGATCACCGTGAAGCCCGAGGGCGGCGGCTCGGTGGTCGAGTGGCGCGGCGCCTTCTACCGCGGCTACCCGAACAACGACCCGCCGCCGGACCAGAACGACGAGGCCGCCGTCGCGGCCATCACCGGCGTCTACAGGAGCGGCCTCGCCAACCTGAAGGCGATCGCCGAGAAGAAGTAGCGCACGCGTGCCGACATGAGGCGCGTCTCCGGTTCCGCGCGCAGGCGCGTGCTGCTCGCCGCCCTGGCCGCCACGCTGGCCGGCTGCGCGGCCACGCCGGACGCTCCGTCGGCGGCGCGCGCGATCGCGCCCGGCGTCTACCTCGTGCCCGGCACGGGCGGCGCGGCCGACGAGACCAACCTCGGGCGCATCGGGAACGCCGGCTTCATCGTCGGCGAGACCGGGGTGGTGGTTGTCGACACCGGCACTTCGCGCGCACACGGGCGCGACCTGCTCGCCGCGATCCGTGCAGTGACGGACAAGCCGGTGCGGCTCGCGCTGGTGACGCACGCGCGGCCCGAGTTCCTGTTCGGCGGCACGGCGTTCCAGGAGGCGGGCATCCCGGTGCACATGCACGCGCGCACCGCGCGGCTGATGACGGCGCGCTGCGAAAACTGCCTGAAGCAACTGCGCCAGGTCGTCGGCGAAGCCCCGCTGGCCGGCACGGAGATGTACAAGCCCGACCGCCAGTTCGAGGAGGCGCATGCCGTCGAGGGCCTCGGGCGTGCGGTGCGCGTGCTGCACTTCGGCCACTCCAGCGGGCCGGGCGACATCGCGGTGCTCGACGAGGCGACCGGCACGCTGTTCGCCGGCGGGCTGCTCGATGCGCGGCGCGTGCCGGACATCCAGGACGCCGACCTGCCGGCCTGGCACAAGGCCCTGGCCGCCCTGCGCGCCCTGCCGCTGCGCACCGTGGTGCCCGGCCACGGCCCGGCCTCGCCGCCGTCACTGGTCGACACGGTGGAGGGCTACCTCGACGCGCTGGAGCGCAGGATGCGCGCGCTCGTCGCCTCCGGCACCTCGCTGCTGGACGTGCCGGATGCGGGGGAGTTGGCGCAGTACGAATCCTGGGACCAGTACGAGCTGGTCCATCGCCGCAATGCCTCGATCGCCTTCCTGCGCTTCGAGCGTGAGATGATGTTCAAGCCCTAGCAGGAGCGCGCCCCATGCACCCCGACCGCAACCGCCGCCACGCCCTCGCCGGCCTCGCCGCGCTGGCGATCGCGCCCGCCACCACGGTGGCCGCCCCGGGCGGCCTGCCCAATGCCACCCACGACGCCTCGTCGCCGGAGTGGGACCGGATCCGCGCCCGGCTCTTTCCCGGACGCACACTGCAGCCGGGCCAGGGCACGGTGCAGGTGATCGCGCCGCTGCGCGCCGCCTACGGCGCATCGGTGCCGGTCAAGGTGGTCTCCAAACTGCCGCAGCGGCCGGAGCTGTACGTGCGCCGCATGTTCCTGGTCGTCGACAAGAACCCCTCCCCCGTGGCGGCGGTGTTCGACCTCACCACCGAGGTCGGGCAGGCCGACGTCGAGACGCGCCTGCGCGTGGACGAGTACAGCCACGTGCGCGTGGTCAGCGAGCTGTCGGACGGCTCGCTGCACACCGACTCGCGCTACGTGAAGACCTCCGGCGGCTGCTCCGCGCCGCCCAACCGCGACGCGCCGCACCTGATCGGCAAGACGATGCTCAAACTCGCCGGCGAGCTGCGCATGGAGCAGCCGGTGCCGGCGGACGTGACGGTGCTGCACCCCAACGACACCGGCTTCGAGCTCAACCAGCAGACGGTGATGTACATCCCGCCGCACTTCGTGCGCTCGATCCGCGTCAGCTACGCCGGGCGCAAGGTGTTCGATGCCGAGCTCGACTTCTCGGTCAGCGAGAACCCCACCTTCCGCTTCAACTTCGTGCCGCACGGCAAGGGCGAACTGCGCGCGGAGGTCACCGACACCAAGGACGGCCAGTTCGTCGGCACGCTGGCGATCGGCTGAGCCTCCGATGCGGCGCCGCACCTTCTGCCTGCTGGCGCTCGCCGCCGCACCGCTGGCGGCACACGCCGGCCTGCCGGCGCGCTACTCGCCCACCGAGATCAAGCCCAGCGGCACGCCGCAGCGCTACGAGTTCGACCTCAGCGCCGCGCTCGAGCGCGCGCGGCGCGAGAACAAGCGCCTGTACCTCTATCTCGGCGCGCACGACTGCGCCTTCTGCCGCAAGTACGAGGCCTTCCTCGAGAAGAACGCCGCCGAGCTGGCGCCGCATTTCGCGAAGGACTGGATCGTCTACGAGATGAAGAGCAGCCTCTCGGTGCAGGCCGACCGGCTGTGGTTCCGCGTCGGCGACAAGGCCCTGCCGTACGCCGACTTCATGCGCTCGCTGGGCGACGAACGCGCCCGCCAGCTGGTCTACCCGAGCGTCTGGCTGTTGGACGGCCAGGGGAAGACCTTGATGCAGATGCCCGCCGGCACCGGCACCTTCGAGACGGTGCCGGAGCAGCTGGAGATCCTGCGCCTGGAGCAGTAGCCGCGTCCGCTTGACTCACCGCAAGCCCGGTCGCAGGTGGTACCCGGAGAATCCTCGGGCAGCCAAACTGGGAGAGGGACACATGGACAACCTCAAGCACCTGCTGGCCCTGGCCGCGTTCGCCGCGGCCAGTGGCGTTCAGGCGCAGGCCTCCAAGGCCGACCTCGACGCCGTGCAGCGCGCGGTGCACGTCTGTGCCTCCTGCCACGGCGAGAACGGCAACAGCACCAAGCCCATGATCCCGTCGCTGGCGGGCCAGATGCGCGAGTACACCATCCGCCAGCTGAAGGACTTCCGCAGCCAGTCGCGCTCCGAGACCGACATCCAGGCCTACATGTGGGGCATCTCGGCGCTGTTGACCGACGAGCAGATCGAGGGCTTCGCCGACTACTACGCGGCGCAGAAGCCGGCGCCGGGCAGGTCGACCAACCCGAAGCTGGAAGCCGCCGGCCAGGCCATCTACGAGAAGGGCGTGGCCGACAAGGGCGTGCTGCCGTGCAAGCAGTGCCATGGCGACAACGCCGAGGGCGCATCGGGCTTCCCGCGCCTGGCAGGCCAGAAGGCCGATTACGTCTACAAGCAGCTGCAGTCCTTCCGCACGCCCTTGCGTCCGCACGGCGTGGTGATGAAGAACGAGATCTCGGCGCTGACGCCGCAGCAGCTCAAGGCCGTGGCGGCCTACGTGCAGTCGCGCTGACCGGCGCCGATCAGGTCGCGCCGGCAAGCCGGCGCGATTCCTTCGGGTCGCGGAACACCAGCGGGTGCTCGGTGACGCCGGCTTCGGCCCGAGCCACCGCCGTGAGCACCTTGTCGTGATGCGGACTCTTGCGGCACACCGGGTCCGCCGCTTCGGCGTCCTGCGCGATCAGCCAGGCCTGGCAGCGGCAGCCGCCCAGGTCCTCCTCCTTGTGCTCGCAGGATGAACAGGGCTCCTTCATCCAGCCGGTGCCGCGGTAGCGGTTGAAGCCGTCGGACTCGAACCAGGCCTCGCGCAGCGAGGTCTCGCGCACGTTCGGGAAGCTCAGACCCGGCAGCATCTTGGCCGTGTGGCAGGGCAGCGCCGTGCCGTCCGGCGTGACGGTGAGGAACATGCTGCCCCAGCCGTTGACGCACTTCTTGGCCTTGCCCTCGTGGTAGTCGGGCGCGACGAAGAAGATGCGCATGCGGCCCTCGAGCTTCCTGCGCCATTCGTCGGTCACGGCTTCGGCGCGCTTCAGCTGCTCGCGCGTGGGCAGCAGCTGCGCGCGGTTGACGAAGGCCCACGAGTAGTACTGCGTGTTGGCGAGCTCGATGTACTCGGCGCCGAGTTCGGCCGCCATCTCGATGATGCGGCCGATGTGGTCGATGTTGAGGCGGTGGATCACCACGTTCATCACCATCGGCCAGCCCTGGCCCTTGATGATCTGGGCGACGCGGTTCTTCAGCTCGAAGGTCCTGGTGTGCGAGAGGAAGTCGTTCATCTCGCGCGTGCTGTCCTGGAACGACAGCTGCACGTGGTCCAGGCCCGCTGCCTTGAGCGCCGCGGCGCGCGCTTCGGTCAGACCGACGCCGGAGGTGAGCAGGTTGCTGTAGAAGCCCAGCCGCCGCGCCTGCGCGACGATCACCTCCAGGTCGTCGCGCAGCAGCGGCTCGCCGCCCGACAGTCCCAGCTGCACGGCGCCCATCTCGCGCCCTTCGCGCAGCACGCGCAGCCAGTCGTCGGTCGAGAGCTCCTCGGGCTGCGTCGCGTAGTCGACCGGGTTGTAGCAGAACACGCAGTGCAGCGGGCACCTGTACGTGACCTCGGCGAGCAGCCACAGCGGCGGTCCGATCGTCATGCCGCGTTCACTCCCAGGCAAGCCAGCGCTGCTTGCGCGCCATCTCGACGAAGGCGAGCACGTCGCCCTGCAGGCCCTTGGCGTCGAAGGCCGATTCCAGCTCGGCGACGATCTCGCCCAGGCTGCGCTGGCCGTCGCAGCGCTTCATGATCTCGCCGGCGCTGCCGTTGAGCTTGACCATGCCTTCCGGATAGAGCAGCACGTGGCAGTTCTGCGCCGGCTCCCACTGGAGCCGGAAGCCCGCGCCGATGCGCGGCCGGCTCTCGAGGCTGGCCGCGTTCATGGGTTCACGCCGTACTTGAGCGCCATGGCGTCGTTCATCGCCCACAGGATGTCGAGCTTGAACTGCAGGATCTCCAGCGCGCGCTCCTGCAGGGGCCGGGTGTCGAAGTAGTCCAGCGTGATCGCCAGGCCCTGCTCCACGTCGCGCCGCGCCTGGCTGACGCGGTTGCGGAAATAGTTCAGGCCCTCCGGCTCGATCCACGCGTAGTGCTCCGGCCAGGTGGCCAGGCGCTGCTTGTGGATCTCCGGCGCGAACAGCTCGGTCAGCGAGGAGCACACCGCCTCCTGCCAGGGCGCTCGGCGCGCGAAGTTGACGTAGGCGTCCACCGCGAACTTCACCGCCGGGATCAGGTGGCGCTGGTCCTCCACCTCCTCGCGCGTCAGGCCCACGGCCTCGGCCAGGCGCAGCCAGGCCTCGATGCCGCCCGGATCCTTCACGCCGCCGATCTCGAAGCCGTCGTGGTCGAGGATGCGCTGGATCCAGCCGCGCCGCACCTCGCGGTCGGTGCAGTTGGACATCACCGCCGCGTCCTTGATCGGGATCGCGATCTGGTAGTAGAAGCGGTTGGCCACCCAGCCGCGGATCTGCTCGGGCGTGGCCTTGCCCGTGTTCAGCATCACGTTGAATGGATGGTGGATGTGGTACGAGCGGCCGCGCTCGCGCAGCTTCGCCTCGAACTCGGTGCGGGACCAGGCGGCGTCACTCATGTCAGAGCTCGATGGTCATGCCGTCCTCGCAGGGCACGATCCGGTGGCGCGCCAGTTCGGCGCGCTCGGCCGAATCCTCGTCGAGGATGGGGTTGGTGTTGTTGATGTGGATGAGGTAGCGCTGCGTCGCCGCGGGCAGGCGGTCCAGCCAGCCGATCATGCCGCCCTCGCCGCTTTGCGGCAGGTGGCCGATGTCGCGCGCGCTCTTCTTCGACAGGCCGAGCCGGATCATCTCGTCGTCGGTCCAGAAGGTGCCGTCCACCAGCACCGCGTCGGCGCCGTTCATCACGTCGAACAGCGCGGGCGTGATCTCGCCCAGGCCGGGCGCGTAGAAGGCGCTGCGGCCGCTGCGGCGGTCGGTGATCAGCACGCCGATGTTGTCGCCGGGCACGGGGTGGTCGCGGTGCGGCGAGTAGGGCGCCGCCTTGCTCGACAGGGGGAAGGCGCGCAGGGCGAGGTGCGCGGCACCGGGCACCTCGAAGGCGGCGCCGTCCAGCGCGATGCGGTGGCGATCGACGCCGCAGTAGTGCCCGAGCACCTTGAGCACCGGGTTGCCGGTGGTGAGGTCTTCGTGCACGGGGTCGGTGCACCACAGCGGCAGCGGACGCCCGCGCTCGCGCAGCATGAACAGGCCGGTGGCGTGGTCGATCTGCCCGTCCATCAGCACCACGCCGGCGATCGCGGTGTCGCGGATGGCGCGGCCCGGTTGCAGGGTCGGACTCGATCGGATCTGCTCGAGGATGTCGGGCGAGGCGTTGAACAGCACGCCGTCGGCACCCGCGTCGCCCTGCACGAAGATCGACGACTGGGTGCGCGGTCGTGGCGCGCACCGTGCCGCGGCGCACGCCGTCGCAGTTGCGGCAGTTGCAGTTCCACTGCGGGAACCCGCCGCCGGCGGCGGAGCCGAGAACGCGGACGCGCATGTTCGGGAACACCTGTCAGGACACCGCAGTCCCGCCGGTGCGAGGCGAAAACCGCGCCGCAGGTCCGCTATTCTCTGCTCTGTCGAACCCGCAGGTTCCGCGGCGAGAGGAGGGGCCGCGCGCGGATGACCTGGGGTGGTCCGGGTGCCGCAGCCAGGCAAGCCCCAGCCACGGCCGACGCATCAGCGCGTCGCGATGTACATCGTGATTTCAAAGCCGAAGCGCATGTCGCAGGCCTGGGGGGTTTGCCATTTCATGTCAGTCTCCTTGCAGGGGTTTGGTGTCGGCGCCGCCCTTCGGCTACGCCCCTTCGAGTCCGCGGTTGTCCGCTTCCTCGATGCGTATCCTCCTCGCTTTCGCTTCTCAACTCATGCGCGAAATCAGGAAATGCGACTAATGATTTTCATGAGAATTGTTCGCACCACGTGGATTTTCGCCTGACCGATGGTAACTTCAGGCGCGAATGGAGAAAATTGGCATCATGGCAAATGCGGACGAGCGGCTGTTCCCGCCCCTGGAACCCTACGACAACGGCCTGCTGCCGGTGGGCGACGGCCATGAGATCTACTGGGAACAGTGCGGCAACCCGGACGGGCTGCCGGTGCTGTTTTTCCACGGTGGGCCGGGCAGCGGCTGCAATGCCCGCCAGCGCCGCTTTTTTCATCCCCAGCGCTACCGCATTGTGCTCTTCGACCAGCGCGGCAGCGGACGCAGCCGGCCGCTCGGCGAAGCGGCGCACAACGCCACGGCGCATTTGCTGGCGGACATCGAGCGGCTGCGGGCGATGCTGGCGATCGACCGCTGGCTGGTGTTCGGCGGCTCCTGGGGCTCCAGCCTGGCGGTGGCCTACGCCGCGGCGCATCCGGCGGCGGTACGGGGCATGATTCTGCGCGGCATCTTCCTCACCGGGCGGCGCGATCTCGAGTGGTTCTTCCTCGGCCTGCGGGAGTTGCTGCCCGATGCCTGGCAGCGCTTCGCTGCCCTCGCGCCCAAGCGCCATCGGCGCCGCCTGCTGCAGTACTACGCACGCCGGCTGGCGGCGGACGATGCCGATGGTGCACTGCAGGCGGCTGCTGCCTGGTCCGATTACGAGCGCGCCGCGATCGCGGTGCTACCCGGCGATGCGCTGCCCGCGCAGACGCCCGGACCGGCGCTGGTCGCCAAGTACCGCGTCCAGGCGCACTATCTCGCCCGTCAGTGCTTTCTCGGCGAGACGACGCTGCTGCGGCTCGCCGCCGGCTGCCGCGGCATTCCGACGGCCATCCTGCATGGGCGGCTGGATCTGGTGTGCCGGCCGGTCAACGCGTTGCGACTGCAGCGCGCCATTTCTGGGTCGCGGCTGCGCTTTGTCGCCGGCGCCGGTCACAGCCCCTTCGACGAGCCGATGGCGGCCGCCTTGGTGGAGGCGACGAATCACTTCGCCGATCACGGCAGCTTTGCCGGCTGGGGGAAGCGTCTGTGAGCCTGCGGCTGCAAATCAACCTGCTGATCACGGCGATCATGCTGCTGGTGGTCGCCGGCGTAGCCTACCTCGAAGTGGACCATGCCCGCCGCCAGGTGAAGGAGGAGACGGATGCTTCGACCCGCGTCGCCCGGCAGCTTCTTGGACACGTCGCCAGTACCTACGAGGAGGCCGATCTGCGCTTCCTGGCCGTGTTCCTGCAACGCCTGGGGCGGGTGCGCGGCAACGAGATCATGCTCTTCGATGCCGACGGCAAGATGCTTCATCATTCGCCGCCTTCGCCGTACAAGGCGGGGCGCGATGCACCGGCGTGGTTTTCGACCCTGATCGCGCCGCACGCCGAGAAGATGACCATGGCGGTAGCGCAGGGCAAGCTGGTCATCGAGCCCAACTTTTCGCGCTCGGTGCTCGACAGCTGGGACGATCTGCGCCTGTTACTCGCCGTCGCCGGCGTACTGTTCGTGGTGGTCAACGCCGTGGCGTTCTGGATCACGGGACGGGCCTTGAAACCCCTGCAGGATGTGGTGCACGGTCTGGAGCGATTGGGGCAGGGCGACTATGCGACGCGGCTGGCACCCATGCGCGGGCGCGAAGTGCAGCTGATCAGCGATACTTTCAACCGCATGGCGCAGGCGGTGGAGGAGAGCATCACGGTCAAGCGCGACGCGCAGCGCGCCGCGCGGGAGCTTGCCGACAACCGCGAACTGACGCAGCTGATCCAGGCGAGCATCGAAGAGGAGCGGCGCACCATCGCGCGCGAGCTCCACGACGAGATCGGCCAGTCGGTCACGGCCATCAAGAGCCTGGCGCTTTCCATCGCCCAGCGCAACCAGGACAAGGACGAGACGACGGAACGTACGGCGCGGCTGGTCGTCGACACTGCGGGCCGCATCTACGAGGTCATGCATCACATCATCCCGCGCCTGCGCCCGCTGGCGCTGGACAATCTCGGCCTGGGCGATGCGCTGGCCGATCTCGCCAACGACTGGCGCATGCATCATCCCGGTGTCGAGTTCGTGCTCGATGCCGCATCGCTGCCCGACGATCTCGGCGACACCGTTAAAATCAGTGCCTACCGCATCGTGCAGGAAGGCGTCACCAATGCCATCCGCCACGCGCAGCCGCGGCGCATTGCCGTGCGCGTCCGGGCGGAGGAGGGAACGCTGCAGATCTGCGTCAGCGACGACGGCAAAGGTCTTGCCGCCGGCTGGGATCGCCCGGGGCATTTCGGCCTGCGCGGCATGCGCGAGCGGGCACAGGCGCTGGGTGGCGAACTTGCCCTGGAGAACCTGGCCGAAGGCGGGCTGCGCGTTAGCGCGCGTTTGCCGATTGCATGAGAGACGATACTGACCTATGGCGACGAAAATAGGTGTCATGCTGGCCGACGACCACGCGGTGGTGCGCATGGGCTTCCGCCTGCTGCTGGAGGCAACGCCGGACATCCGCGTCGTGGCGGAGGCGGAAAGCGGCGAGGAAGCGTACCGGCTTTTTTCGGACGTCAAACCCGATGTCGTCGTGATGGACCTGGCCATGCCAGGTATCGGTGGCATCGAGGCGGTCAACCGCATCCTGGCGCGCGAACGCGGCGCGCGTATCCTGGTGCTGTCTGCCCACGAAGATACCAGCCACACCAAACGCGTGCTCAAGGCCGGCGCCCTGGGCTACCTGTCCAAGCGCAGCGCGCCGGAGGCCCTGATCGACGCCGTGCGCGAAGTCGCCGCCGGGCGCATGTACCTCGACCCGGCGATCGCCCAGCGCATGGCGGTGGAGCAGGTGTCCGGGGCGCAGCAGCCGGTGGATATCCTGTCCGAGCGCGAGTTCGAGGTGTTCCTGCATCTGGCACGCGGCTCGTCGGTGAACCAGATCGCCGATGTACTGGCGCTCAGCCCGCGCACGGTCGGCACGCATCTCTACAACATCAAGCAGAAACTGGGCGCGACCAACCAGGCAGAGCTGACGCTGCTGGCGGTGCGCTGCGGCCTGATCGACGCGTAGTCGCGGCCGCCTCGCCGCGGGCACAGGCGCACGCGGATAGCGCGCAGGCCCAAATGGTTCGTCGCATTGCCCGCGCATGCCGAGTGCATTTGTATGCACAAGTCATGGCCAGGCTACCGCGCCGCTGTTCTTCAACCATCATGTATTGACCATGGTCAATACGCCGCCCCACGGCTGTGGTAAATAGGCAGCATCCGGCGGCAACGGTGGCAGCAACGCTTGCTCTCCGTTGCCCGACACCGGGGAGGAGGTGAGCGTCATGACCACGATCGTTGTGCTTGCGCTGATCGCCACCGCAGTATCCCTGATCATGGGGATTTACTCCATGTCGCGGGGCGGCGAGTTCGACCGACTGCATAGCACGCAATACATGGCATTGCGCGTCGGCTCGCAAGCGGCTGCGTTCCTGTTGTTGTTGCTGGCGCTGTTTCTGACCGTCGCCTGAGCGGCGGTCGTCCGGAAGGCTCAAGGCGCAAGTGCTGCGCCGGAGGGGGGTGTTGTGCCGGTCCGGCCCCGGAATGTTTGCGGGGAACCGGTGGTGCAACGAAGACAGGGGGCATCTGCCCCCTGTTTGTTTTTCATCGTGGCCGCGTGCGGCGCGGCATCGCCGCGGTTAGTTCACCTTCGCCTTGTTGCGCAGGTCGAGGATATGCTTCTCCACCATCTGCTGCTGCAGCCGCTGCTGAATCTGCGGCCTGACCTCGTCCAGCGACGGCATCTTGAGGTCGCGCACGTCGTCGAGCTGGATGACGTGATAGCCGAAATCGGTCTTCACCGGCGCGTCCGTGTACTTGCCTTTTTCCAGCTTGGCTAGCGCCTCGGCGAACGGTTTGACGAAATTGGCCGGCGTGCTCCATCCCAGGTCGCCGCCGCGCTCCTTGGAGCCGGGGTCCTTGGATTGCTTGGCCAGTTCCTCAAATTTCTCGCCCTTCTTCAGCTTGCCGAGGATGTCCTTCGCCTCGTCCTCCTTCTCGACGAGGATGTGGCGCGCCTTGTATTCCTTGTTGCCGACCGCCTTGTTGATGCCTTCGTATTCCTTCTTGATGTCGGCATCGCTGATCGGCGCGGACTTGATGTAATCCTGCAGATAGGCGCGGATCAGCACCGCCTGGCGTGCCAGTTCCATCTGGCCGATGATCTCGGGCTTCTTCTCCAGGCCCTTGCTCTTGGCTGCCTGCGACAGGATCTCCCGCCGCACCAATTCCTCCTTGACCTGCTGGCGCAGCGGCTCGGAGTCGGGCATTCCCTGCGCTTTCTGCTCTCCGATGAGCGCATCGGCGCGATTCTGGGGAATCGCCGTGCCATTGACGGTGGCGACGGGCTTGCCGGCGCCCTGGGCCAGGACGGCCTGGGGCAGGAATGCGGCGCACAGCAATAGAACAATGCGACTGGGGTATCGTTTCATCACGTTTCCTTGTCGAGACAGAAATCGGAATGCCGACCCGAACGCCGAATACCGGCGGGATCAGCGGTTTTCGTCGGGCGTCAAAGCGATGATGCTAAGGGCATGGACCTCGCGACGCATCAGGTCACCGAGCGTTTCGTAGATCAGCCGGTGACGCTCGAGCGTGCGCTTGCCACCAAACTGCGGCGAGACGATCTTCAGCCGGTAATGCCCGCCGCCACCCCTGGCACCCTCGTGGCCGGCGTGCTTTGCGCTGTCGTCGATGATCTCCACGAGCAGCGGCTGCAGCGCGGCGAGCCGCTCGCGCATCGCTTGCGGCGCATCCATCAGGGCAGTGTTTTCCTGAATGGCTTCGCCTGCGCGCGGACGAAGACGCCGTCGATGACGTAGGGATCGGCGTCGAGCCAAGCCTGGGCATCGGCGAGCGAGTCGAACTCGGCGACGATCAGGCTGCCGGAAAAACCGGCCGGCCCGGGCTCCGGCGAGTCGATCGCGGGAAACGGCCCGGCCATCACCAGGCGCCCAGCCGCCTGAAGCTCCTTGAGCCGCTCGACATGGGCCGGGCGCGCCGCCATTCGGCGATCCAGGGAATTCGGCGCGTCCTCGCCGATGAGCGCATAGAGCATCAGCCCTGCTCCTCGATGTGCTTGGCCAGGAACATGCCCTGCGCGACCACGAATGCCAGCATCAGACCCATGCCGCCGAACAGCTTGAAGTTCACCCAGGTGTCCGTGGAAAAGCTGTAGGCAACGAACAGATTGAGGAAGCCCATGACGGTGAAGAATCCTATCCATGCGGCATTTAGCTGGCTCCACACCGCCTCGGGCAGCCTGATCTGCTCCGCCAGCAGGCTGCGGATGAGGTTCTTCTTCAGCAGCACCGCCGACAACAGCAGCGTCGAGCCGAACAGCCAGTACAGAACGGTCGGCTTCCACTTGATGAAAGTTTCATCCTGGAAGATCAACGTTGCCCCGCCGAAAAGGATGATGATCACCAGGCTCACCCAGAGCATGGTATCGACCTTGCGCCCGCGAGCGAGCAGCCAGCCGACCTGGGCGAACGTGGCGACGATGGCCACCGCTGTGGCGAGCAGGATCGGCGCTTGCGCCTGGGATACCGCGCCACCCATGACAACACCACCGAGCAGATTGTTGGCGAGCTGAAACGCGTCCGCCGGGTTGCTTTCGGAAATCTTGAAGGTGGCGAAGAAAAGGATGACCGGGAAGAGGTCGAAGAGAAACTTCATGCCCGCGCATTATCCCCGTTTCGGGCGGGGCTGTCCAATGCGCCCGGCCGGGCGCCGCGCGGACGACGCCGTTCGGGCCGCAGCTTCGGCGCGAACGGCGTGCCGAACGTATTAGCGCGAGGTGTAGCCGCCGTCCACAATCAGGGCAGTACCGGTGACGAATTTCGCCTCGTCCGACGCCAGGTAAAGTACGCCGTAGGCGACGTCCTCCGGCTCGCCGAGGATGCCCAGGGGATGCATCTTGGCCATGGCATTGCGCGCCATCTCCGCATTGACGCCGCCCGCTTCGGCGATCTGGTCGTCGGCGGGATTCCAGATGAAACCGGCCATGACCACGTTCACGCGAATGCGATCGTCCGCGTAGGCCAGTGCATCGGTGCTGGTCATTATGCGCACGGCGCCTTTGGAGGCATGGAACGCCGCTGCATGGGGCGATCCGACCATGCCGTAGATCGACGATACATTGACGATGCTGCCGCCGCCCTGGTGGCGCATCACGGGAACGACGTGCTTGGTGCAGAACATTACGCCCTTGACGTTTACCGCCATCACCTCGTCCCACTGCGACTCCGTGACGGCGTCGGTAGCGTTGTCGGTGCCGCCGATGTTGGCGTTGTTCACCAGGACGTCGACCCCCCCGAAGTGGCCCGCCACCTCGCCCACGACCCGGCTGACTTCCGATTCCCGGCGAACGTCCAGATGCCAGTAGCGCGCCTGCCCGCCGTGTTCACGGACTTCCGCGGCGACCGCTTCGCCGGCGGCGTCCTCGACATCGACGACGGCGACTTTCGCGCCTTCCCTTGCCAGAATCAGGCAGATGGTACGACCTACGCGCTGCGCACCACCGGTGACGATTGCGACCTTCCCTTTGACGCGATCCATGACTCTCTCCCTGAGTTGTCAGAGCACAAAACCCCTTTTGTCGCTATTCTACTCTTTATGTTGCAGTGCGAAAGAGGGTTCGCGGCGGCCTGGATCTGATGCCGCCGTGACAGTGGCCCCGGCGGCCCTTTAGAATCCATAGTAGGGCGACGGGGTGCCGGAGCGGGGGCATGAGGGCCGAGGGCGGCGAAGCACTTACGGGGGACGGCGGGGTGAAGGACGGTTCCGCCGCGCCGGCGCGAATGCGCGAGCTGGAAGCGGCACTTGCCGCGGCGCAGGCGAGCATTCGTGCGTTTCGTCGGCGCGAGGCGCTGCACGAGGCGCAGCGGCGCGTGCTCGAGCGCATTGCCGATGGTGCCCCGCTCACCGAGCTGTTCGTTGCCCTGATCGACGTGATGGAATCCCAGCTTCCCGGCATGCGCGGGTCCGTCCTGCTGGTCAATGCCGACGGTTGTACGCTGCGCCCGGCCGCCGCGCCGCGGATGCCGGCCGAGTTCGTTGAACGCCTCGAAGGCTTTCCCATTGGTCCGGCGGCCGGCTCCTGCGGCACAGCCTGTCACGGCGGCGAGACGGTGATCTGCTCGGACACGGAAACCGATCCGCTCTGGCGAGATCACCGCGATGTCGCGCGGCGCTTCGCATTGCGTGCCTGCTGGTCGAAACCGATCCTGAACGAGGTCGGTTCGGTGCTTGGTTCCTTTGCCCTGTACTGCAGCGAACCGCGTTCGCCTGACGAGGACGAGTTGGAACTCATCGACACGGCGGCGCGCCTGGCGGCCGTGGCGATCGACCGGGCCCGGACCCAGTCGGCGCTGCGGCAGAGCGAGCAGCGCCTGCGCGCCAGCTTCGAACAGTCGGCAGTCGGAATCATCGAAGCCTCGATCGACGGCCGCTTCCTGCGGGTCAATCGGAAGTTCTGCGACATCGTCGGCTATGACGAGCAGGAGTTGACCGGTCGCAGTTTTCGCGACATCACGCACCCCGACGATTTGCCGCGCAGCGTCGCGATCAAGGGTTCGCTGCTCAACGGCGATTGCGCCGAGACAGCCGGTGAAGAGAAGCGCTACCTGCGCCGCGACGGTTCCGTCGTATGGGTAAACATCTGGCGTTCAGTCGTGCGTGATGGCGACGGCCGGCCACAGTATTTCGTCGCCTCGGTCGAGGACATCACGGCGCGCAAACTGACGCAAGAAGCGCTCAGACGCCAGAGCGAGATCCTGCAAAGCACGCTGGAGAACATGAATCAGGGCATCAGCGTCGTCGATGCCGAAATGAGGCTGATCGCCCACAACCACCGCTTCATGGAACTGCTGGGCTTTCCGCCCTCCCTCGCGCGCGACGGCGTCGCCTTCGAGGAGTTCATCCGTTACAACGCCGAGCGCGGCGAATATGGACCGGGCGAGGTCGAGCAGCAGGTGCGCGAGCGCGTCCAATTGGCGCGTCAGTTCAAGCACCATCGCTTCGAGCGCATCCGGCCCAACGGTCGCGTGCTGGAGATCGACGGCACACCCCTGCCCAATGGCGGCTTCGTCACCATCTACACGGACATCACCGAGCGCAAGCAGGCGCAGCAGGCGCTGCGGCGCCAGACGGAAATTCTCGAGAGCACGCTCGAGAACATGACCCACGGCATCAGCGTTGTCGACGGCGATCTGCGGCTGGTTGCCTTCAATCGCAGATTCGTGGATCTGCTCGAGTTTCCGCCGACGCTGGTTCGCAAGGGCATGGCGTTCGAGGAACTGGCGCGCTTCAACGCGCAGCGGGGGGAATATGGTCCGGGCGACGTCGAGCAACTGGTGCGCGAGCGCGTTGAACTGGCACGCCAGTTCAAACCCCATCGCTTCGAGCGCGTTCGTCCCAACGGCCGTGTCATCGAGGTTCAGGGCAGTCCCATGCCCAATGGCGGCTTCGTCACCTCCTATACCGACGTCACCGAGCGCACACGGATGGAGAAGGCGATGCGCGACATCAACGCCGAGTTGGAACAGCGCGTGCGCGAGCGCACGGCGGCGCTGGAGACCTCGAACAAGGAGCTGGAATCGTTCAGTTACTCCGTCTCCCACGATCTGCGCGCGCCGCTGCGTGCCCTGGACGGCTTCAGCCACCTGCTCGAGGACGAGTACGGCGACCAACTGGACGAGAAGGGGCGCCAGTATCTGATGCGCATACGCCGGGCGAGCCAGCGCATGGGCATACTCATCGACGACCTCATCGACCTGGCACGCATTAGCCGGCGCGAAATGGCCTGCTCGTCGGTGAACCTGACGGAGATGGCCCACGCCGTGGCGCGGGATCTGTGGGAGCACTCACCGCCGCGCACCTGCGACTGGCGCATCGAACCGGCGTTGATCACCGAAGCCGATCCGGTGCTGGTGCAGGTCATGCTGGAGAATCTCCTGCGCAATGCATGGAAGTTCACCAGCCAGCGCAATGAGGCGCGCATCGAGTTCGGCGCCACGGAGCAAAACGGGGAAACCGTCTTTTTCGTGCGCGACAACGGCGCGGGCTTCGACATGGCCTACGTCGGCAAGCTGTTCGCACCGTTTCAGCGGCTTCACAGCCCGAGCCAATTTGAGGGCAGCGGCATCGGGCTGGCCATCGTCGAGCGGGTCATCCGCCGTCACGGCGGACGCGTATGGGCGGAGGGCGCCCCGGGCCGCGGCGCGACGTTCTACTTTACCCTCAGAGCACGGGCTCGCGCGGCGGGCGCAGCGCAATAGCCGTCTCGCCCGCGGCTGCGCAGCCGGTGTCGTCCACCGGCTCGTTGTCGAAAACGACATCGCCCCCCGGATAGGGCGTCGGTTGGGGCGCCAGCGCAGCGAATTCGAACAGCCGACGGTCGGCCAGGTGCGAGGGAACGACGTTCTGCAGGGCGCGAAACATCGTCTCCAGTCGCCCGGGGTGGCGCTTCTCCCATTGTTGCAGCATTTCCTTGATGGCCTGGCGCTGCAGATTCGGTTGGGAGCCGCACAGGTTGCAGGGAATGATCGGGAAGTTGCGCACGCGCGCGTAGTCCGCGAGATCCTTTTCGCGCGCGTAGGCCAGCGGCCGGATGACGATGTGTCGGCCGTCGTCGCTGACCAGCTTGGGGGGCATGCCTTTAAGCCTGCCGCCGTAGAACATGTTGAGCAGCAGCGTTTCCAGGATGTCGTCACGGTGGTGACCGAGAGCGATTTTGGTGCACCCCTGCTCGGTGGCGACGCGGTAGATGATGCCGCGACGCAAGCGCGAGCACAATCCGCAGGTGGTCTTGCCCTCCCGGATGACGCGCTTGACGACGGCATAGGTGTCCTGCGCTTCGATATGAAACGGAACGCCGCGGGCGCGCAGGTACTCGGGCAGCACGTGCTCCGGGAACCCCGGTTGCTTCTGGTCCAGATTGAAGGCGAGCAGTTCGAAGCGCACCGGTGCCGCCTCACGCAGCGCGAGCAGGATGTCGAGCAAGGCATGGCTGTCCTTGCCGCCTGACAGGCAGACCATCACCCGGTCGCCGTCCTCGATCATGTTGAATTCGGCGATGGCCGCGCCGACTGCGGCGCGCAGGCGCTTGGCGAGCTTATTCGATTCGTAGCGCAGCTTCAGGTCGCGGCGGCTGGCGGGAACGTCGGGGATCATCACGGGGCTCCTGGGCGAGCGCGCATTTTACCGCGCCGTGCCGACGCCGGCGCGGGGACAGCCTGGCTGGGAAGTTCGATCTACATTGGCTAGACTGTGCGGCCACGTTCCGTTGCAATGGGAGATGCACCGTGATCCGACTGTACCAATTCGCACCGGCCTTGGGCCTGCCCAATGCCAGCCCCTTCTGCATGAAGGTGGAGACGTGCCTGCGCATGATGGCGCTGCCATATCAGACCGTGAGCACGATGCCGATGAAGGCGCCCAAGGGCAAGCTGCCCTACATCGATGACGACGGAACCACCGTCGCCGATTCGAGCATGATTACGGAATACCTGCGCGAGAAGTACGGCGACCGCCTTGATGGCCGTCTGTCCGCCGCCGAGCGCGCCACCGCCCTGGCATTCCGGCGCATGATGGAAGAGAACCTCTACTGGGCGGTGCTCTATTCGCGCTGGTTCGAGCAGGCGGGCTGGCAGCGTACCCGCGAGGCGTTCTTCGGCAGCTTGCCGGCGCCGGCGCGCGCCATCGTCCCGTTCGTTGCCCGACGGGGGATCTGGAAGGAGTTGTATGGCCATGGCATGGGCCGGCACACACCGGAGGAGATCGCCCGCATCGGCAGCGCCGACATCACGGCACTGGCGGATTTTCTCGGCGACAAGCCCTACTTCCTGGGAGCCGAGCCGACCTCGCTGGACGCGACAGCCTATGCCTTCATTGCCAATGTGCTGCACGCCCCGGGCGATTCCACTCTCAAACGCCATGCGGCCGGCTATGCCAATCTGGGTGCCTACTGCGCGCGCATGGCGGGGCGCTACTACCCGCCGAACTAGTGCAGATGCGCCGGCCGCATGTCGCTGTCTTCGGGCATCTCGGCGTGGGCGGGCTGGCCTTCGGGATCGGGATAGAGCGGCGCGCCGCAATCGTCGCAGTACTCCAGCGGAAAGCGTTCCTCGAGCACGACGACATCGCCGACATCGCACTCGCGTAGTGCTGCCTCGATCTGGGCTGCCGTGTCGCTGGTTTCGTCCTCGGCGTCGAGCAACGGCCAGACGACGCCGTGCACCACCTGGGGCTCGTTCTTGAGCGTGAAGCCGACGCGATACTCTTCCAGGCGCTTGTCATGGAACGGCGCGATCACCGCCCGCAGACCGCTGGCCGAGACGTTGAGCGAGGTCTGCAGGTAAGACACGGAGGCGCGCAGCGAATAGGGGCGCGCCTGGCGGTCGGCATGGCGGCAGGCGGCGTGGTAGGCATCGGGCAGCAGCAACTCGGTCGCGCAGGCGGGAAACAGCGGCTCCAGGCAGCCGCCGCCCTGGGCGCGCCATTGCTGGGCGGCGTGCTCGCGCGACCCGCCGTCCTCCTGCCAGGCGAACAGCGCGCTGCCGCGCGGCGCCACAACGGCGCCGATCACGTAGCGCATATCCGAGAGGAACTGCGCCGTTTCGGCAAGGCCCTTGGTGTCGCAGGCGAAGTCGCGATTGTCCGCCGCCACTGCGGCGAGCTTGTTGGTGAGCGAGAAGGTCTCGCCGTAACTGCGCGGCAACTGGTCGGGGCTGAAAAGATAGTCCGCCAGCGCCAGGCGTGTGTTGGCGCCGAGCACGTGGGCCTGCAGCTGCACCCGCAGCGTCGCCAGGACCTGGCGCGGAATCGTGCCCGACGGGATGGAAAAGCGCGACCACGCGAGCACCGGCGAAGCGATGAGCAGGACATCGAACTCGGCGCCGTCGATGGCCATGGCGCCGCTCTCCGCGCGCGCCTCCACAAGGTCGGCAAGCGCGTCGTAGGCCCGGGCGTTGTCGCGATAGAGCTGATCGAGCGCCGCGTTCAGCGCGTCGTCGTTGCCGGCGGCGAGCAGCCGGCCGATCAGGGCATCCATCCTGGTTTCCCAGGCGCGGTCCTCGACGCGGCTGCCGGACCCGGCGAGCCCCTGGGCCAGCCAGACGAGGGTTTCGGCGTCGCGGGTAAGCCCGCCGCGGCGGGAGAAGGGGGTGCGTTTCATCGAGGTGGGCACAGTGACGAATAGCCGCCATTCTATCAATCTGCAGGCGGTAGATACATCTCACGGGCGGTCAGGCGGTCAGCGCACATCCCGGAAAAACGCCAGCGGCACCGGCAGTCCCAGTTGCCTGCAAAGCTGGATAGCGACGACACGGCCGAGGCTTCGCCACACGCCCATCTGCACGAACTTGCGCGAGTCGGTGACGACGGTGTCGTCGAGGAAGGTTGGCTGCACCTGATGCTGCAGCAGCTCGCTCAGGGCGATGTCTTCCATGCATTGCAGCGGAAAACCGCCGACGGATTGGAACAGTTCGCGTCCGACGAACATCGCCTGGTCGCCATAAAACACGCGCGTGACGCGGCAGCGGAAGTTATGCAGCCGCGAGACCATATCGAGCCGCCAGTCGGCCTCCGAAAAACGGTGATGGAAGCCGCCCCATATGCGCGGCTGCGCCTCGGCCAGCGCCTGCAGACGTCCAATGGCACCAGTGGGCAGCAGCGTGTCGGCGTGCAGAAAAAGCAGCAGGTCGCCTCGGGCCTGGCGCGCGCCCGCATTCATCTGCTGCGCGCGCCCGCGCGGCGCGTCGATCAGCTGCACGGACGGAAATGCGGCGAGAATGCGCCGGCTGTTGTCGCGGCTGCCGGCATCCACCGCGATCACTTCGAAATTGCCGTCCTGGGCGAAGAGGGCGGCGAGCGTGCGCGGAAGCGCTTTCTGCTCGTCGAGGAAAGGGATGACCACCGAAACCGTCATGGCTGGTGCAGATCTTGGAGCAGGACGAGCTCGTTGCGGATCGAATCGACGAGGGTATCGGCATCGAAGTCGTAGGCCTCGGAAAGCGCATGCTCGCTGGCAAACCACTGCGGCACATGGGACAGGTATGATTCGGCGCAGCGCGCGAGCCAAAGCGGATCGCATCGGCCGTCGGCGAGAGCCTCGCGCAGCACGCGCTGGCCGAAGGCGTGGTGGGCGCTTTCCTGCGCCAGGAACAGGCGCCGCAGGCGGCGCAGCCCGGCACCGCGGCGTTCCATACCGACGTCGAGGCGGCGCAGCAGACTCTCGCCGACATGCTCGAGCACGACCTGAGTCGCGACGATGCATTCGTAATAGTCGCCGACCGCGGCGGCGCGCTGCACTTGTTGGCGAAAGGGCTCGTAGAGGACGTCCAGGGGCTCTGGCGCGTCCGTAAGACGCCGCTGCGCCAGCTCGAAAACGCCGGCGTGCAGCTGCTCCTGGCGAACCTGGGCGCGCAGGAAACGGGCTTCGCGCCGTGTCGGCGCCAGGCGCATCTGCAGTCGGGCGAGGTGCTGCGCGAGCCGCTCGCCGGCAGCGAGCAGGCCGAAGAGCCGGGCGAGCAGCGCTTGCTGCCGCCCCGGTGCGATCGTACTCAGCGCGGTGCCGAATCCGCTATTGTCGTCGGTGCCGGTGTGTTCATGGCCCACGGCATCGTAAAGCGGGCGATGAAAGCCCGGTCGATGCTGTCTTTCCACTTCCATACCCATCGTCCCTCCCAGGAGAACGGACCCCAGTTGCCGATGGCATAGCGATCGCCGCCGCTGATCAACGCCAACGTGCGCCGCTGCGGCGCGTAGGACGCGGTGGCGGCGCCGGAGAGGGCAGCACGCAGGCTGCGCGCCAGCGGCGGGCCGGCGCGCACGGCATAGACACCCGACTTGGGGCGCGGCTGTTCGGCAATCGTGGCCACGTCGCCGGCGGCAAACACCTTGGTGTGGGACAGCGATCTCAGGTTCGTATCCACCAGGATGAAGCCGCGCTCGTCGACGCGCAGCCCCGACTCGCGCGGCCATGCCGGCGCGCTGGCGCCGGTGGCCCAGCCGATGAAGTCGGCCGCGATGCGTTGGCCGCTGCGCGTCACCAGTGTGCCAGCGTCGATGGCTGCCACGGGACTGCCGCAGCGCACCTCGATGCCTCGCGTCCTGAGCAGGTGCTCCATGCGGCGTCTCGCACCGGCGGGAAATCCCGGCAGCAGGCAGCTCATATCGCTGACGAGACAAAAACGGTCCTTCCCCGACAAAGGCACGCCACGCGCCAGCGCCAGCCGATGCTGAATCGCCAGCAGCACCTCGACGCCGGCGGCGCCGCCGCCCACCATGGCCACACGCGCCGGGCGGTCGGGGTCGGTGCCTTCGCAGAAAGCGTTGAGTTCGGCCACGAAGTGGTCGATGGGCTTGACCGTCTGGGCGTACTCGGCGACGCCGGGAATGCCGTCCGTCGATGGCCGGGAGCCCGTGTCGATGGATAACAGGTCGTAGTCGATGATCGAGCCGTCCTCGCACTTGATGCGGCTGCGTGCGGCGTCCAGGGAGGCGCACCGGGTATAGCGCAGAATGCAGCCGCAGGCGCGCGCCAGAGGCTCGAGGTCGACGCAGGCGTCGTCGTACTCATAGTGTCCGGCGATCACCCCGGGCATCATTCCCGAGTAGGGCGCCAGTCGCACCGGCGTCACCATCGTCAGCTCTACGCCTTCCATTGGCCGGCGCGCGAAGGCTTCGAGGACGAACAAGTGGGCGTGGCCGCCGCCGAGAAGCACAAGTCGTTTCATCTTGGTGGTTGCTGTGGTCCGCGGATACCGCAGATTAGCGCAGATGAATGGAAAAATGGTTCACTTCTGCTCCTCCGGGATGCTGCGCAGGCTGATGTCGCCAAACCAGGATCGCGCCGTCTCTCTCGTGTTGTCGGTGTCGGCGGCAACGATCACCGCGGTGATCGGCGGCGCGTCCTCGCCGAAGGCCTGGCGGAAATCCTCCGCCACGTTGCGTTGGACGCTTCGCCACTGCTTGAGATGCGCCATGCCGCTGTCGACGACGATCATGCGAAGGCGGTTGGTGTAAGCACTCCAAGCGGTAAAACCCGGTGCCTGTTTGTTGTCCCAGACATAGCACAGCGCTGCCACCGGGATCGGGTCGCCGTAGATGAGACGCGCCAGGCGCACTTTGGTGCGCTCGCCGAAGGGCAGTTTCGCCACATCGTAATCGAACAGGACGTAGACGCGGGCTGGGTAGTCGTCGCCCTCTTTCGTCAGCACGTCGCCCTTGTTCAGCACGTTGTCCACCCGCCAGCGCCAGGTGAGCCACGGAGTTTGGTGTGGATCGGCACGCACGGGGTAGACCAGTGCCGAAACCGAGGCGTTGGCCTCGGCCTTGAGCACCGTCCTGCCCTCAACATTGACGAGGGAGTATTCGGTCAGGTGCTCCGGTTTGCCCAAAACGTAGCGACGCCAGCCGGCCGGCAGTTCGCCGCCGGGCGCCGCCTTGGAGAAATGCCCGAGCGCAAAGTCCTGCGCTGCAGCCGGGCCACTCCACGCTCCCGCGAGGAGGAGGCTAGCCAGCAGCCTGCCGATGCATGGACGGTAACGGGAGATCATCGATGTCGATCAGCCGCTCGCCAGCGAGCCGCGCCAGATCCTCGGGACGGTCCACATCCCACCGCGGGGTAAGCTCGCGCCAGGTCCAGCTTATTTCCGCCAGCCGTGCGCGCGTCTGTGCCATGACCGCGGCGCTGCCCCAGTCGATGCCGGCGAACAGGCGCGGCTCGTGTCGGCGCAGTCCGATGAGGACGTAGCCGCCATCCTCCGCTGGCGCGATTACCGCGCGTGCGCCGTCGCGCAGGGCTGCGGCTGCGTCGTGCAGGTCGGCGACCGTGAGTGCCGGGCAATCGCTGCCAATGGCGATGGCATAGCCGCGCATGAGCGCGTGCGCCAGCGCGTGATCCATGCGTGCGCCGAGATCCGGGCCTTGTTGTGCCGCCAGCGTGACGCCGAAATCCGCGGCGCAGCGGCCGAAAAACGGATGCTCGACCGAAGGCGAGCACCACAGCTCCACCGGGCCGACGCGCGCGGCACAGGCCGTGCGCAGGGTGTGGCGTACCATGCGCGCGTGCAGTGCGGCGGCACCACGGGCGCCCAGGGCTGGAACGAGGCGCGTCTTGACGCTGCCGGCGAGCGGCGCCTTGGCGAACACCAGGATGGTCGCCTCAACGGCGCGCGCCGTCATAGCGGGCGGCGAGCTGCCGGGGGTCGGCGCCGAAGAAATGCGCCAGGCGCAACCGCCACATGAGCGCGATGGTGCGCAGCGTGCCGTGGTCTTCCCAGCGCCGACCGGAGGTGGTGATGCGGCTGCGCAGGCACAGCGGCCGGCCGAAGCCCTTGAGCGTGCGCGACAGGCGGATGTCCTCCATCAGGGCCACGTCGGGAAAGCCGCCGCAGCGGCGAAAGACCTCGGCGCGCACGAAGATGCCCTGGTCGCCGGTGGCGATACCGGTCAAGCGCGAGCGTCGGTTCATGAACCAGGCGACCACCCGCAGCAGGGGATCGCGGCCTTCGATGTCGATATCGAAACGGCCCCAGGAGCGTCCCGACTCGTTCAGACCCTGGACGATGTCATACTCGGCGTCGGCGGGCAGGCGGCAGTCCGCGTGCAGGAACAGCAACACCTCGCCTCGGGCAAGCCGCGCGCCGGCATTCATCTGGCTGGCGCGACCGCGCGGCGCTTCGAACACCCGGTCGCACAGAGGTTGCGCCAGCGCCACCGTGTCGTCCCGGCTGCCGCCGTCGACGACGATCACTTCCACGCCCTGCTGGCGCAGCGGCGCAAGCCGCGATAGACAGGCACGGATCAGCTCGCCCTCATCGAGGACGGGCAGGATGACGGACAGCTCCGGCGCCGGCCTCATTTCTTCGCAAACAGCGAGGCGTACTTGCCGTAGCCTTCCTTCTCCAGATCGTCCGCGGGGATGAAACGCAGCGACGCCGAATTCATGCAGTAGCGCTTGCCGGTGGGTGCCGGGCCGTCGTCGAAGACGTGGCCGAGATGGGAGTCGGCATGCTTGCTGCGGATTTCCGTCCTGACCATGAACCAGGAACGATCGCTCTTCTCGACGATGTTGGCCGGCTCGATCGGCCGGGTGAAGCTCGGCCAGCCGGTGCC
>JRYJ01001430.1_pt1 | contig 29968 bp, 25 predicted proteins | sample 235371 | NCBI WGS metagenome assembly JRYJ01 (sample SAMN03074219, study PRJNA261477) | activated sludge metagenome | biome: Wastewater Treatment Plant; feature: Wastewater; material: Activated sludge; isolation source: activated biomass of a wastewater treatment plant treating hydrocarbon... ... | reverse complement strand
CGGGTGAACTTGTCCATGCGGGTGGCGGTGGTGGGGCCGGCGGGGCCGACCACCTCGTCGCGCACCGGGTCGACCGGGCCGACGTAGTAAATGACCCGGTTGGTGAAGTCGACCGGCAGCTCCTCGCCCTTGGCCAGCATGTCGGCGATGCGCTTGTGGGCGGCGTCGCGGCCGGTGAGCATCTTGCCGTTGAGGAGAATCTTCTGGCCGACCTTCCAGGAAGCGACTTCCTCCTTGGTCAGGGTGTCGAGATTGACGCGGGTGGCGGACTTGGTGTCCGGCGTCCAGGTGACGGCGGGCCAGTCTTCGAGCTTGGGCACTTCCAGCTTGGCGGGGCCGGAGCCGTCGAGGTGGAAGTGGCAGTGGCGGGTGGCGGCGCAGTTGGGCACCAGGGCCACCGGCAGGTTGGCGGCGTGGCAGGGGTAATCCAGCACCTTGACGTCGAGCACGGTGGTGAGGCCGCCCAGGCCCTGGGCGCCGACGCCCAGCGCATTGACCTTCTCGTACAGCTCGAGGCGCAGTTCCTCGGCACGGTTCTTGGGGCCGCGGGCCTTCAGTTCATGGATGTCCACCGGCGCCATGATCGATTCCTTGGCTAGCAGCATGGCCTTTTCCGGCGTGCCGCCGATGCCGATGCCGATGATCCCCGGCGGGCACCAGCCGGCACCCATTTCCGGAATCTTGTGCAGCACCCAGTCCACCAGGTCGTCGGAGGGGTTGAGCATGGCGAACTTGGACTTGGCTTCGGAGCCGCCACCCTTGGCGGCGCAGATGACTTCCACGTGGTCGCCGGGGACGATTTCAAAGTGCACCACCGCCGGGGTGTTGTCCTTGGTGTTCTTGCGGGCGCCGGCGGGATCGGCCAGCACCGAGGCGCGCAGGGGGTTGTCCGGGTTGGCGTAGGCACGGCGCACGCCTTCATTGACCATCTCCTGCAGGCTCATGGTGGCGTCGTCCCAGCGGACGTTCATGCCCACCTTGAGGAAGACCATGCCGATGCCGGTATCCTGGCAGATGGGGCGGTGGCCCTCGGCGGCCATGCGGGAATTGGTCAGGATCTGGGCAATGGCGTCCTTGGCGGCGGGGGATTCTTCGCGCTCGTAGGCTTCGCCCAGGGCCTTGATGTAGTCGAGGGGGTGGTAGTAGCTGATGTACTGGAAGGCATCGGCGATGGACTGGATCAGGTCTTCCTGGCGAATGGACGTCATGGCTGGGTCTCGTGGTTAGTGTTGCTGGTGTTGAAGGGCGAGGGTCTGGGTCATGACCTTGTCGGTGAGCGCGATCATGAAGGCAGACACGAGGAAGAGGGCATGGATGACGGCCTGCCAGAGGATGACCCGGTCGTCGATCTGGGCGGCATTGATGAAGGTTTTCAGCAGGTGGATCGAGGAGATGCCGATGAGGGCCGTGGCCAGCTTGACCTTGAGCACGCCGGCATTGACGTGGGAGAGCCATTCCGGCTGGTCCGGGTGGCCTTCCAGGTCGAGGCGGGAGACGAAGGTTTCGTAGCCACCGACGATGACCATCACCAGCAGGTTGGCGATCATGACGACGTCGATGAGGCCGAGGACGATGAGCATCACCTCGGCTTCGGAAAGGCTGCCGGCCTTGCTCACCAGGTGGATCAGCTCGTGCATGAACTGATAGACGTAAACGCCCTGGGCGGCGATCAGGCCGAGGTAGAGGGGCGCCTGCAGCCACCGGCTCCAGAAGATGAACCCCTCGAGTTTGGCGGTGATTTTCATGATTCTCTGTAGCGGGTTTTGGAAAAGGCCATTTTATCATGGGCTCGCCGAGGTCGTTTTCCGGATGTTGCGCCGCAGCGTGCGTTCGTAAGCCGGTTGTAAGAATATCCTCGTCTAATGCGCCCATCGCTGAACCGGGTTCCGTGACTCGATCGGGCGCGTTTTTCCGAGAACTTTAGGATTCCCCCGACAGTTCTATTGCACTATCAACACTAGATGCCAAGTTTCGCAGAGGAGAAAAACATGTCGAATGATTCCGTGCAACTCATTTATCCGTCCGACGAAATCGTCAAGAATGCGGCGGTTTCAGGGATGGACGCCTACAAGGCGCTGTGCGCGGAAGCCGAGGCTGATTACGAGGGGTTCTGGGCCAAGCGCGCCCGCGAACTCATCACCTGGAAGCAGCCGTTCACCCAGGTGCTCGATCAGTCCAACGCTCCTTTCTTCAAGTGGTTTGCCGACGGCAAGCTGAACGTTTCGTATAACTGTCTCGACCGCCAGGTCGAGGCCGGCCTGGGCGACAAGGTCGCCATCATCTTCGAAGCCGACAACGGCGAGGTCACCAAGGTCACCTACAAGGAAATGCTGACCAAGGTCTGCAAGATGGCCAACCTCCTGAAGAGCAAGGGCGTCAAGAAGGGCGACCGCGTCGTCATCTACCTGCCGATGACCATCGAGGGCATCGTCGCCATGCAGGCCTGTGCCCGTATCGGGGCCATTCACTCCGTGGTCTTCGGCGGCTTCTCCGCCCAGTCCCTGCGCGACCGCATCAACGATGCCGGCGCCGTCATGCTCATCACCTCCGACGGCCAGTTCCGCGGCGGCAAGTCCATTCCGCTCAAGCCGATTGCCGACGAAGCCTTCGCCATGGGCGGCTGCGAGTCTGCCAAGAACGTCATTGTCTTCAAGCGCACCGGCGGCGACTGCAACATGGTTGCCGGCCGCGACGAATGGCTGCACGACCTGCTGGCCGGCCAGCCGGAAACCTGCGAACCGGAGTGGGTCGAAGCCGAGCACCCGCTGTTCCTGCTCTACACCTCCGGTTCCACCGGCAAGCCGAAGGGCGTTCAGCACTCCACCGGCGGCTACCTGCTGCACGCCATCCTGACCATGAAGTGGACCTTCGACATCAAGCCGACGGATGTCTTCTGGTGTACCGCCGACATCGGCTGGGTGACGGGCCACACCTACATCACCTACGGCCCGATGGCCTGCGGCGCCACCGAGATCGTGTTCGAAGGCGTGCCCACCTATCCGGATGCCGGCCGTTTCTGGAAGATGATCCAGGACCACAAGGCCACCATCTTCTACACCGCCCCCACCGCCATCCGCTCCCTGATCAAGGCCGCCGACACCAACCCGGCCGTGCATCCGAAGAACTACAACCTGTCTTCCCTGCGCATCCTGGGCTCGGTCGGCGAGCCGATCAACCCGGCGGCCTGGGAGTGGTACTACGACAACGTCGGCGGCGGCCGCTGCCCGATCGTCGANNACGCTGCCCTTCCCGGGCATCCAGTTTGCCGTGGTCGATGAGACCGGCTCCGAGCTTCCCTGGGGCACCGGCGGCATCCTGGTGTGCAAGAAGCCCTGGCCGTCCATGATCCGCACCATCTGGGGCGATCCCGAGCGCTTCGTCAAGTCCTACTACCCTGCCGATTTCCAGGGCAAGTACTACCTGGCGGGCGACGGCGCCATCCGCGACGCCGAGACGGGCTACTTCACCATCACCGGCCGTATCGACGACGTGCTGAACGTTTCCGGCCACCGCATGGGCACCATGGAAATCGAATCGGCCCTCGTCGCCAACCCGATGGTGGCGGAAGCCGCCGTGGTCGGCCGTCCGGACGACCTGACCGGCGAGGCCATCGTCGCCTTCGTGGTGCTCAAGGGTCAGCGTCCCACCGACGCCGAAGCCGCCAAGAAGATCGTCAAGGAGCTGCAGGACTGGGTGGGCAAGGAAATCGGCCCCATCGCCAAGCCCAAGGACATCCGCTTCGGCGACAACCTGCCCAAGACCCGTTCGGGCAAGATCATGCGGCGCCTGCTGCGCGGCCTGGCCAAGGGCGAGGAACTGACCCAGGACACCTCGACCCTGGAAAACCCGGCCATCCTCGAGCAGCTCAAGAACTCCGTCTGAGGGCCAGGTTGTGACGCAGGGCCGGCGGACTTGCCCCGCCGGCCTGTAGGAATAGAAGGCAAGGAGGAGACAAGATGGTCGCCTGCATGGTGACCGCCAGTGGCCAGAAAGCCACAAGGGGACGGCCGGCACGCATGGCGTGTCGGCCGTTTTTATTGTGAGAGGGGTGACGTGAGACGAGCCAGTCCGTTGCGCCAACGCCTGACTGCCCTCGGGTTGCTGGGGACGGCGTTGCTGAGTTACCCGCTGGTCGTCGTTCCCGCCGGCGACATCGGCGGGGTGCCGGCGGTGTTCATCTATCTCTTCGGCATCTGGGCAGCCCTCATCGGGCTGGCGGCCTGGCTCACCGAGGGCGGGGGCAACTGACATGCCCACTTCCTGGCTGGCGGCATTCGTGGCGATGGGCTACATGGGCCTGCTCTTCGCCGTGGCCCGTTTCGGCGACGCCCGGGCCGACGCCGGCCGCTCCATCCTCAGCGCCAACCTCTATGCCCTTTCCCTGGCGGTGTATTGCACGTCTTGGACCTTCTACGGAAGCGTCGGGCGGGCCACTTCCGGCGGGCTATCCTTCCTCACCATCTATATCGGGCCCACCCTGATGCTGCTCTTCGGCGGCGCCATCGCCAAGATGATCCGCATCAGCAAGGAACAGCGCATCACCTCCATCGCCGACTTCATCGCCTCCCGCTACGGCAAGAGCCAGCGCCTGGCCGGGCTGGTGACGGTCATCGCCGTGATCGGCATCGTGCCTTACATCGCCCTGCAACTGAAGGCGGTGTCGGCCAGCTTTGCCATCCTCTTTGAGCAGCCCCCCGGCGCCCTGGGCCCCTGGTGGCAGGATTCAGCCCTCGCCATCGCCGCCATCCTGGCCGTGTTCACCATTCTTTTCGGCACCCGCCACCTGGATGCCACCGAGCGGCACGAAGGCATGGTGGCGGCCATCGCCTTCGAATCGGTGGTGAAGCTGGCGGCCTTCCTGGCGGTGGGGCTGTTCGTCACCTATTCCGTTTTCGACGGCTTTGGCGATCTCTTCCGCCGGGCCGCCGAGTCCCCCGAGACGGCCCGGCTCCTCGCGCTGGATTCAGCCAAGGGCGGCAACTGGGCGGCGCTGGTCATCCTTTCCGGGCTGGCCATCATCCTCTTGCCGCGCCAGTTCCAGATCGCCGTGGTGGAGAACGTTGACGAGAGCCATCTGCGCCGGGCCATCTGGCTCTTCCCCCTTTACCTGCTGCTCATCAACATCTTCGTCCTGCCCGTGGCAGTGGGCGGATTGCTGCATTTCAGCGACCGGGGCTACAACGCCGACACCTTCGTCCTCACCCTGCCGCTGGCCGAAGAGGGCCACGGGCTGGCCATCTTCGCCTTCATCGGCGGCCTCTCGGCGGCCACGGGGATGGTCATCGTCGAGACCATCGCCTTGTCCACCATGGTCTGCAACGACCTGGTCATGCCCTGGTTGTTGCGTTCGCGGGCGTTCAACGTTACCGCCCGCAAGGATCTGTCGGGCCTGGTCATCGGCATCCGCCGCTGGGCCATCGCCGGCATCCTGGGCCTGGGTTACGTGTATTTCCGCGCCGCCGGAGAGGCCTACGCCCTGGTGGGCATCGGCCTCATCTCCTTTTCCGCCGTGGCCCAGTTCGCGCCGGCGGTGTTCGGCGGCATGTACTGGCGCCAGGGTAGCCGCCGGGGGGCCATCGCCGGGCTGGTGGGGGGCTTCGCCGTCTGGATGTATACGCTGCTCCTGCCGTCCTTCGCCAAGTCGGGTTGGATCGACAAGGAGTTCGTCGAGGCGGGGCTCTTCGGCATTTCCTGGCTCAAGGCCCAGGCGCTTTTCGGCCTGGCCGGCCTGGACGAGATATCCCACTGCCTGTTCTGGAGCATGTTCGTGAACCTGGGGCTTTACGTCGGTGTGTCCCTGGCTTCCAGCCCCGATCCCATGGAGCTTACCCAGGCCCAGCGCTTCGTGGATGTCTTCCGCCGCCGGGGCGGCGGCCCGGGCGCCCGCCTGTGGCGGGGAAGCGCCTCCGCCGACGAGCTGGTCGGGCTGCTCGAGCGGTTTCTCGGGCCGGGGCGCACGCGCCAGCAGCTGGCGGCCCTTGCCGCTTCCCGGGGCGTGGCGGAGTGGCGGCAGCTGCCGGCGGACGCCGAATTCGTCCATTTCGCCGAGACCGAGCTGGCGGGGGCCATCGGCTCGGCCAGCGCCCGGGTGATGGTGGCTTCGGTGGTGCAGGAGGAGGCCCTGGGTCTGGAGGAGGTGCTCGACATCCTGGACGAGGCGTCCCAGGTGCGGGCCTACAGCCGGGAACTGGAGCGCCAGTCCCGGGAGCTGGAGGCGGCCACGGCGGAACTGCGGGCGGCCAACGAGCGCCTGAGGGAACTGGACCGCATGAAGGACGATTTCATCTCGACGGTGACCCACGAACTGCGCACGCCGCTGACCTCGATCCGCGCCCTGTCGGAGATGCTGTGCGAGGATCCGCGCACCGACCTGGCCGACCGCAAGCGTTTTCTCGGTATCATCGTCGGGGAGGCGGAGCGCCTTACGCGGCTCATCAACCAGATCCTCGACATGGCCAAGCTGGAATCCGGGCGGGCCGAATGGGTGACCGGGGACGTGGATATCCTGGAGGTGGTCCGCGAATCGGCGGAATCGGTGGGGCCCTTGTTCCGGGACAAGGGGGTCGCCCTGCAGGTCGATCTGCCGGCGGCGCGGGCGGTGGTGCAAGCCGACCGGGACCGCCTCATGCAGGTGATGATCAACCTGCTGTCCAACGCTGTGAAGTTCGTGCCGGCGGGGACGGGCAGGGTGGACGTGGCGGTCCGCGCCGACGCCGGGGAAGTCCGGGTGTCGGTGGCCGACAACGGCCCCGGGCTGACCGCCGAGGAATGCGAAGTGGTTTTCGAGAAATTCCGGCAGGGGGGCAACACCCTGACCGACAAGCCTCAGGGCACCGGCCTCGGGCTGCCCATCAGCCGGCAGATCGTCGAGTACTTCGGCGGCCGGTTGTGGGCGGAAAGCGAACCTGGCCGGGGCGCCCGTTTCATCTTCACCGTGCCGCTGCCGGCACGTAACGATAACTAGGGAGACAAAGATGGCCTACAAGATACTGATTGCTGACGACGAGCCCAACATCGTCATATCCCTCGAATTCCTCATGAAGCGGGAAGGCTTCGAGGTGGCGGTGGCCGCCGACGGGGAGGAAGCCCTGGCCAAGGTGGCGTCCTTCCGCCCGGACCTGCTGCTGCTGGACGTGATGATGCCGAAGAAATCCGGCTTCGAGGTCTGCGAGATCCTGCGCTCCGACGCCGCCAACGGCGGCCTGCTCATCGTCATGCTCACCGCCAAGGGCCGGGATACCGAGGTCGCCAAGGGCCTCGCCCTGGGCGCCGATGCCTACGTCACCAAGCCATTTTCCACCAAGGACCTGGTGGCCAAGGTGAAGGGCATGCTCGGCATGGCGTGAGGGCGATACTGCGACCCGGGAGGCATAACAATGAAAGCCAAGCACCGCTTCTACCTGGCCGTCGTCGTCCTCGGCCTGCTCATGACCGGCCCCTTCGTGGTCACGTCCTTGCTGGTCTGGCTGGACATGAAGGACGCCGAGCGCACCCTGCTCACCAACCTGCTCCTTTCCCGCCTGCCCGTGGGAACGCTGATGACGGTCTTCGGCTTCATCCTCGGCGTCGGCGTCCTGCACAAGCTCTTCCAGCAGTACGTGCAGGGGCTGCTGCGCATGGCCGAGACCCTGCGCCTCATGCTGGGCGCCAACCGCAATTTCCGCGTGGCCCTCGACGGTGCCCCCGAGGTGCAGGCCCTGGCCAAGGCGGCCAACGACCTGGCCCAGCAGAGGGATGAGTTGATGGACGACGTCGATGCCCAGGTGGCCAGGGCCAAGGCCTCCGTCGAGGAGGAAAAGAACCGCCTGGCGGCCCTCATGTCGGAACTGGCCCAGGCGGTGGTGGTGTGCAACCTGGACGGCCGCATCCTGCTCTACAACAACCGGGCCCGCCTGCAGTTCAAGGCCCTGGCCCAGGGGCCGACCTCGGTGGCCGGCGGCGCCCTCATCGGCCTGGGGCGCTCGATCTTCTCCATCCTCGAGAAAAGCCAGGTCACCCATGCCCTGGACGTGATCCGGCAGCGGCTGGCCACCCACAAGTCGGCGATGGCCAACTTCATCACCACCACCCGCGGCGGCCAGCTCCTGCGGGTGCAGATGGTTCCCGTCCTGGCGGCGGCAGGGGAGGGCGGCGAGCCGGCCATGACCGGCTACGTGCTGACGGTGGAGAACATCACCCGCAGCATCGAGCAGGAATCCCGGCGGGACCAGGTGCTGCATTCCCTCACCGAGGGCAGCCGCGCCTCCCTCGGCAACCTGCGGGCAGCGGTGACCAACCTCATCGACTATCCGGACATGGAGCTGGACCAGCGCGAGCGCTTCGTCCGCGTCATCGACGAAGAGGCGGCCCGCATGAGCCAGCGCCTCGACCAGACCATGGCCGATTTCGCCGATTCCCTGAAGACCCGCTGGCCCCTGGAGGACGTCCTCGGTATCGACATCATCGCCGCCGCCCAGCGGCGAATCGAGGACCGGCTGCAGTTGCCGAGCAAGACCGAGGAGCTAGACGATGGCCTGTGGATAAAGGCCGACAGCTTCGCCCTGGTCTTCGCCATCGCCTTCCTGGCCTCCCGCTTGCAGGACCACTACGAGGTCCGCGAGCTGCGCTTCCGCCTGCTTACCGAAGGGCGCTTCGCCTACATCGACCTGATCTGGAGCGGGCCCGCCATGTCCTCGGAAACCTTTTATACCTGGGAGCTGGAGGCCATGGCGGTGGGCGGCGAGACGACGCCGCTGTCCCTGCGCGACGTGGTGGACCGCCACGGCGGCGAAATCTGGTACCAGCGCGAAAAGGCGGCCCACCGGGCCTTCTTCCGCTTCGTCCTGCCCGTGGCCACGCCGGAGGCAGCCGAGGTCGACACCGACGACAAGGCCAAGGCGCGGGGCCGGCCGGAATACTACGACTTCGACCTCTTCAAGTTCCAGGACGCCGCTTCCGTAGACCTGGACCGCAAGCTCACCGACCTCGTCTATACCGTTTTCGACACCGAGACCACCGGCCTGGAGCCATCCAACGGCGACGAGATCATCCAGATCGGCGCGGTGCGCATCGTCAATAACCGCGTCCTGCGCCAGGAAACCTTCAACCAGCTGGTCAATCCGGAAATGCCCATCAAGCCGGAGGGCATCCCCATCCACGGCATCAGCGACGACATGGTGCGCAGCCAGCCCACCATCGACGCCGTGCTGCCGGCTTTCCGCGAATTCTGCGAAGACACCGTGCTCATCGCCCACAACGCCGCCTTCGACATGCGCTTCCTGCAGCTCAAGGAAGAGCGTACCGGCGTGCGCTTCGGCCAGCCGGTCCTCGACACGCTGTTATTGTCCGCCGTGGTCCATCCCGCCCAGGAGAGCCACAAGCTCGACGCCATCCTGGAACGGCTGGGCATCGCCATCGAAACCCGGCACAATGCCCTGGACGACGCCCTGGCCACCGCCGAGGTGTTCGTCAAGCTGTTGCCCCTCCTGGCGGAAAACGGCATCACCACTCTGCGCCAGGCCCTGGAAGCCTCCGAAAAGACCTTCTACGCCCGCATCAAATACTGACATGGACGCCGCGGCGGATCTGCCCCTGCCGTGCCGGGAACTCACCGCCCTGGCCGAGGCGGTGGGTCGCGTCGCCGGCGTCGACGAGGCGAGGCGGCGGGCGGCGGACATCGTCGCCTTCGTCGCCGGCCAGTTGGGCAGCGGCCTCGGCGGTTTCCACCTGGCCCGGCTGATCGCCGCGCTCAACGACCGCCTGGTCTGCCGGGTCATCGCCCTGACGGCGCGCCGCCACCGGCTGCCGCAGGTGCCCTGGTGCTGGCTGGCCCTGGGATCGGAAGGCCGTTGCGAACAGACCTTCGTCACCGACCAGGACAATGGCCTCATCTTCAGCGCCGCCGACGCCACCGAAGCCGAGGCCCTGCGCCGCCTGTTCCTGCCCTTCGCCCACGAAGTCAATGGGGCCCTGGCCGAGTGCGGTTTCGCCCTTTGCCGGGGCGAAGTCATGGCGGGCAATCCCAAGTGGTGCCTGTCACTGGACGAATGGGAGATGCAGTTCATCGAATGGGTGCGGCGCCCGGAACCCATGGCCCTGATGCATGCCACCATCTTTTTCGACCTGCGCCCCCTCTATGGCGACGTTTCTCTCGGGGAACGGCTGCGTGACCTGTTGCTGCGCCTCACCGGGGATACGCCCGCCTTCCTCCACCTCATGGCGGCCAATGCCCTGCAGTCCCAGCCGCCCCTGGGCCTGCTGGGCGAAGTGGTGAGCGAGGACGGTGAACGCGGGGGCGTGGACCTGAAGAAATACGGCGCCCGCATCTTCGTCGATGCGGCGCGCATTTTCGCCCTGGCCAGCGGCGTGCGACCGGTGGAAACGCGCCTTCGCCTCCAGGAGGCCGGCCGCAAGTGCGGGCTGCTCGACCACGAGGTGGCGGCAGCCCAGGCCGCCCTGTCGCACCTGCTGCGCCTGCGCCTCGCCGCCCAGGCGACGGCCCTGGCCGCCGGCGAGGTGCCGGACCACGGCGTTCGCCCCGGCAGCCTGCACGACGTGGACCGGGCGATCCTCAAGGAATCCCTGCGCCAGGCCAAGCGGGTACAGCAGCGCCTCAAGTTAAACTACGCCCTTTGAGGGGCGATTGCGGAGAAGCATCGTGATGTCGGAAGAGCAAGCAGTCGAGCGGATCGAGCAGGAATTGCGGCAGGAAGGGAAGCGGCGGCTGGCTGGCGTGGCGGCGGCGTTTCTGGCGCGGCATGCGCCCTTCAACCGGATGGGGGCCGACGCCCTGGATTTCGTCGCCCAGCGCGCCCAGGTGGCCTTCTACGAGGCAGGCCGCGAAATCATCGGGCCCGATGATGGGCCGGTGGCGTTCTTCTACGTCATCGAAAGCGGCAAGGTGCAGGCGCGCCAGGCCGGCGAAGTGGCGGTCACGGAATATTCCGTCCTCACCCTCGGCGCCGGGGAAAGCTTCCCCATCGGTGCGGTGGCGGCGCGGCGGCCGACCACCAACAGCTATCGCGCCCTGGAGGACACCTTCTGCTACCAGTTGCCGGCGGAGGATTTCCTGGCGCTGATGGCCATGAGCCCCGAGTTCAACCTCTTCTGCACCCAGTACATCGCCAGCCTGCTGAGCCAGTCGCGGCAGCAACTGCAACTGCAGTTCGCCCAGCGGGCCAGCGAGCAGCAGACCCTCAACTCGCCGCTGTCCGCCGTCGGCTCCCGCAACCCGGTGGCGGTACCGCCGGAAACCACGGTCCGGGCGGCTCTGGAAACCATGTCCCGGGAAGGGGTGGGCTCCCTGGTCATCGTCAGCGGCGAGATGAAACCGGTGGGGGTCTTCACCCGTTCCGACATCCTCGACCGGGTCGTGCTGGCCGACCTGCCCCAGGGCGAACCCATCAGCGCCGCCATGTCGGCCAACCCGCTGACCCTGGACGAGCACGCTACCGCCTACGATGCCATGCTCGCCATGGCCACCCGGGGCATCCGCCACGTACTGGTCACCGACGCCGAGGGCCGTCTCTCCGGCGTGGTTTCCGAGCGGGACCTGTTCGCCCTGCAGCGGGTCGGATTGCGCCAGATCCGCCAGGCCATCGAGTCGGCCAAGGGCATCGAGTCACTCCAGCACTCCGCCGGCGACGTCCGCCAGCTCGCCTTCAACATGCTGGCCCAGGGCGTCGGCTCCGAGCAACTGACCCAGTTCATCTCCGCCCTCAACGATGCCCTGACCCGCCGCATCATCCAACTCAACCTCGACCGCCACGACGTCGAAGGCGTGGACTGGTGCTGGCTGGCGTTCGGGTCGGAGGGGCGCGACGAGCAGACCTTCAGCACGGACCAGGACAACGGCATCATCTTCCTCTGCGACGACTTCCACGACCGGGAGGAACTCAGGCTGCGCCTGCTGGCCTTCGCCAAGGACGTGAACGACGATCTCGACCGCTGCGGCTTCCCGCTGTGCAAGGGCAACATCATGGCCAGCAATCCCCAGTGGTGCCTCACCCTGGAGGAATGGCAGGAACAGTTCACCAACTGGATCCGCGTGCCGCAGCCGGAAGCCCTGCTCAACGCCACCATCTTCTTCGATTTCCGGCCCCTGTTCGGCAAGACCGATCTCTCGGAACGTCTGCGCCGCCACCTGCTTGGCCAGGCCGCCGGCAACCCCATGTTCCTGCGGGCCATGGCCCACAACGCCCTGGACGTGGCGCCGCCCCTGGGCAAGTTCCGGGATTTCGTCACCGACCTGGAGGCCGACCAGCCGGGGAAGATCGACCTCAAAAAATACGGCGCCCGCATTTTCGTGGACGTCGCGCGCATCTACGCCCTGGCCACCGGTGTGCATAACACCAACTCCGTGCAGCGCCTGCGCCTTTCCGCCCAGCGCCTGAACATCAAGGTCGAGGAGATCAACGCCGTGGTGGAAGGACTGGATTTCATCCAGCTGCTGCGCTTGCGTCATCAGTACCTGGAGGGGGAGCCGGGGCGGCAGGGGGACAACCTGATCAACCCCGACGACCTCAACGAGCTGGACCGGCGCATCCTCAAGGAATCCTTCCGCCAGGCCCGCAAGATACAGACGCGGCTGAAGCTCGATTACCAGGTAGGGTGAGGCGTGATCAATCTGAAGAAACTGATCTTCGGCGGCCGCTCCGCCCCCGCCGACCTGGCACCGGAAGTGGGGGAGGCGCTCGCCGCCTGGCGGGCGCGGCCGGCACCGGCCGCGGACGAAGCCCATTTCCATTCGCGCTACGTGGTCGTCGATCTGGTGCTTGCCGGCGAAGCGGAGCAGTCGCTCCAGGGCATCGCAGCAGCGGGGTTGACGCGGGGCGGGGTGATCATGCCCGACGACGTCATGGTCGTCGGCGCGACGAATGACGGCGCCGCTTTCGACCGGCAACTGGCAGCCTTGCTGTGCTTCGCCGCCAAGGCGCCGCTGGTTTCCTACCGGGTTCCCTTCGTGGATGGCGTTTTGCGGCAGGTGTACGGGGAACGCCTGGGAGTTGATTTCCGGCCCACCTGGATCGACTTGGCCTGGCTCTTGCCCGAGTTGTTCCAGGACGTGAGTGCCACGCCCGTGGCCCGGGAGGTCTGGCTCGGCGCCTTCCACGTGGAGGCGCCGGCGGAACGGGATGCGCTCACCCGCGTGCTGTCCCTGGCCAAACTGATGCAGGTGGCCCTGGCCAGGGCAGGGGAACGGGGCATCGATACCCCCGCGCGCCTGGCCGAAGCCGCCCAGGCCCGCCGGTTCCTGCGTCAGAACGCCTGATCATGCTGGAACGCCTGCCGCGGCTGGCCCGCTACTACCTGGCCTATACGGGTGCCTTCCTGGCCTTCGTCGGCATCCTGGCGGTGCTGGAGATGCACGGCATGCCCGGCCGCTGGATCGGCTACGCCTTCCTCTTCTTCACCATCATCACCTACGCGGTCATCGGCATCAAGAGCCGTACCGCCGACGTTTCCGAATACTACGTGGCCGGCCGCCGGGTACCGGCCTTCTTCAACGGCATGGCCACCGGCGCCGACTGGATGAGCGCCGCCTCCTTCATCGGCCTGGCGGGTACCCTCTACCTTTCCGGCTACCAGGGGCTGGCCTTCGTCCTCGGCTGGACGGGGGGCTTCGTCCTGGTGGCCCTGCTGCTGGCGCCCTACCTGCGTCGCTTCGGCGAATACACCATTCCCGATTTCCTCGGTTCCCGTTATGGCGGCGTCACCGTCCGCCTGGTAGCGGTGGCGGCGGCCATTCTTGCCTCCTTCGTCTACGTGGTGGCCCAGATCTACGGCGTCGGCGTCATCACCAGCCGCTTCGTCAGCCTCCAGTTCGAGATCGGCGTCTTCGTCGGTCTCGCCGGCATTCTCGTCTGCTCCTTCCTGGGCGGCATGCGGGCGGTAACCTGGACCCAGGTGGCCCAGTACGTGGTCATCATCATCGCCTACGCGACGCCGGTGGCCATGCTTTCCTACAAGGTGACCGGGGTGCCGCTGCCCCAGGTCGTGTATGGCGAGGTGCTGCAGCGCATCGGCGGCCTGGAGAAAAAGCTCTTCGACCTGCCGGCTGAGCAGGAGGCGCGGCAGCTCTTCCGCGAGCGGGCCGACGTCTTCGCTCAGAAGATCATGATGCTGCCGGACTCGCTGAGCGCCGAACGGGATGCCCTCAACCAGCGCATCAGCGAACTGAAGGCGAGCGACGCTCCCATGCGGGAGATCGTGATGGTGGAAAAGCAGCGCCGGGATCTTCCCCAGGATTTCGACCAGGCCCGGGTCCGCTGGGAGGGGGCGATGATGGCCGCGGCCGCCCGGGCGGAGCCGCCGGTTCCCCATGCCGAGGCATTCCCCGGCGGGACGCCGGAAGAGAAGCGCCGGCAGCAGATCAATTTCCTCGCCCTGGTGTTCTGTCTTACCGTCGGTACCGCGGCGCTGCCCCACGTGTTGATGCGCTACTACACCACGCCTACGGTGCGGGAGGCCCGCCAGTCGGTATTCTGGTCCCTGGTGTTCATCTCGCTCCTCTACGTGACGGCGCCGGCCTACGCCGTCTTCGCCAAGTACGAGGTCTACGCCAACCTGGCGGAAATCCCCATCGCCAAACTGCCCGGCTGGGTCGCCGCCTGGTCCAAGATCGGGCTGGTGAACATCGAGGACATCAACGGTGATGGCATCCTGCAATTGGCCGAACTGGCCTTCAACCCGGATGTCATCGTGCTGGCGACGCCGGAAATTGCCGGCATGCCCTTCGTCGTCTCCGGCCTGGTGGCCGCCGGGGCGCTGGCAGCGGCCCTGTCCACCGCCGACGGCCTGCTGCTCACCATCACCAGTGCGCTGTCCCACGACGTCTATTACCGCATCATCCGGCCCCAGGCCTCCACCCAGTTCCGCCTGGTGATCTCCAAGTCGTTGCTGCTGGTGGTCGCCGTCCTGGCGGCGTCGGTGGCGGCCCAGAAGCCGGGGACCATCCTGTCCATGGTGGCCTGGGCTTTTTCCATCGCCGCCTCGGCCTTCTTCCCGGCGCTGGTGCTGGGCATCTTCTGGAAGCGGGCCAACCGCTACGGTGCGGTGGCCGGGATGATCGCGGGCCTTTCCATTACGCTCTACTACATCGTGCGGGTGGAGGCGGGGCGCTGGTCGGGGCAATTGGCGTCGTTCCTGGCCATGGACCCCTGGTTTGGCATCAACTCCATTTCTGCCGGGGTTTTCGGCGTGCCGGCCGGTTTCTTCGTCATCATGCTGGTCAGCGCAGTTACCCGGCCGCCGGCGGAAGCGACCCAGCGTTTCGTTGAATCCATCCGCTATCCCAGACTGCCCAACGATATCTGGGAAGGCTGACCGCTGGCGCGGGTAGCCGGCGAGCCACCCAAATCGGTACTGCTGTAAGGTTCGTGTCAGGTTTGGGTTGCTAATCTGCGCATTCAAGTGGGACTCCCTTTGCCGGTAGTCCGCTTGCCCTTACCCCGGCAGCCCTATACCAATATTCCAGCGGGCAAGAGGGGGTCATGATCGTCTCCGTTTCCGGCGGGGAGGTGGGAACGGCTGGCGCTGTAGGAATCAGTAACTTCTAGGAGGAGGGTGCGTTCCATGCAGTTGACCCAGAAACATCAGGAGTATTGGCACCGCAATCTCAAGATCACCGGGCTGTTGCTCGGCATCTGGTTCGTGGTGACCTACGTGGCCGCGTTTTTCGCGCGGGATCTCAACAGCATCACCGTGCTTGGCTTTCCCCTCGGCTTCTACATGGGCGCCCAGGGATCGCTGATCATCTATGTGGCCATCATCTGGTACTACGCGCGCTACATGAACCGGCTCGACAAGGAGTACGGCGTCCACGAGGGGGATGACTGATGAGTACCGCAGCGAGTTCGAATCAGGCGTTCTTCAAGCAGCTTTCCCGTTACTACTCTTTCTACACGGGAGGCTTCATCGCCTTCATCATCGTCGTCGGCCTGCTGGAATTGGCCGGGGTGCCCAACAAATACCTCGGTTACATGTTCCTCTTCGCCACCATCCTGCTCTACGCCGGCATCGGCTTCATGTCGAAGACGGCGGACGTGGGGGAATACTACGTGGCGGGGCGGCGCGTGCCAGCACTGTTCAACGGCATGGCCACCGGCGCGGACTGGATGAGTGCGGCCTCCTTCATCGGCATGGCGGGTACCCTCTACCACGCCGGCTACGACGGCCTGGCCTTCATCATGGGGTGGACCGGCGGCTACTGCCTGGTGGCGCTGTTCCTGGCGCCCTACCTGCGCAAGTTCGGCCAGTTCACCATCCCCGACTTCCTGGGCGCCCGCTACGGCGGCAATATACCCAGACTGATCGGCGTGGTGGCGGCCGTCATGTGCTCCTTCACCTACGTCATCGCCCAGATCTACGGCGTCGGTATCATCACCAGCCGTTTTACCGGGCTGGAGTTCCAGATCGGCGTCTTCGTCGGTCTCGCCGGCATCCTGGTTTGCTCCTTCCTGGGCGGCATGAAGGCGGTGACCTGGACCCAGGTGGCCCAGTACATCATCCTCATCGTTGCCTACATGATCCCGGTGGTCTGGCTTTCGGTGAAACATACCGGCGTGCCGGTTCCCCAGGTGGTTTACGGCTACACGCTGCAGAAGGTCACCGAGCGNNTGGCCGCCGCCAAGGCCCAGTGGAAGAAGGACGCCGATGGTGCCAAGGCCAAGGCAGCCCCTGTCAAGCCCCACGCCGAAGCCTTCCCGGCCAAGGATGATGCGGCCCGCGACGTGGCCAGGAAGAACTTCCTTGCCCTGGTCCTGTGCCTGATGGTCGGCACCGCCGCATTGCCACATATCCTGATGCGCTTTTACACCACACCATCGGTACATGAGGCGAGGCGATCGGTGTTCTGGTCGCTGTTCTTCATCTTCCTCCTGTACTTCACTGCGCCGGCCCTCGCCGTGCTGGTCAAGTACGAGGTCTACACCAACCTGGTGGGAACCGCCTTCGCGCAGTTGCCGGCGTGGGTATCCAACTGGGCGGCGGTGGACAAGACGTTGATGGCGATCACCGACATCAACAAGGACGGCATCGTCCAGTTGGCCGAAATCACCATTGGCGGCGACCTGGTGGTGCTGGCGACGCCCGAGATCGCGGGGCTGCCCTATGTGATCTCCGGACTGGTGGCAGCGGGCGGCCTGGCGGCGGCGCTGTCCACCGCCGACGGGCTGCTGCTGACCATCGCCAACGCCCTGTCCCATGACGTGTATTACAAGATGATCGACCCGAACGCGCCGACCACCCGCCGTCTGGTGGTGTCCAAGGCCCTGCTCCTGGTGGTGGCGCTCCTCGCAGCCTACGTCACCTCCCTGAAGCCGGGGGACATCCTCTTCCTCGTCGGGGCGGCGTTCTCGCTGGCGGCCTCGGCCTTCTTCCCGGCCCTCGTCTGCGGGGTGTTCTGGAAGCGGGCCAACAAGCTGGGGGCCATCCTCGGCATGTTGGCGGGCCTGGGCATTTGCGCCTACTACATGTACATCACTTACCCGTTCTTCGGCGTCAATGCTCCCAAGTGGTGGGATATCAACCCCATCTCCGCCGGCATCTTCGGTATTCCCGCCGGCTTCATCGGGGTCATCGTCGGTTCACTGATCAGCCCGGCACCCGCCAGGGATGTCCAGGAACTGGTGGACCACGTGCGCTACCCGAACCTGGAGGGCGATCTCAATACCAACGCCACCTGACGGTTCCTGGCGATGCCTTGGAAAGCCCGCTCCGGCGGGCTTTTTTCAGTACGGCAGATCCTGCACCAGATGGTGGAGATCGCCCCGTTCGGCATCCCGGATGAGCTGGTTGCTGCGCTTGGGGTCGAAGCCGCGCAGGTGCTCGACCACCTCGCGCACCCGTCCCGGATTGCGGGCATGATGCTGCGCCATACCCAACTGGTACCAGACCTCGCCGCCCATGGGCTGCAGGCGCGCCGCTTCCTCCAGGGCGGCGGCGGCTTCGGTATGCTGGCCGAGGGTGGCACGCGCCATGCCCATGCCGTACCAGGCCCGATCGAGGGTGGGCTTGAGGCGAACGGCTTCGGCGAAAGCGTCGATGGCTCCGGCCCTGTCGCCGGCGTGCTCAAGGACGAAACCCAGGTTAAAGTGCGTGTCGGCGTCGGCAGGCTGGAGCCGGACGGCTTCGCGGAACCAGCGGATGCTGTCCGGCCAGCGCTCCCGGGTCGCCGCGATGAAACCCAGGTTGCGGGCCGCCGCGGCACTGGGCTCAGAATGGAAGGCCGCCGCGTACTCCTCGTAGGCCAGGTCGGTCTTGCCAAAGAAATGGAGCAGCCAGGCCCGGGCCGAATGCCGCCATTGTTCGTAATTCATGGTGACGGAACTCTCCTCCGGTGGTTATTGGAATCCTGCAACTCAGGGAAACAACATGGTATCCAGCGAACTGTTCATTGTCAGCGTATTGCGCGGTCTGGTCGAAGTGGCCGGCATGTTCCTCCTCGGCCAGGGCATCCTCTGGGTGCTGGCCGGAGCATCCCGGGAGCGGAATTTCATCTATCGCCTGTTCCAGGTGGTCACCCGGCCGGTAATTCGCCTGGTGCGTGCCATCACCCCCAAAGCGATCATGGATCGCCATCTCCCGGTGGTCACCTTCTTCCTGCTCTTCTGGCTCTGGATACTGCTGGCCTATGTGCGCCAGACGATCTGCACCGCCAACGGCCTGGCCTGCGGTTGAATCGGCAAATGCGCTTGGTGATGCCAAACTCTTCTGCTAGAATGCGCGCCTTCGCGGAGAGGTGGATGAGCGGTTTAAGTCGCACGCCTGGAAAGCGTGTGTGGGTTAATAGCCCACCGCGGGTTCGAATCCCGCCCTCTCCGCCAGGATTCGGAAAAGGCCCCGATCGAAGGATCGGGGCCTTTTCATTTTTTCCGGTGGGCGCCCGGTTTTCGGGAAAATGCCTGCCCATGCCCACGCCTTCGGAAGGAGACACCATGGACCAGGCGAAGCGCCACATCGGACAAAAGGTTGCGCTCGCCACGGCGGTGTTTTGCGCCCTGCTGACCCTGCCGGCCCTCGGGGCCTTTTTCTGGCTGTGGAAGGAGAGGGGGCTGGCCGATCCCTGGGTGCCGAGCGCCCTGGCGGCGGTGGCGTTTCTTGGCGCCTGCACCGGGGTTCTTTATGTGATGAGCCGCCCCCAACCCCCCCTGCCCGCAGACGAAAGCGAGGAAGGCGGGGCCGACTGAGGCGCCGCAGGGAGGCAGTTCCGGGCGAGGGGTGGTGGCTCTCCATCTGTTAAGATTCCGCCCCTGTCGCCTGCTCTTCATCCCGTGTCGTCCCTCGCCGATCTCTTCGCTTCCGACGGCCCCCTGGCCGCCGCCATCCCCGGCTACCGCGTGCGCGGCCAGCAGGTGGAGATGGCCGAGCGCATCGCCGAGGCCATCCAGGGTCATGCGGTCTTCGTCGCCGAGGCCGGCACCGGCACCGGCAAGACCTTCGCCTACCTGGTGCCGGCCCTGCAGTCCGGCGGCAAGGTGATCGTCTCCACCGGCACCAAGACCCTGCAGGACCAGTTGTTCACCAAGGACATCCCCATGGTGCGGGATATCCTCAAGGCGCCGGTGCGGGTGGCGCTCTTGAAGGGGCGGGCCAATTACGTCTGCCCCTACCACCTGCAGCACGCCCTGGGGGACGGCCGCTTCCTGACCCGGGAAGATGCCGCCGACGCCCGCCGGGTGGCGGCCTTCGCCAAGATCACCCAGAGCGGCGACAAGGCCGAATGCCACGACGTTTCCGAAAATTCCCCCGTCTGGCAGGCCGCCACCTCCACCCGCGACAACTGCCTGGGCCAGGACTGCCCGGACTACAAGGACTGCTTCGTCATGACCGCCCGGCGGGAGGCCATGGCCGCCGACCTGGTGGTGGTCAACCACCACCTCTTCTTCGCCGACGTAATGCTGAGGGACGAGGGCATGGCCGAGCTGCTGCCTGCCTGCAACACGGTGATCTTCGACGAAGCCCACCAGTTGCCGGAAGTGGCCACCCTGTTCTTCGGCGACACCGTGTCCACCGCCCAGGTGCTGGATCTCGCCCGGGATGCCCGGGGCGAGGCGCTGCTCAGCGCACGGGACTGCCTCGACCTGCCGGAGGGCAGCCGCAAGCTCGAGAAGGCGGCCAAGGACCTGCGCCTGGCGGTGGGGGTCGATGCCGGCCGTTTCGCTGCACCGCAACTGGAGGAAAAGCCCGAATTCCGGCCCGCCCTGGCTGCTCTGGAAGCAGAACTGGCAGCTTACGCCGCCGTCCTGGAAGGCCAGACCCAGCGTTCCGAAGGCCTGGAAAAGTGCTGGCAGCGGGCCATCGAATTGATTGCCCGCCTCAAGGCCTGGAGCAACCCGGCCGACGCCGGCTATGTGCGCTGGGCCGAGGCCTTCACCCAGTCCCTGCAGCTCAATTCCACGCCCCTCGACGTGGCCGAAATCTTCCGCAAACAGATGGGCGGCCATCCCCGGGCGTGGATATTCACCTCCGCCACCCTGGCGGTGCAGGGCAACTTCGCCCACTATTGCACGGAACTGGGCCTGGGCGAGCCGGCCACCGGTTGCTGGGAGAGCCCTTTCGACTATCAGCAACAGGCGGTGCTCTACGCCCCCCTGGGCATGCCCGACCCCAATTCCCTGCGCTTCACCGAGGCGGTGGTGGATGCCGCCTTCCCGGTCCTCAAAGCCGCCGGCGGTCGGGCCTTCTTCCTGTGCACCAGCCTGCGGGCCATGCGCCGGGTGCACGAACTGCTCAAGGGCCGGCTGGAGGACGAAGGGCTCGACTTCCCGCTGCTCCTGCAGGGAGAGGGCAGCAAGAACGACCTGCTGGAACGTTTCCGCCGCCTGGGCAACGCCGTCCTGGTGGGCAGCCAGAGCTTCTGGGAAGGTGTGGATGTGCGGGGTGAGGCCCTTTCCCTGGTGGTCATCGACAAGCTGCCTTTCGCGCCGCCGGACGACCCGGTGCTGTCGGCCCGCATCGAGCAGTTGAAGAAACAGGGGCGCAATGCTTTCATGGAATACCAGCTGCCGCGGGCGGTGATCAACGTGAAGCAAGGTGCCGGGCGGCTCATCCGCGACGAAAGCGACCGGGGGGTCTTGATGATCTGCGATCCCCGACTCATATCAAAGCCTTATGGGCGGCGGGTATGGCAAAGTCTGCCACCGATGAAGCGGACCAAGGAGCTGTCCGTGGTCCTGGAATTTTTCGAGAAGCGATGAGCGATTTCCCTGCCAACCTGCCCGCCGACTGCTACGAAGCCGCCGACGTCCTCAATCGGGACTGCGCCTGCCTGTCGGTGGACCGCCTGGCCCTCAAGGCGGCCCTGGAGGCGGGCGGCGGGCTTGACTACGACGCCCTGCGGCTGAGCCACCCCCACTTGTTCTCGGATACCGTCGTCTTCGCCGGCGAGAGTTGTCTGAAGCGCATGGCGGAGATCGTCGCCGCCATCGAGTCGGTCGTCGCCCTGCCGGCCTACCAGGAACGGGTGCTGGCCTGGGCGCCGGCGGCGGCGCGGAAGGCCGTGCCGACCCGGGGCGCTTTCCTCGGCTACGACTTCCACCTGGACGCCGCCGGACCGCAGCTCATCGAGATCAACACCAACGCCGGCGGCGGGCTGCTCAACGCCCGCCTGGCCCGGGCCCAGCGGGCCTGTTGCGGGCCGGTGGCGGCCATGCTGGCGGGCGCCGCCCGCGATCGCCTAGAGGACATCTTCCTTGCCATGTTCCGGGAGGAGTGGCGGCTCATGCGGGGCGACACGCCCCTGACGCGCATCGCCATCGTCGATGAAAGCCCGCAACAGCAATACCTGGCGCCGGAGTTCGAACTCTTCCGCCAACTCTTCCAGCAGGCGGGCATCGCCGCCGTCATCGCCGACCCGCGGGAACTGGCCTGGGATGGCCGGCGCCTCAGCCATGGCGGCGAGACCGTGGACCTCGTTTACAACCGCCTCACCGATTTCGCCTTGGAAGACGAAGCCACCGCCGCCCTGCGCGCCGCCTGGGACGCCGACGGCGTGGTGCTCACCCCCCATCCCCGGGCCCACGCCCTCTACGCCGACAAGCGCAACCTCATGCTGCTGTCGGACGAAGCGACGCTGGCCGAGCTGGGCGTCCCCGAGGCCACCCGGCAAACCTTGCTGGCCGGGATTCCGCACACCGTGGCGGTGCAGGCGGGGGCCGGCGAACGCTTCTGGCAGGAGCGCAAGCGCTGGTTCTTCAAACCAGCCGCCGGCTTCGGCGGGCGCGCCGCCTACCGGGGCGACAAGCTGACCAGGCGGGTGTTCGAGGAAATCCTCCAGGGCGGCTACATCGCCCAGGAAATCGTGCCGCCCTCCGAGCGCCGGGTGCAGGTGGATGCCACCCACCGGGACCTGAAGCTGGACCTGCGCAACTACGTCTACGACGGCCGGGTCCAACTGGTCGCCGCCCGGCTCTACCAGGGCCAGACCACCAATTTCCGCACGCCTGGCGGGGGCTTCGCCTCCGTGCTGGCGGTGCCTTGTCAGGCGTAGAATCCCCCCATGAAAGTTTTCGCCATCGCCGGCTACTCGGGTTCCGGCAAGACCACCCTCCTGGAAAAAGTCATCCCCTGCCTGACGGCCCGGGGGCTGAAGGTTTCCGTCATCAAGCACACCCACCACGGTTTCGACATCGACCGCCCGGGCAAGGATTCCTACCGCCACCGGGAGGCGGGGGCCAATGAAGTCATGCTCGCCTGCGGCGTGCGCTGGGCCCTGATGAAGGAGCTGCGGGACGCCCCGGAACCCTGCCTGGACGACCTGCTCGCCCGCCTCGAACCCTGCGACCTGGTGCTGGTGGAAGGTTTCAAGCGCGAACCCATCCCCAAGGTGGAGGTCTATCGCCCGGCCAACGGCAAGCCGCCCCTCTACCCGGAATGGCCCGACGTGGTGGCGGTGGCCACCGAAAGTCCTCTGGACACGACGCTGCCCCAGCTTCCCATCAATGACCCGGAGGCGGTGGCCGCCTTCATCGTCGATTACCTCAAGCTCTGACGCCCATGCTCACCTTCGAAGAAGCCCTCGGCAAGCTCCTCGCCGCCGCCCAGCCGGTGGCCGAGACCCGCAGCCTGCCGCTCACCGCCGCCGCCGGCCGGGTGCTGGCGGCACCACAGTATTCCACGGTCGCCGCGCCGCCCCTGGACAATTCCGGCATGGACGGCTACGCGGTGCGGAGCGCCGACATCCCTGCCGCCGGCACGCGCCTGCCGGTGAGCCAGCGCATCCCCGCCGGTGCCATCGGCACGCCCTTGCAGCCCGGCACCGTCGCCCGCATCTTCACCGGCGCCCCGATCCCCGCCGGGGCCGACGCCGTGGTCATGCAGGAGCTGTGCGAGCAGGGTGATGGCGGCGTGGTGGTGAACCAGGTGCCGACGCCGGGCCAGAACATCCGCTACGCCGGCGAGGATATCGCCGTCGGCGCCGAGATCCTCGCCGCCGGCATTCGCCTGCGGCCCCAGGACATCGCCCTGGCCGCTTCCGCCGGCCTGCCCGAACTGCCCGTTTACCGGCGCTTGCGTGTGGGGGTCTTCTTCACCGGCGACGAACTGGTGCAGCCCGGCGAGCCGCTGCCGCCGGGGGCGATCTACAACTCCAACCGCTACGCCCTGCGCGTCCTGCTCGAAGGCCTGGGCTGCGAGGTGCGCGACCTCGGCCAGGTGCCGGACAAGCTGGAAGCCACCAAGGACGCCCTACGCCGGGCGGCGGCCGACAACGACCTCATCGTCACCAGCGGCGGCGTCTCCGTTGGCGAGGAAGACCACGTCAAGCCCGCGGTCGAAGCCGAGGGCCGGCTGGACATGTGGAAGATCGCCATCAAACCGGGCAAGCCCCTGGCCTTCGGCGAGGTGCGGCGGGAGGGCGGCAAGGCCTGGTTCATCGGCCTGCCGGGCAACCCGGTGTCGGCCATCGTCACCTTCATGATCATGGTGCGGCCCTTCGTCCTGCGCCTGCAGGGCATCCACGACGTGACGCCCCGGGCCTTCACCCTGCGTGCCGATTTCGACTGGAAGAAGCCTGATGCCCGGGCCGAGTTCCTGCGCGGCCGCATGAACGAAAGCGGCGGCGTCGAACTCTATCCCAATCAGGGGGCCGGCGTCGTCACCTCGCTTTGCTGGGGCGATGGCCTGGTCCTCAATCCGCCGGGACAATCGGTCGCCAAGGGCGATCCGGTGCGTTTCGTGCCCTTTACGGAATTGCTGTGATGAGCGTGCAAGTGCTGTATTTCGCCGGCCTCAAGGAGGCCATCGGTTGCGCCGGGGAGAAGATCGACCTGCCGGCCGGCGTCGCCACCGTCGGCGGGCTCAAGGACTGGCTGGCCGGGCAGGGCCGGGGGGCGCTGGCCAGCGCCAAGAACCTGCGCTGCGCCGTCAATCAGGAGATGGTGGGGCCCGACGCCGCCGTCAAGGCCGGCGACGAGGTGGCCTTCTTCCCGCCCGTCACCGGAGGCTAAATTGAAACGACCCCCACGCTCATATTCGCGGAGGGCTTGCGCTGCATGGCAAGCCCGTTTCGGTGGCGCAAAGCGGTGCTTTGCGAATTCCCATCTCAACCCCCCCGTGGGGGCGCAGGCCTCCCTCGGGGCGGCCCGTCAGGAGGCCTGATGAAAATTGCCGTCCAGGAAGCCGATTTCGACCTCGGCGCCGAACTCGCCGCCCTACGGGCCGGCGACGCCCGGGTCGGCGCCCTGGCCAGCTTCGTTGGCCTGGTGCGGGACGTGAACGACGGCAGCAGCGTCTCGGAAATGACCCTGGAGCACTACCCGGGCATGACCGAAAAGGCCCTCGCCGCCATCGTCACCGAAGCCCAGGGCCGCTGGGACATCTACGACGCCCTGGTCATCCACCGGGTGGGGCCGCTCAAGCCCTGCGACCAGATCGTCCTGGTGGCGGTGACCAGCGCCCACCGGGGCGAAGCCTTCGCCGCCTGCGAGTTCATCATGGATTACCTGAAAACCCGCGCCCCCTTCTGGAAGCGTGAAGCCACCCCGGAAGGTGCACGCTGGGTGGATGCCCGGGATGCCGACGACTCGGCGGCGGCGCGCTGGCAAAAGGATTGAGCGGCGAGAACCGTTCGCCCTGAATTTGTTGATGAGCGTTTAACTCGGGGACATTTCAGGTCCATCCCGGGCTTCGACGGGCTCAGCCCGAACGGGGTCGGGGGCTGATGCCTCTTTGACCGTTCGCCCTGAGCTTGTCGAAGGGTGCTTAACCCGGGGCGACGGCAGATCCATCCCGGGCTTCGACGGGCTCAGCCCGAACGGGGTCGGGGGCTGATGCCTCTTTGACCGTTCGCCCTGAGCTAGTCGAAGGGCGTTTAACCCGGGGCGACGGCAGGTACATCCCGGGCTTCGACAGGCCTGTCCTGAGCAAGGTCGAAGGGCTCAGTCCGAACGGAGCCAGCCTACTTCCCGAACAAGCCCTTCAGCTTGTTCTTGAGCTTTTCCTCGGCCTTGGCCTTCACTTCCTCCTTCTTGGCCTCGACCTGGGCCTTGGCCGCCTCGCCGATCATGTCGCCGAGTTCGAGCTTGTAGGCTAGCTTGTCGAAGGGGCCGTGGAGCCGCACCGGCACGGTGAGGCCCTTGAGGTGCTGGAGGTCCTTGCCCTCCTGGCCCTTGATGGAATCCACCACGCTCACCCTGGCCAGGTAATCCAGGCGGTCGTGGCCGATGTCGATGTCACCCTTGCCACCCAGGCGCAGGAAGGGGGACTTCATGGCCAGGTCGTCGTTGTGGGCCACACCCCCGGCGATGCGGAAGCTCGCGGTGAGTTCCGAGAAATCGGTCTTTTCCCGGCCGTCGGCGTCGGCGGTGGTGCTCTGCTTGGCGCCCAGCTTGCCCTTCAGGTCGCGCAGGGCCTTGGCCAGGTTGATGCCCTTGACGGCGCCGTCCCGCAGCGCCAGGGAGGCCGAGCCGGCCAGGGCCTGCTTGAGGGCCGGAACGGTGTCGCCGCGGGTGGTGACGTCGAGGTTGAGGGTGCCGCGGCCTTCCAGGGGGGCCTTCTCGATGGCGTCCTTGAGCAGGGGTTCGATGGCGATGCCGTTCAGGGCCTGCTTGACGGTGAAGGTGTTGTCGTTGGCATTGACGCCGACGCCGCCCGCCAGGGTACCACCGTAGAGGGCGGCGGAGAGCGGTGCCACGTCGAGGCGACCGCCATGGGCGGCGATACGGGCGTCGAGCCGGGAAAGCTTGATGCGGTGGGCCTGGAGCTGGCCGATCTTGACCGTGCCATCGGCAGTGAGCGCCTTGAGGGCGGCCAGGTTGATCTTGCCTTCGCCGCCGCCAGCCCCGCCGCTGTCGCCGGACGGGGCGCCCGAGGCCGCCTTGCCGGCCGGTGCCGGGGGCAGGTAGCGGTCCATGTTGAGCTTGTCGATGTCCAGGCTGAAGCCCAGGGCGAGGGGGGAGAATTGCCGCACCGCCAGGCGCAGGGCGATTTTCGATTCGTCGAGGGCGGTGTCGATGGCCAGGTCCGCTGTCTTACGCTCCAGGTTCGCCTTGAGGCTGCCGGCCAGGGGCAGGTGTACCTGCTTCATGGGCAGGGCGGGGCTGGCCACGTCCACGGCGCCGGCAAGCTGGGCCAAGCTCACGGCCTGGGCGGCGCCGTCGTAGGCGACGGGGGAGGCGAGCTGGCCCTTGACCGTGGCGTCGCCAGCCTTGGCGTCGAGGTCCAGAGTGAATTTGCCGATGCGCAGGGCCTTGGCGGAGCCTTCGATGCCGGCGACGGCGGACTTGGCATTCACCGTCCGCCCCTTGCCCGCCAGGTTGGCGCCGAGGGTGACGATTTCGCCCTTGACGGCGCCGTTATCGACATCGAGGAAGGGCGCGGCCAGGGTGAGCTCAAAGCGCTCGCCTTCGCTATCGCCCTTGGCGGCGAGGGAAAGCTTCTCCACGTGGAAGCGGCCGCTGGCGGCATCGCCCTGCAGGCGGCCGGTGGCCAGGTCGAGGTCGGAGATGCTGCTACTCTTGCCGGCGGCCTCGTCGCGCCAGGTGAGGCTGGCGTTGCGCAGGGCGATGCCGGCGATATCGAATTGCAGCGGTGCCGCCGGAGGCTTTTCGCCCGCTGGTTTGTCGGCGTCCTTGGCGGCGCCGGCGAGGTCGTCGGTATTGAGGCGGCCATCCTTGTGCTTGACGAGGTTCAGGGCCAGTCCGTCGGCCTCGATGCGGCGCACTTCCACACGCCTGGAGAGCAGGGGCATCGCGGCCACCGCCAGACGGGCGGATTCGAGGGTGGCGAACCGCCCGTCGCCGCCTTTTTCGGAAAGGGTCAGGCGGCCGATCTGTACCCCCACGTCGGGCCACAGGGAAAGCTTCAGCGGGCCGTCGACGGTGAGCTTGCGCTGGGTCTGGGCGAAAACGCGCTCGCTCAGCTCGGCCTTGATCCGCGCCTCGTCGAACAGGGCGTAGAGGGCGGCAGCGCCGGCGAGGAGAAGGGCAGCGGCGACGCCGAGGACGATGCCGAGCAGGCGCAGGGGTTTCATGGTCAGGTCTTGAAGCGTGCCACCACCTCATGCAGGGACGCGGACAGGGTCTGCAGGTGGCGGGCCGCATCGGCCGTATGACGGACGGCGACGGCACTTTGTTCCGACTGTTGGGCGATCTGTTCGAGCTGCTGGGCGATCTGGTTGCCGGCGGCGCTCTGCTCGCGGATGGAATCGGTGATGCTGTTGACCACTTCCGTGACCCGCTGGGCGCCGTCGCGGATGCGGTTGATGGAATCGCCGGCCTGGTTGGCCAGTTCGACGCCGCTGCCGACCTGCTGGACCCCGGCCTGCATGCTGCTCACCGCGTTGCGGGTGCCGTCCTGGATGCGGCCGACCATGGCGGCGATTTCCGTGGTCGAGTGGGCGGTGCGTTCGGCGAGCTTGCGCACCTCGTCGGCCACCACGGCGAAGCCGCGGCCCTGCTCGCCGGCGCGGGCGGCTTCGATGGCGGCGTTGAGGGCCAGCAGGTTGGTCTGGTCGGCGATGTCCTTGATGGTATTGACGATGGAGGTGATCTGGTCCGACTGCCGGCCGAGATCCTCGACGATTTCGGAGGACGACTGGACGGCGTCGGAGATCTTCTTCATTTCCGTGGCCGCCCCGTGGATGACGGCGGCGCCGTCTTCCGACAGGTTTCCCGCATCGCGGGCGATGCCGTGGGCCTCGGTGGCGTTGTCGCGGACCTGGTCGATGCTGACGGCCATCTCCTCCACCGAGGCGGCCATGGAGGACGCCGCCTCGCTCTGGGCGTTGGCGCGGGCGGACACTTCCTCGGAGGCGCGCAGGAGCTGGTCGGCGGCGGCGGCCACTTCCCGGGCATTGCCGACGATGGTACCGATGATGGTGCGCAGGGTCTGCTGCATGTCGCGGATGGCGGCCAGCAGGCTGCCGTCGTCGCCCGGGGCGCAGGCCACCTCGGTGGTAAGGTCGCCGGCGGCGATTTCGCGGGTGATGGCGGCGGCGTACTGGGGTTCGCCACCCAAGGTATTCAGGATGTTGCGGGAAAGCAGGAAGAGGGAAACGACGATGAAGCCGCCGATCAGCGAGCCCCAGCCGATGAAGCGCAGCGCCATGCCGCGGAAGACGGCGTCCATGTCGTCGATGTAGATGCCCGAGCCGATGATCCAGCCCCAGGGCTCGAAGCCCTTGACGTAGGACAGCTTGGCCACCGGCTCCTGGCGGCCGGGCTTGGGCCACAGGTAATCGACGAAACCGGCGCCCTGGCTCTTCACCACCTTGGTGAATTCGACGAAGAGGGCCTTGCCGGCGGGATCCTTGAGTTCCGCCATGCTCTTGCCGTTCAGCTCGGGCTTGAAGGGATGCATGACCATGGTCGGGGTCATGTCGTTGATCCAGAAGTAATTGTCGTTGTCGTAGCGCAGGTCGGCCATGGCGGCGATGGCGGCCTTCTTGGCTTCCTCCGCCGGCAGGCCGCCGCTGCGGGCCATTTTTTCGTAACGCACGGCGATGGAATGCACGACTTCCACCAGGTTGCGCACCCGTTCCTGGCGGTCGGCCAGGAGTTGCTGCCACTGGTTGTAGAGCAGCACCGTGGCCAGGATGCACGAAGCGACGATGGTGACGGCGGTGGTCAGCATGAGCTTGGCGCGTACGGTCATAGGCCGGTTATCCATGGTTCCTCCCTCGTATCGGCCTTTGGCGGGCCTGTTGTCGAATTGGCAAGGCTTATCCGAACGACATGGTAACTCCGGGGCGCGAAGGCGGGTAGATGCCGGGCTTGAAAAATGGCGGTGGGGCCATATGTTTGGTTGCAGACGTCAAACCTTTCATGGGAGGCCACATGCGGCTCGATAAATTCACCACCAAGTTCCAGCAGGCCCTGGGCGACGCCCAGAGCCTGGCCCTGGGCAACGACCAGCAGTTCATCGAACCGCAGCACCTGCTGCTGGCCCTGCTCGGGCAGGAGGACGGTGGCTCCGGCTCGCTGCTGGCCCGGGCCGGCGTCAATGTGCCCGCCCTGAAGCGGGAGCTGGAAGGGGCCATGGCCCGCCTGCCCAAGGTGGAAGGCCACGGCGGCGACGTCTCCGTCGGCCGCGACCTGGGCAACCTCCTCAACCTCACCGACAAGGAAGCCCAGAAGCGGGGCGACCAGTTCATCGCCAGCGAGATGTTCCTGCTCGCCCTGTGCGACGACAAGGGCGAGACCGGCCGCATCGCCAGGCAGCACGGACTCAACCGCAAAGCGCTGGAGGCCGCCATCGACGCCGTGCGCGGCGGCCAGGGGGTCGATTCCCAGGAGGCCGAAGGCCAGCGGGAAGCCCTCAAGAAATATTGCATCGACCTCACCGAACGGGCCGCCCAGGGCAAGCTCGACCCGGTCATCGGCCGCGACGACGAAATCCGCCGCGCCGTGCAGATCCTGCAGCGGCGCACCNNGGCGAGTTCGAGGAGCGGCTGAAGGCGGTGCTGAAGGAGATCGCCAAGGACGAGGGGCGCATCATCCTCTTCATCGACGAAATCCACACCATGGTCGGGGCCGGCAAGGCCGAGGGCGCC
>JRYJ01003975.1_pt1 | contig 30003 bp, 26 predicted proteins | sample 235371 | NCBI WGS metagenome assembly JRYJ01 (sample SAMN03074219, study PRJNA261477) | activated sludge metagenome | biome: Wastewater Treatment Plant; feature: Wastewater; material: Activated sludge; isolation source: activated biomass of a wastewater treatment plant treating hydrocarbon... ... | reverse complement strand
CTGGAGCGAGGCGCAGATCCGCCACAACGTCCTGAACAAGTACAGCGTCGATCAGATCCGCGGCACCAAGTTCGACGCCGATTCGATCATGCTCTACTTCTTTCCCCCGTCGTGGACCAAGAACGGTGTCGGCACCCACGCCAACGAGATTCTGTCAGCGCTGGACAGGGCCTTCATCGCCAGCGAACAGGCCTATCCGCGCGCTGCGGCGCCGGCAACCGAACTGCAGGTCAACGCCCGCGTGAGCACCAAGGCCAGCATTGGCGAGCCGGGTGAGGAGGATCTTTTCAAGTTCATGGTGCCGAAAGCCGGCCGCTACCTGGCTGAAACCCTGGGGCAGACGGACGTGGTCATGAAACTGTTCGGACCGGACAGCCAGACGGCGCTGATCGCCGAAGACGACGATAGCGGCATCGGCACCAACGCGCGCATCGTCGCCGATCTCGTTCCCGGACAGTACTACGTGCAGATCCGGCACTACTACAAGGCCACCGGCAAGGGCGATTACCGAGTGCGTGTGCGCACCGCCTGAGTCCGCGGTGCCTCGCGCCGGCTCAGACGCTCCATTCGTGCACAGGCATGCCGCTGCGCTGGTGCTCGAGATAGTCGGCGGTGAGGCGGCACGGATCGCGGCCGTATTTCGCCATGTGCGCGCGCTGCCAGGCGCTGCCGTTTTGCCCCAGGCGGATGCGGGCGGCGAGCAGGTCGAGGCAGCGTTCGCTGTCCGCCGGGTCCACTTCGAGGCGCATGAGGCCCTCCCGGGCCATGGGCAGCAAGTGGTCGAGCAGCAGTTGTCGGGTTTCCACTTCCCGCCCGTCGAGCCACGTCAGCCGCGCGCTCAGGCCGTCGCGAGCGGCGCGATAGAAGTTTTCCCGCGCCACCGGAAAGGGCAAGTGGTTCTCCGGTGCCGGTCGCAGGCCGGCGAGCACTCGTACAGCACCGTAGTACAGCGCGGCGTTGGCGATCATGTCGGCGATAGTCGGGCCTGCGGGCATGACGCGGTGCTCGATGCGCAGGTGCGGGCGGGCGTCGTCGCCGATGCCGATCAACAATCGGTTCCAGCGCCAGATGGTGCCGTTGTGCAGGCGCAGGTGCGCGAACTCCTCTTCGGCGCCGGCAAACAGGATGGGCAACAGCACGGGGAAGTTGCTCTGGTTTTCCTCGAACACCTCCAAAGCCGATGCACTCAGGTACCCCGAGCCGAAGGTGACGCGTCGCGACTGCGGATGGGCGTCGTCGCCGGTGTCCACGGCCTGCTCGAAGAGCGGCACGCGCGTTTCGTCCCATAGATCGGCGGCGAACAGGAAGGGCGAGTTTGCCGAGACGGCGACCATCGGCGCAGACAGGATGAGAGAGGCATTGTAGAAGCGCGCCGCCTCCTCGGGTGCGACCTGAAGGTGCAGCTGAAAGGATGTCGTCGCCGCCTCGAGCATGACGTCCACATGGGTGAGCGACAGGTGCTCGCGGCCGCGAATGTCCAGTTGGATGGGGCGTCCGCCGCGCAGCCGGAGGATCTGTTCGTTGAGTGCGAAGTAGCGGTTGAGCGGCGAGATGTTGGCGAGGCTCAGATCCTGCTCGCGCACCGTCGGCAAGATCCCGATCAGTACCAGGGTGCTTTCCTGCTCATGGGCGACGTCGAGGCAATGCTGCCAGGTCGCACGCAGTTCCCGCTCCAGGGCGGCGAGCACGTCGCTGCGCAGCGGCCGCGGCGTGCCGTTGAGTTCGACATTGAAGCGCGAGAGCTCCGGCACGACCAGCGGGCTGGACAGCCGGGCAAGATAGGACTCGTTGCTGGGCGAGGGGAAGTAGTTGCGGTCGAGCAGCCAGGCCTCCAGCTCAAAGCCGGCGGTGTATCCGGAGCGGGCGAACTCGCCCTCGCGGAGCTGTCGGGCGAGCAGGCCCGTCTCCGCCGCAAGTCGGGCGGTGAAGCGGGAGAAATCGTCGGCGGTGAAGCGGCGCGCTGCAATGTCCTGGCCCATATCGACTCCCGCCAATAGTGCAACGGGCCCAAGGCTAGCCCAACCTGGGCTGTGGTTTCAAGGCCGGGGGCGGTGGTGCCCGTCCGTCATGTGGCAAAACGCTGACACTGGGGCGGAAATTTTGCAATTTCCCTCGGTAAACGATTGACAGACGGCGCGAGTGTGCGCATGCTTTCGTCACCTCGCCAGCATATGGCGGGCCATGCCGAAATGCTTGGGCTGATTTTCGACTCACAGGAGAAATGAACATGGCGACAACCACCAAGAAGGCCACCGCGAAGAAACCCGCTGCCAAGAAGCCGGCTGCTGCCAAGAAGCCGGCTGCCAAGAAACCCGCAGCTCCCGCGAAGAAGGCCGCGCCGGCGAAAAAGCCTGCTGCGGCCAAGAAACCTGCTGCCAAGAAGCCGGCCGCCAAGAAGCCGGCGGCCAAGAAGCCGGCGGCCAAGCGCAAGCCCAGCGCCGCATTCATGAAACCGCTGACCCCGAGCGCGGTGCTAGCGGCAGTGGTCGGTGCCATGCCGCTGCCGCGCACCGAGGTCGTCAAGAAGGTCTGGGACTACATCAAGAAGAACAAGCTCCAGGATGCGATCAACAAGCGCATGATCAACGCCGACGAGAAGCTCAAGGCGCTGTTCGGCGGTAAGGCGCAAGCCTCGATGTTCGAGCTGACCAAGTTCGTCAGCGGTCACCTCAAGTAAGCTCTTTGGTTGTCGCCGCCGCGATCCGTCGCGGTGGTTGGCAACCGGCCGGAGAAGCGCGGGGCTCCCCCGCGCCTCCGCCGGCTCTCCTTCGCTCTTCCCGTTTCGTCGCCCTGCGCCGTACCGCACCGTCCGCACTTGCCCCCCACGCCCTGCCCACCAGTCGCTGCCCGCCGGCGAGACATATCGTCGACGAGGCATGAGGATCGATAACGCCTGTGCGTGCAGATCGCCGCATACCGCAGCGGCCAGCCGGTCCAGGACACGGGCGAGGACCGGAGCTGCCTGGCGGTAGAATGACACAGCGCAACCGCTCCCGGACAGAGATGGCAGACATCACCCGCTACGACCATGGCATTTTCGCCATAGATTCCCACTTCCTGCGCCCGCGGCTGGATGCCATCCATGTCATTGTGGAGGCCGGTCGCGCCGCGATCGTCGACACCGCCACGAATGCCTCCGTGCCCGTGGTGTTGGAGGCCTTGACGGCGTTGGGACTGGCTGCCGAGCAGGTGGACTACGTCATCCTGACCCACATCCACCTCGATCACGCCGGTGGTGCTGGCGAATTGATGGCGCGGCTGCCAAACGCCCGGCTTGCGGTGCATCCTCGCGGCGCCCGCCACATGGCCGACCCGACGCGGCTGGTCGAAGGCACCATCGCGGTCTATGGCGAGGCCGCGACCTCCCGCATGTACGGCGACATCCTGCCGGTGCCCGGCGCGCGCATCGTCGAAGCGGGCGAGGGAACAACGCTCAGCCTGGGCGGGCGGGAGCTGCTGTTCCTCGATACGCCGGGCCATGCCCGGCACCACGTGTGCATCGTGGATCGCGGCTCGGGCCACATCTTTGCCGGCGATACGTTCGGTATGTCCTACCGGGAACTGGACTGCGACGGGCGGCAGTTCGTCTTCCCGACCACGACGCCCGTGCAGTTCGAACCGGCGCTATTGCACCGCTCGGTCGAGCGTTTGGTAAGTTTTGCCCCCGAGGCGATCTATGTTACCCACTACGGCCAGGTGCGCGACGTGCCGCGCCTGGCTGCCGACTTGCATCGGCTGATCGATCTGCATGCCGAACTCGCCCAGCGCCTGCGGGAAGCCGGCGCGGCGCGGCCGCAACGGCTTCGGGAGGGTGTTCGGGCTATCGTGTTGGCCGAGGCGCGGCGCCAGTCGTGGCCGCTGGGCGAGGCGGAGCTCCTGGCGGTTTTCGCCACCGACGTCGAACTCAACGCCCAGGGGCTGGACGCGTGGCTCGAGACGCTGCGCTGAGCTGCCGTCTCCCGTCAGGGTACGAGCTGCTGTAGCAGATAGCGCTTGTCGCGTGTGGCCACGGCCGGATCCAGCGCATCGGTTCGCAGCCTCCCGCGCGCCTTGGCGACGGCATCCTGAAGCAGATACTCGAGGGCCGGATGCTTGCGGAAGTAGCGCGCCAGACCGAACTCCAGCAGCGGCACGCCCACCTTGGTCGCCAGGACATTGGCAAAGGCCAGCGTCGGCAGCGTGTTGAGCGAAATATCGACTTCCTCGGTGACGCGGAATCCGTGGTGCGCGATTGCCTCCTGATAGGCGGACAGCAGGTGGCCGGAGCGGTTGTAGGTCTTCTCGTGCAGGCGAAAGTAGTCCACGCTGATCCATCTGCCATCCGGCTTCAGGACCTCGCGCATATTGCGCAGTCCCGCGTCCAGGGGAACGTTGTGGAACGACTCCGTGCTCGTTACCAGGTCGAAGGCGTGGCGGTACGGCGCGAGGTCGCACTGCTCGAAGGTGCCGACGATTACCGGGATGTCGGGATTGCGCCGGCGGATGTAATCGGCATGGGCAGCGCTGGGCGTGAGCCCCGTGCAATCCAGACCGCGGTCGCGCATCTGGCGCAGCAAACCGCCCAGCCCGCAGCCGACGTCGAGCACCCGTAGTCCTGGCGTGATGCGATCGAGTACCAGATCTGCATAGGCCTGCATCGCCTGCTTTACGTCGCGGATGCTGATCGCTTCGGGATCCTCGGGGATCTGGCGGAAATAGCCGGCATGCAGGAAGTCGCTACCTAGCATATCGTGGTAAAGCTGCAGTTCGGTCTCGACGCCGACATCGTGTCGCCGCAGCTTCGCCGCGCGCACGTGCCGCATCATGGCAAACGGGTTCAGGGCGCGCAGCAAGATGGATCCGATCATGGTCTTCCGTCCGTCTGGGAAATGATGGCCGCACGTGCAACCTGCGCGACCTTGGCGGGCGAGGATGTTACAGGAAATCGGCAATTAGCAGGCAACATGCTCCGGACATGCACCGCGGGCCGATGCCGGCAGCAGGCGGGGGGCTTAAGGGATGAGGTACCTCCTACAGTGCCAGTGCGGGCTCGGTCGCAGCGAAGAGCGCCTCGATGTTGCGTTCCGCGGCACACGGATCGCTGCGGTACAGCGCGATCAGGTGCGATGCCACTGCCACCCAATGTGCTTGTCCTTCTTTCGCCGTCTCCTGCAAGGATGTCGTATCGCCGGTATCGCGCCAGTAACGATAGGCGGTCATCAGCTTAGGGAAGAGGGTGCGTCGCATGCCCTCGAAATTGGCGAAGTAGAAGTGCAGTGAGCTGGCGGCGCCGCGCTCCAGCAGCGCGGGCAGGGTGGACAGACAGTCGGCCACGTTGTCGCGCACGGCACGGGCGAGCACTTCGCTACGCCGGCCTGAGAATGATGAGAGCATCTGCTGCCAGTCGTCGCCGAGCAGGCGTCCCGCCAGGCCTTCCCCGATCTCGTGCAGGATCGCGCTTTCCCCTTCGCCCTCAGTCATACGTGCCAGCGCGGCTTCGGGTCCGCCATCGAAGCCGTAGCCCAGCAAGGCGAGTTGAAGTGCGCCTTCGGCGCGGCGCACAGCCCACAACTCCACCTTCTCCCAGAGCCAGCGCCGCAGGGCGTCCTGGCGCAGGTAGATCGTGCCGTCCTGAAGTGCGGCGGGCACGGCGGTGAGATCGCGGGCGTACTCGCAGCCGCTCACCAGCACGTCGAACTCGGCGCGTCGCTCGCTGCGCAGCAGCTGGCCGAGAAAGAAGTGGGGCTTGTGGAAGCGCCCATAGCCGCTGCCATAGACCAGTCCCTCCGGCACAAGGGTCCGGTTTATGTCATCGACGGCGAACGGATCGCAGCGCGCGTCACCTACGGGCAACGCTTCGTAGTCGTCGCTCTCGACGCGGTTCCACAGAGCCTCGCGTTCGCACAGCCAATTGGTCAGCTCCTCCTTGCGTGGTTGCCGGTGGTAGGGAATTTCGTGTTCCCAGCGATAGAACTCGCGCATTTCCAGGAGGTAAGTGCACATCGTCATCTCGCGCGCATGGCGCGCATCGGAGATGTGGCAATTCCTCTGGACGGCCTCGGTGAGCCGGTGCAGGTGGCGCATGGTCTCGGTCGTACTGGGCGTTACGGCAGCCAATTCTACGCCTCGACCTCCGGCTTGCACCGACTTCCGGCACGTATCCCGTGCCTCGTCGTCAGTCGTCCTCGGCGATCATGGGCGGCTGTTCGCGCACCTCACTGAGAAGATCCTCCGCATGCAATTCGCTGTCGGCGAACACGACCTTCACCTGGTAATCGGCTTGGGCCGTGATCTCCCGCCGCATGGCCTTCGCCTGCGACGAAGCGTCCTTGAACACCCGGAATTCGGCGATCTTCTCCAGCCTCCGGAAGGGGAAGATCTTGTAGACGTAGTATGGCATCTGAGCCTCCCGTCAATCGACGTAGGACTTGTGCGAGCGGCGCGATCCGGGATTCCGTTTCTGGATAACGACGCCCTTCACGGCATCGGGCCCGCCGATCGCTGCGTCCGGGTAGCGGGTATTGAGGGGGTGCAGGAGCCAGCGGTCCCCGTCGCGGATCAACTGCCGCAGAATGTATTCGTCATTGTGCCAGGCGAGCACGAAAGAGCCGCTCCGGGCCAGCCCTTCCGGTTCGATGACGACGATGTCGCCCTCGCGAAACTCCGGCAGCATGCTGTCGCCGAGTACCATGAGCGCGAAGGGCTCGGCGCTGGCGCAGTTTTCCAGGTTTACGTCGGACGCCGCCAGCGGAATGACTCTTCTTGCCGTCATGTCGGGCATCGATCTAGCGAGCATGCGACGTGACGCATGCAGCAACCTACGGAGGACGTCAAAAGCCCGGGCGCGAGATCCGCGTGCGCGTTATGTCGCAGCCTGGTACTGCGCGTCCCGCTTTCCTTGGACTCCTTGAAGGGGACACTGCTCTCGGCGCAGCCCCTGCTGTGATGGCGAGCAACCCAAACGCATGGGAAGCACTGGCGCCACAACGCCGTCGCGTGATCAGCGAAGACGCGTTTGGAAGCTTCGAACCGGAGATGGTCGAGACGTGGCAAGGTATGCTCCCGAGAATGCGGCAATACCCGATACTCCCCGCCACCGAGGCGACCAAGGTGCAACGGGCCATGCGCGTACCGATAATCATCCGCTGTTGGTAGCGAGTGACGATAGCGCAGGTGCCTCGGCTACGGCCAATAGGTATTTCTTTCGTCCCGATCGGGAAATCTTCTGGCTTGACCGGGGCGGCTCGTGAGCCACGGCCGTGCCGTCTGCTCAAAGATATGGGTGGCACACATAAGTCCAACGGATGTGGCAAGTTACAACCTTTGGATGATTCCGCGCCGCGGACTTCCGCGGCATATGGCCGTATACTCACTGCGTTAGGTTAAGGTGCCATTGGGTATCTACTCATGCCCATGACATGACATAGCATAGCGACCGTCGCCGCCTTGACCGCAGTTGCAGAACCCAAAACAATAAAGCTCCGGCACATCGCCAACGGCAACGAGCGTGCGCGTCCGCTGTCGTAGCCTTCCGGCCCGAGTCAATCCCATCCCGCGGAACTGATTGGAGCGCCCTGCGCACGGCGTTGGGCCGAGCCTTGCTCGTGCCGTACCGACGCGCTGTGCAGGGTTCATCAAGCCCGACCGCCCGGCGCGAGTCGTCGCCGGGCGAGCCAGGCGGGAACTCGATACGGCAAGCCAAAGACCATGTCATACTCAATCACCTACCCGGGAGCGTTTTGACATGCGACGCATCGTTGCGCGCTTTCGGCCGTATTTCTTCTATGCCGGGCTGTTCAGCCTGTGCATAAACGTGCTGTTGCTTGCGCCCTCGTTGTACATGCTCCAGGTCTTCGACCGCGTCATCACCAGCCGCAGCAGTGAAACGCTCATCATGCTGACCCTGGCCGCCACCGTGGCACTCGTCGTCATGGGTATGCTCGATTTGCTGCGCGCCCGCCTCCTCGGCGCTGCGGCGGCGGCACTGGAGGCCCTCGTGGGGCCGCGCGTGCTGGACGGGTTGCTGGCAAACGCCGCCAAGCTCGGCGGCACGGAGTACGTGCACGGACTGCGCGACGTTTCCATTCTGCGCGGGTTCCTTACAGGCAACGGCATATTCGCCCTGTTCGATGCGCCATGGCTGCCGCTTTACCTTCTGATCATTTTCGTATTTCACCCTCTTCTGGGTGTCGTCGCGCTGACTGGCGCCGCCATGCTCGTCGTGCTTGCCGTGGCGAACGAGAAGCTGACGCGCGAGCGACTGGAGCGGCTGCAGTCCGGCACGCGCGAGGCGGCTCGCCACGTGGACACCAGCCTGCGCAATGCCGAGGTGGTGAGCGCGTTGGGAATGGTGCCAGCTGTCACCCAGCGCTGGGCCACGCTCAATAACGATCTGCAGAAGCTGCAGATGGAAACCAGTCGCCTGGCCGGGCAGATCAGCGGCATTACGAAGTTCATGCGTCAGTTCGTTCAGACCGCCATGCTGTGTGCCGGCGCCTACCTGGTCATCGACCAGCACGTCACCGGGGGTGTCATGATGGCAGCGACGATTATTCTCGGGCGCGCCCTGGCGCCGGTGGAAATGCTCATCAGCGGCTGGCGCAGCCTTGTGGAGGCGCGCGGCGCCTATTCGAGACTGGACAAACTTCTCACTTCGCGTGCCAAACGGCCGACTGTCACCAAGCTGCCCGCGCCCCAGGGCCGGCTTACCGCCGAGCGGGTACTGTTCGCCGCCGAGGGCTCGGACAAGGCGATCGTCAAGGGGGTGTCGTTCGAACTGGCGCCGGGCGAGGCACTGGGGCTGATTGGCCCCAGTGCGTCCGGCAAGTCCACCCTCGCACGCCTGCTGATTGGTGCCTGGAAGCCCCTGGCGGGAACGGTGCGGCTGGACGGTGCCGACATCAGCCGGTGGCCGCGCGAACGGCTCGGACGCCACCTTGGTTACCTGCCTCAGGACGTCGAGTTGTTTGCCGGGACGGTGGCCGAGAACATCGCTCGAATGGGCAAGGCCGACGCGCGCGCGGTGATCGAGGCGTCCAAGAAGGCCAATGCCCACGACATGATCCTGCGCCTGCCGGAAGGCTATGACACGCAGATCGGCGAGGGCGGCGCGGCGCTCTCCGGCGGGCAGCGTCAGCGCATCGGACTGGCCCGTGCGCTGTACGGCAAGCCGCGCATGGTGGTGCTCGACGAGCCGAACGCGAATCTGGATGGCGAAGGCGAGGCGGCGTTGATGCAGGCCATCGCCGGGATGAAGCGCGACCGTGTGACGCTGATCGTGATCTCCCATCGCCCGTCGATCCTCGCCGGAGTGGATAAGCTGCTCGTGCTGCGTGACGGCACGGTGGAAGCGTTCGGACCGCCGAAGCAGGTCATCACCCAGGTGATGGGCGGTGCGCCGGGCGGGCCCGGTGCTTTGAGGGCGGTGCGCGGCCGGGCGGCGGGAGCCAGAGCGTAATGGCGGGCGTCAGGTATTTGTACTCGGCCGGAATCGAAGCCGAAGCGATGGCGGACGCAGCGCGCACTGTTCGCCGAGGGTTGATCGTCATCACCGTGTTCTTCCTCGGCGTCGGGGGATGGGCGAGCTTCGCGCCGATCGCCGGCTCGGTCATTGCCCAGGGCGTGGTGATGGTGGATATGAGTCGCAAGACCGTCCAGCACCAGGAAGGTGGAACGGTCAAGGAGATCCGGGTGCGCCCCGGCGATCGTGTTCGCGCCGGCCAGGTTCTGTTCGTGCTCGACGACGTTCGCGTGGACGCGGCCGTCGAACAACTCAAGACGCAGGTCGACTCGGAGCGCACGCGCAGCGCACGCGCTCTGGCCGAGCAGACGCTGGCGGATGCAATCTCGTTTCCGGAAGATCTGTTGGCGCGTTCGCAGCACGACCCGAAAGTCGCCGAGTTGCTCCAGCGCGAGAGCGCACTGTTCAAGGCGCGGCGCACGACACTGCGCGAACAGAGCGATCTCATCCGACGCCAGAAGCGCGAAGCGGAATCCGAGTCTGTCGCCCTTTCCCGGCAGACCGAAGCCGAATCGCGCGCCCTGTCTCTGCAGCGTGACGAACTCGCCGCGAACCGGCGGCTGATGGCCCAGGGGTTCGTCGGCGAAATCCGCGTCAAGACGGTGGACCGGGCTGCCGCAGATTACGAGGCGAGAGTCAGCGAGCATCAGGCCGAGGTCGCCCGGGCACGGCAACGGGCATCGGAACTTGCGCTGCGACTGAAGAATCTCGAAAACCAATACACACAGACCGCGGCCGATGAACTCAAGGAAAGCGCCAACAAGCTGTTCGACCTCGAGGAGCGCCTGCGGCCGTCAAGAGACGCGGCGGAGCGGCAGAAGATCGTCGCCCCCATTGCCGGCGAGGTCGTCGATATCCGGGTGACATCGGCCGGCGCTGTTATCGGCCCGCGCGACCCGCTGCTCGACATCGTACCCGCCGACAGCAAACTGCTCGTCGAAGGCCGCATCCGGCCGGAGGACATCGACTATGTGCGCATTGGCAGCGATGCCGACGTGCGCCTGACTGCATTCAAGGCGCGCACGACCCCGGTGGTGGCGGGGACGGTGGCGTACGTTGCGGCGGACCGGCTGGTGGACCGGGCCACCAACGCGCCCTACTACCAGGTGCACGTGGATGTTTCGCAGACTTCGCTGGCACAGGCGGGCGGCATAGCGCTGCGCGCCGGCATGCCGGCGGAGATCTATATCAAGACTGCGGAACGCACAGCGCTGCAGTATCTGCTCGAGCCGATGACGGCATTCCTGCGCAAGTCGTTACGCGAGCCTTGACTGTCCAGTCATCCGCCTGCATGTATGTGATGCCGCTCGTTACCCTGCGGCGCACGGCCAATCCGCAGACCGCCGCCACGACCGGCACGATAAACATCGCGTAGGCGACGCGTGTCGCGTGAGCGCCCGATGCGCGCGCGTGGCTTCGCGCTCTCGGCGAGTGGCTCCTCCTGCTCGTCCAATGACAAAGCGGCGATCGTTACCGATCGCCGCCTGCAGGAGAGAGTCAGCACCGAAATACTGCTGCGCTGTCGCGGCGCGGTGCCCGTCGCGACAGCGATCGCGATTCTAGATGACGAAATCCGCCTGCGTGATGTTCTCGGCGTTGATGCCAGCCAGTACAACTTCGTTGCCGTTGAAGCTGACCACCGTATCGTCGCCGACTTGGGCGATATTCAGGCTGCTGAACTGACTGACGCCGCTGCCACGGAGATTCAGCTTGTCGACGCCGTCCTCGAAATCGGCCACGATGTCCCGCCCTGAGGCAGGGCCGAAGACGAATGTGTCCGCGCCGTCACCACCGTACATGAAGTCATTGCCGATGCCGCCGTTCAACTTGTCGTTGCCGGCGCCGCCATAGATCAGGTCGTCGCCTGCGCCCGTCATGACCGTGTCGTTGCCGCCGCCGGCTTCCACCTGCTCGTTGCCGATGCCGCCAACGATCCTGTTGGCGCCGTCGGTGCCATTGACCAGCTTGGTGTTGAGCATGAAGTGGTTTAGCCACTTTGCCATGTCCTCCACCGAGGCATTCGCATTGCCGTCCTCGTTGAGGAAGTTGTCACCCTCGATCGCGAAGCCGAGGTGATAGATTCCGTCGGCCACGGTGTCGATGTAATCCTTGCCGAAAATTTGCTTGGTGCCGCCGTCGTTCTGGACCAGGTGGAAGCCCGTTTCCTCGTCGCCCTCGTCATCGCCGTGCAACTCGGCCCAGCGCTCACGCAGTTCGTCGTTGCCCTGAATGGCCGCGTTCAGCGCCCTGACGTCGGCTTCGGTAATCCACTTGTCGGACATCACCTGGGTGTCGCCAATAACGTCGGCGATGATCTGGTTCAGCGAATTCGCTGCTGCGGCTCCCTCGTTGATGTCGCCGGCGTTGGTATTCTCGGCGAGTCCGCGATCGGCCTTGATGGTGTCCACGATTTTATCCAGGCCCGTGCCCGTCGTGGACTGATCCACATAGAAGTAGTTCAGCCAGTCGGCCACGTCTGAAAGCGTAGCGTTTTCATCGCCGTCCTCGTTGAGCAGCCGGCCGTTCTGAATTTCGAAGCCGAGGTGATAGATGCCATCAGCGACCGTATTGACCAGATTCTCGCCGAAGTACTGGGTCGTTGCCCCATCGTTTTGAACCCTGTGAAAACCGGTTTCGGCACCGTTCTCGTCGTCGCCATGTAACCTCGTCCAGAGGGCGAGCCTGCCCTCGTCGGCGCGTATGTAGGCGTTCAGCGCCGCCACGTCGTCTTCGGTGATCTCGCCGTCGGCCGCGACACCCGTGGCATTGAGCGCGTCATAGATCATGTGATTCATGCCGTCGGCTGCTCTGGCGCCGGCGGCGATATCCTTCGAGGAAATGTTCGCTTTCAGTCCCGGGTCGGCCGCGACCAGATCCGGGATCTGGTCCAATCCCGTTCCCGTGGTCGAGTAATCGAACTTGAAGAAGTCGCGGAAGTGTCCGCCGCCTCTGGCGGACATGCTCGCAGAGGGGTCACCCAGCAAATCGCCAAGTTGGTCGTTTCCTGCGTTGCCCTTCCCCTTGAAAGAACCGAAATAGTCCAAACCCGTTTGATTGCTCTTTGCCATTTCAAGACTCCCCATTCATCTGACCTCTGAATATTAAACACGTGCCTCGGGCGGGCTTCGCAAGATCGAAGCCCGCCCGGTCATCGCCATGAGTGTCCGCGGCGAACAGAGCAAACGACTCCGCGCATGCACGTATGCATCGTGCGTAGAGCCCGTTCGGCGGGCACTCACGGCAACTTAAGCAAACCACGTGCCGCATTGGCCGCGCTCGGCGAAATCCCTTGTCCGGCGCGGACTTCTGGTGGCTCGCGACATTGCACATGTCATCGGCGTGTCAGCGGGCTGTAGGGATATGGCGACAGTATCGCGGAGTGGTTTCCTAAGCGATTGAAGATCAAGCGTTAGGGAACGTCGGGCAATGACGACATCAATGTCCGAATGAATGGTGCGATGCGAGGCGGCGCGGTGGCGCGTCCACACGACGTGGTAGTCCGCAGCGTACGGACGCGCCGAACCCTGTCAGAGCGATGTAGCGATCAGTTGGTCGCGCGGCAATTGCCGCGCCTGCAGGAGTGCGGCGAGCGCCTCGACGCCAGCAGCAGGTCCTGCCAGATAGACATCGAATCGCTGTAGGTCGGAATGGGTCGAGAAAAGATGCGCTGCAATCGACGCCACGCCATCGGCCGCCGCGGCGCTCAGTGGAACGTAGTGAAAGTTGTCCAGTGCGTCGGCCCAGGCACGGCACAGCTTCGCCAGGTAGTGGCCGCCCTGGCGCGTGGCCAGCCAGTACAGATGCATCTCCTCCGCCGTATCCAGTGCCATGGCATGTTCGACGAGGCTCTTGATCGGCGCGAAACCGGTGTCCACAGCGATGAATATGCTCGAGCGCGGCGAGTCGGCGCGCAAAGTGAACTCCCCGGATGGGCCCCAGATCGTGACCGCGTCGCCGGGCCGCAGTGTCGAGAAGACGTGTTCGGCAAAATCGTTCGGCGCACCGCGCTCGACGTGGAAATGCAGATTGCGGTCGTCGCAGGGGCAGCTCGCCACGGGCAGCGACATCGGTTCCGCACCAGCCGCGCTCAGGATGACGCTCTGTCCGGCGAGGAAACGCAGCCGGTTGCTGCGCGGCGTCTGCAGATGCAGCAGCATGACGTCATCGGAGAGCGGCTCGATCGCTTTCACCCGCGTGCCGATTTGCTGCCGGGGAATGTCGGTGGGCTGCGTGGCTTCCAGGGCCTCGATCACCAGATCGGTGACCGCCGTGTGGGCGCACAGCAGCGTGTAACCTTGCTGCTTCTCCGCCTCGGACAGGACGTAGTCGTGGGGCCGAACCTTCCTCACTTGGCCCGACACCACGCGTGCCTTGCACAGTCCGCAGTTGCCGCTGCTGCAGCCGTAGTTGATTGCCAGTCCGGCGTGCAGCGCCGCTTCCAGCAGCGTGTCAGCGCCATTGACGAAAAACTCGTGACGACTGGGATGAATGACGACGTGGGCAGCCATGATGCGCAGCATATCATCCATCACCGCCAGGGCATCGGGCGTCACGCTTCCACCGAGCACGCTGCCCAGTTCGTTGTCGAGAAACTGTCCGAGCTCGGCCAGCGCTGCATGCAGCACCGGCGTTGCGCTGTCCTCCATGTCGCGCATGCGCTCGCGCACGCGCACGACCAGCGCGTGGTAGTGCTGCAGATGGGCGCGCAGGTCTGCCAGTTCGCGGCTCTGCTCGAACAGGCGCTCGGCGAGAATCTCCTGGCTCGGCAGCGTGCGCTCACGCACGCGCTTGCCGAACGCCTCGTCCTTGATCCGCGTGATGCGCTCGAGACCCGGTTCGTTTTCCAGCTTCGTGCCGGGGAACACGCGCAGCAGCTCGTCGGTGGCGACCATGCCGTCGAAGGACGATAGCTCGCCGTCCTGGATCTTGTGCTGTAGTGTGCCGCGCGTGACGCCGACCAGGCGTGCCGCGCGGGAAAGGGTGAGCAGTTGAGGCATGGGTTCGACGCGCTTGCGCTATGACGATGGGGCAACCTGCTACAGCCGCATTTCCAGGACACGTGTCACTTCCTCGTCTGTGAGCACGATGGGGTTGGTCTTCATGCTCGAGCCGCGGCTGTTGGCGACGATACGCGGCAGATCGGCAGCCGTCACGCGCAAATCGGACAGGCGCGGCAGTGACATGAGCTCGGTCCAGCGCTCGAGCGTCGCTACGAGCAGCGCATGGGCTCCGGCATCGTCCAGCGTGGTGTCGTTGCCGAGCAGGCGACCGGCCTGGGCATAGCGAACGAGTGCCGGATTCTCCGGCTCGCGCACCTGCATGGTTTCGATGTTCACGCGCGTTGCCGCGGCGAGCAGCGTGCCGCAGGCAACGCCGTGGGCGATGGGGAAGAATGCGCCGAGCGGCGCGGCGAGGCCGTGTACCGATCCGAGTCCCGTCTGCGCCAGGGCGATGCCCGAGATCAGCGCTGCGTAGGCCATCTTCTCCCGCCCCCGGGCGGCGCGCTCGCCGCCCTCGTACCAGGCCGGTAGTCCGAAGCGCGCTGCCGCCAGGCCGGACAGCACCAGCGCGTTGGTGAGTGCGTTGGCGCGCAGCGAGACATAGGATTCGAGCANNCAGCGCCGGCGGGCAGCTCGCGAGAAGGTCCGGGTCTACGAGGGCATATTCAGCGACCAGCTTTTCGTCGCGGAACGATTTCTTGTAGCCTTGCTCACCCTGGACCGACAGCACCGCGTTCTTGGTCGCCTCTGAACCGGTGCCGGCCGTCGTCGGCACGGCGATGAAGGGCGTCGCGGGCCCCTCGTAGGGTTTCTCCGGCCCCACGCCTTCCAGATGGTCGAGTACCGAGTTGCCTGGCTTGAGCAGTCCGGCGATGGCCTTCGCCGCGTCGAGAACACTGCCGCCGCCGATGCCTATCACGACGTCGGGGTGCGCACCGCGCAGGCGGCGTACGGCATCATCGATCAGCTCTGGGGAGGGCTCCCCGGCGACCTCGACGGTGGACCACAGAAGTCCCTTGGCTTTGAGCGCCGCGTACAGCGGCTGGCGGTGCGGCGACAATGGAAATGATCGTGCGCCCGTGACGATCACCAATCGCCTGCCATACACGGCCGCGATGTCAGGCAACCTCCGTAGGATGCCGGCGCCGAACTCGATGCGCGGCAGACGCGCGATGGAAAATTGCCAGCCCACGGCTCAGCCTGCGGCGGGACAAAGCGCCACGTAGGGCACGCCCCTGCGTGGCTCGGCCATCATCGGTGCCACTGCATCGCGCCAGGCTGCGTAATGCGCGGTCTGCTTGTGCGCGGCGGCGTCCGCCGCGCTGGCATAAGCTTCGTAGAGAATGAACCGGGCCGGGTCGTCCGGGGTCTGCAGCACGTCGAAGCGGCGATTGCCGGGTTCGCGCACCGAAGCCTCGTGGTTTGCCCGGGTCGCGGCAACGAACGCCTCTACGTACTCGGGTTTGACGTGAACATGGACCAGAGTGACGTGCATGGGCTCCTCCCGATCGAACGCCGGCAGCTCGCGGCTCGAGTGATAGAAATACCGCAAACCCGGGCCAAAGGCAAAGCAAGATAGAGCGGGCGGGTGCGACCGCGAACGACTTCACCACCAACCAGCTCAAGAACCTCGCCTGCCTCACCGATATAGCAAGGGATGAGCCGTTCCCACGAAATCGTATCCGCCCACGACGTCAAGCTCGGCATGTTTGTCGCCGAACTGGACCGTCCCTGGTTGGATTCTCCCTTCCTGCTGCAAGGCTTCCTGGTCGAAACCCCCGAGCAGGTCGCGAAGCTGCGCGAGCTATGCAACTTCGTCGCCATCGATCGCAGCCGCTCCGTCGGGCTCGAATACGCCTCACCGCCGGTTCTGGATGTCCGTCGTCCCGTGTCGCGGCTTGCCACCATGGTCGCCGCACATTCGGACAAGTCCGACTCCGGCAGCCGTGGCCGCTCCCGCCTTGCCGGCGCTGCCCGGGCGGCAGATGACTCCCTCCGGCGCCAGGACTGGCTCGAAACGGAAAGGCGCGAGGACTCGGAGTTCTGGCGCGACGTGGTCGGCCGTCAGCGGCACGCAGGACACGGGGCAACCGGCATCGGCACCGTCGAGACCGTTGCCCCGGAGCGCGGCCAGCCGCGTCCGTTGACTCCGTCCGAGACTGAGGCCGAGGCAGTCCGAAGCCGCAGCCTGCGCCCGATGAACTGGGTCCAGGAACTGTCGCGGGAAGTGGTGGGCGGACGCCGGTTCGTCATGCAGTCCCGGACGGCACGTCCCGAGAGCCGCCTCGAAGCCATCGTTAGTACGCCCAGCCGTGGCGAGAAGATCTTCTTCGGCAACCATTACGAGGACAAGGCCGGCGTCGAGGAGGAGATCGTTCAGGTCAAGCCGGTATTCGAACAAGCCCAGACGGTGGTTCGCGACATCGCCGACGAACTGGACAAGGGCCGGGCACCGCAGATCGACCGCATTCGCGACGCCGTGCAGGGAATGGCCGAAAGCGTCATTCGCAATCCGGACGCCCTGATGTGGCTGACCAAGCTCAAACATGCCGACAACGTTACCTACGATCACTCGCTCAACGTCGCGGTGCATCTGCTGTCGCTGGGGCGCCATCTGGGCCTTTCGCGCGAGCAGCTCAATACTTTGGGGATGGCCGGCCTGCTCCAGGACTTGGGCAAGATCAAGCTGTCGCCCGAGCTGCTGCGCAAGCGCGGCGAGCTGACGCCGGAGGAACAGCGTCAGATTCACACCCATGTAGCCTTCAGCCTCGAGATTCTGGCCGGTCAGGCCGACGTCTCCACCGCCGTGCGCGAGATCGTCGCCAAACACCACGAGCGCATCGACGGCAGCGGCTACCCGCGCGGCTTGAAGGGTGAGCGCATCGGCGTGATGGCCGAGCTCGCCGGCCTGGTGGACAGCTATTGCGCAATGTCCTCGCAGCGCGCCTACCGTGCCGCCCTCGATCATCATCGTGCCCTGAAGGCAGTCTATGCCATGGGCGGCAAGCTGTTCAGCGAGGCCGTTGTCACCACCTTCGTCCAGTGCGTCAGTCTCTACCCCATCGGCACGCTGGTGGAAATGAGCACCGGCGAGGTCGGCGTGGTGATCGAGCAGAACCGCATTCGCAAGCTCAAGCCGCGCGTGCTGATCCTGCTGCGGGCGGACAAGACCGCCTTGCCCGAGCCGCGGGTTCTCGATCTCATGACCGACCCGATGGTCGCCGACGACGAACCCTACCGCATCCTGCGTGCGCTGCAGCCCGGCGCGTATGGAATCGATCCGCGAGAGTTCTACCTGTGAATACGCTACGGTCCTTGCGCCCGGTGCCGGCGACGGCGCGCCACACAGCCGCATCGGCTTGCATCACCCCAAACTTCGAACTCGATGCCGATGCCCTCGATGCCAGTCTGGCGCAGTACGGCATCGACGAGCGTACCCGTTCCGCATTGCAGGCGTTCGTGCGTTTTGCCGGCGGAGACGGCGTGCGACGGGCCCTGGCTGCGGAACTGGACCTTGCCTTTCCGCCACCGGCCCAGCTCGACCAGGCGGCGACGAACGCCTATCAGCGCTTTGTCATGCTGTTGGCCGATCTTCCCGCGCGCGGGCTGGACCGGGACTGGCTGCGCGAACTCGTGCGCCTGTGGCTGGTGGTCGCGACCGCCGGCGTGCGCGCCGATACCGCGCTGCGCATCACGCGCGAGATGCTGTCGCTCGTCGTTCAGCGCCTGTGCGGCGAGCGGCAGAGCTACTCGCGGCTCGAGGCAGAGATCGCGATGTCGCTGGGAAACGTAGCACTGTTCGTCTGTGGCGTGCTGGCCGAGGCGGTTCAGGGCCAGCACCGCGAGTGGCTGCGCCAGCTCGAGCAGTTTGACTCGGAAACATTGCTGCCCAATGGCGCGCAGACACGTGTCCTGCTGGAGCAGAGCGTTGCGGCCGCTGGCGCTGCCCTCACCGGTGTCCTGCTCATGAACATGGACTTCAGCGCAGTCGGGCTGCCCCGCCATGACGGCGCCTGGTCGCAGATGTTGATGTCGGGACTCGATCGTGTGCGGCAGGCGTTGCGGGCAGACGACATCCTTTGCCGCGTCGGGCGCACTGAGTTTTTCGTCATACTGCCGCATCTGGCGAGCAGGGCCCAGGTCATGCTTGCCGCGAGCAAGTTGCAGCGCGCCGTGGAGCATCCGGTGCGGTTCGGCAGCCACGAGGCGAGAATGGCGCTGCGCATCGGCGCGGCCTGCGCGCCGGACCACGGTCTTGACGCCCAGGCCCTGATGCAATGCGCGCGCCTGGCATTGCAGGAAACGGGCAACGCTGACCGGTGGTTCGTACTCTACGCCGACGAGCTGCGGCTGCGCGCCGAGAACGAGGCGTTGCTGGAAGCAGAGCTGCTGCGGGCGCTGGATGCCGGGGCCCTCGAACTCTATCTGCAGCCGCAAATCGATGTCCGGACCGGACGCTGTGCCAGCGCCGAGGCACTATTGCGCTGGCGCGACGAGCGCGGCCAAATGGTTCCTCCGACCGAGGTCATCGAGCTGGCGCGACGGGCCGGCGTGCTCGCCAAGCTGACCCACTGGGTGGTGCATCAGAGCTGTCAGCTTGCGGACGCGCTCAGGCGCGAAGGCGCCGCGATCCGGTTGAGCGTCAATCTTACCGCCAGCGATATCGGCGATAGCGACCTGCCGGATGTTGTGCGCGACGCCCTGGCGTTGTGGCATGTGCCGGCCTCATCGCTGCTGTTCGAGCTGACGGAGACGGCGATGCTGAGCAACGAGGCCGACGGCATTGAGGTCATGAGCCGACTGCGCGAACTGGGCTGCATGACCTCCATCGACGATTTCGGCACGGGCTACTCTTCGGTTCTCTACCTGCGCAAGTTGCCCCTCGATGAATTGAAGATCGACAAGGAATTCGTCGGTCGAGTGACCCAGTCCGATCAGGACAAGGAAATCGTGCGTTCCCTAGTGCACCTCGCCCACGGCCTCGGGCTCCAAGTCGTGGCCGAAGGCGTAGAGGACCATGCCACGCTGGCGCTGCTGCGCGAGTATGGCTGCGAACGCGTTCAAGGCTACGTCTTCAGCACGCCTCTGCCGTTCGAGGCGTTCGTCGACTGGTGGCACATGCACGAGCGCACAAACCTGCAGCGCGCTGCGGCTGCGTCATAGAGCGATCCGTCTCGCTGTCTCCCCCGCCCTGGTAGGCGTCGGCGGCCGGGCCGGCCCTCGCCATCGCAACTCCGGTATGATTGCCCGACAGTCCTGTAGTGCCGCGGGAGAGGGCCATGCTTGAAAGGATCGGAAACTTGTGTGGTGTCGTGGCCCCCCTTCTGTGGGCGATGGTCATTGTTTTCGCCGCCGGTCTGCGACCCGAGTACAGCCACTATGCGCAATACATAAGCGAGCTGGGCGAGCGCGGCAGCTCGACGGAACTGCTCATGCGCTACGGCGCTTTCGTTCCCACCGGCCTCATGCACATGGGCTTCGCGACGTTCCTGTATGCGCGCTTTCGCGGGAACCCATACGCGGCGATGGCGGCGGGATTGGTCGCGCTGAACGGACTGGCGCGTATCGGCGCCGGTATGTTTCCCTGCGAAGTGGGTTGTGCCGGCCCGCGTGTGCTGCTCAGCCAGAAACTGCATACGTTGTCGGCGGCAGTGGGTTTCTTCGCCATCATCGCCGCCACCGTTGTCTGGGGACGTATCTTCAGGACGTTGGAAGCATTGCGCGGTCTGCACCGTTACTGCATCGCCTCCGGCGCGCTCGGACTGGTGTTTCTCATGCTTATGTCTTGGAGCGGCGAATCGCGCGCAGGCACTGGGATGTACGAGCGCCTGTCGTCAGGCGTGCTGTCACTGTGGGTGTTTGTCGTTGCGCTCCGGTCGTGGCAGCTCGGACCGGCAAACGCGGTTTCCGGCGCTTCGACGTGATCGCGAGGGCCACGCAGCAGATCGCGGGATCGGATCCAATGCGCGGGGAGAAGAGCAAACGGGGGTCGTCCGACGACGCCCCCCGCAGTGCGAAAAATTGACCGCCGATTCAGGACACCTGCTGCGCGTCCTTGGTGGCGATGGAAACAGTTAGTGCGATGCCGCTCCCGCGGCGCCAAAGCCCGTCTGGGCGCGCACGTACTGGTCTTCGTAGGCCTCCTTCTCTTTTGCTGCCTGGGCGGATCTGTCCATCAGCGATACCAGCCAGCAGACGAAGAACGCAAGTGGCATGGAGAAGATCGCCGGTTGCTCGTAGGGGAAGAGCGGTTTCGGATTGCCGAGCACCGTGACCCAGACTGCCTTGGAGCACACCACGATCGCCACCGCCGCGATCAGCCCGACGATTCCGCCCCAGACCGCGCCCCGGGTGGTTAATCCTTTCCAGTACATCGAGAGGATCAAGACCGGAAAGTTGCACGAGGCGGCGATGCCGAAGGCAAGACCGACCAGGAAGGCGATGTTCATTTTCTCGAACAGTATCCCGAGCAACACCGCGATCACGCCGATGCCGAGCGAGGAGATCTTGGAGATCCGAACCTCCGCCCCCTCCGTCACCTTGCCCAGCTTGATGGCATTGGCATAGATGTCATGGGAAATGGCGGAAGCGCCGGCCAAGGCAAGCCCCGAAACGACGGCCAGAATCGTCGCGAATGCAACCGCGGCGAGGAAGCCGAGCAGGAGATTGCCGCCCACGGCGTGCGCAAGATGCAGAGCGGGCATGTTGCCGCCACCGATCATCTTGCCGGCGATGTTGCCACCCTCGAAGTAGGCCGGGTTCTGGCCGACGATGACGACCGCCGACAGGCCCATCAGGCTCACGACGCAGAAGAAGAAACCGACGCAGAACGTCGCCACAAACACGCTCTTGCGCGCCTCGTTGGCGTTGGGCACCGTAAAGAAGCGCATCAGGATGTGCGGCAGGCCGGCTGTGCCGAACATCAGCCCGAGACCCAGGGACACGGCCGTGACCGGATCGGCGAGCATGTTGCCGGGCGCCATGATCTTGATGCCGTCCTTGTGAAGCGCGACTGCCCGCTGTGCCAGGGTTTCGAAATTGAAACCGAACTGGGACATGGCAAGGAGCATCACCAGGGTACCGCCGCCCAAAAGCAGGCAGGCCTTGATGATCTGCACCCAGGTCGTGGCGATCATGCCGCCGAAGGTGACGTAGATGACCATCATCACGCCGACGACGACCACCGCTGCCCAGTAGGGCAGGCCGAAGAGCAACTTGATCAACTGTCCGGCGCCGACCATCTGGGCGATCAGATAGAAAACCACGACGGTGAGCGAGCCCACTGCCGCCATCGTCCGTACCTTGCGCTGATCGAGCCGGTAGGAGGTGATGTCGGCGAAGGTGAACTTGCCCAGGTTGCGCAGTCGCTCCGCCATCAGGAACAGGATGATGGGCCAGCAGGCATAGAAGGAGATGCAGTAAATGAATCCGTCATAGCCCTTGGTATACACCAGGCTGGTCAGGCCGAGCAGGGTGGCCGCCGACATGTAGTCGNNGTAATGCCCAGCGTCGCCATGACGAACACCAGGAACATCACGATGGCGTGGATGTTGAGGGGCTGCTGCTGTGCCTGCTCCACGGCTGGCGCGGCATGGACAGCGCCAACCGATGCCGCGGCGAGGAGGCCCGCGGCACGCCGTAGGATTACGCGTCTCATTGGATCGCCTCCTTGATGATTTCGGCATTGATGGCGTCGAAGTCTTTGTTCGCACGGTGCACGTAATATCCCGTGAGCAGCCAGAAGAACAGGATCATGCCGGCCCCGATCGGTATGGCGATGGTTGTAGTCGCGCCCTCCCACAACGGCTTGGCGAGCAGCGTCGGACTGAACGCTATGATCAGGATGAAGGTGTAGAACATCACCAGAACGATCGCCGACAGGGTCACCGCAAAGCGTGTTCGCTTTGCCACCAAGCCGGCGAATTTCGGATTTCTTCGTATCTTTTCGTACACCGCTGCTGACATCTGCTTCCTCCCTAGAAGTAGTTTGAGAGTGGAACCTCCCATTACGCGGACAGGGCGACGCGCGGCCCCCCGACCCGCGCCGACGAATCATACAACGATCCACACGGCGCTTCCACGGTGTCACTGCGGCGGGTGTTGCCGCGCGGGGTGGTGGCTGGTCGCGTGCGCAAAGGCCCCCCGACAAAGTGCTACCATGAGCGCTGCTTTGCGTTCCGGATGTCGGGCGGTGAACGGCGCGGGTGTCGTGCACCGCGGGGAATGAGGCAGGCAGTTGCGGCCGCGGCGGCCGATACGCGTATATCGATGATGCGACCGGCACGATCTGCACACCGGTGATCGCCACGTGAACAAGAAGCACAAGGTTGTCATCGCTCAAGCGGCGTACCTCACGCTCGTCGCCGGTCTCGTGTCACTCGCGGCGCTCGCGTTCTACCACGACCTGCCCCAGCACGAGCGGACGCACCTCTGGGCGATGCTTGCGCCGCGGACCGAGCTGATTGCGGGACTCGCTGTTCTGGCTCTCGGTCTGCTGGGGATCCTGTTCGCGCTCGCCTATCACTACTATGTCGCCGGCGCGCAGCGCATGACCGAGGGGCTCGGGATCATCCTGCGGGCGAACCGCGCACACCGCATTGCAGCCGCCGGACCGGCGGAAACGCGCGGGCTTGCCGAAGCAATCAATGCCCTTGCCGAGCGCAACGAACAACTGGCGCAGGATCTCGAAAGCAAGGTCGAGCAGGCCAAGGCATCGGTGGAGGAGGAAAAGAACCGCCTGGCCGCGTTGATGTCGGAGCTCTCCCAGGGCGTGCTGGTCTGCAACACCGACGGGCGCATCCTGCTTTACAACGAGCGCGCACGTCAGGTCCTCGGCCACGCCGGCAATTCCCAGTCCGCAGGTGCCGCGCCGGTCATTGGCCTGGGCCGGTCGGTGTTCGGCATCATCGACCGCAATCTGCTTGCCCACGCGCTGGAAACCGTCAGTTTGCGCCTGGAAAAATGCCATGCCGAGCTCAACGCGCAATTTGTCACGACCACGCGCGCCGACCAGCTGGTGCGCGTCCAGATGGCGCCGGTGCTGGTGCCAAGGCAGCCGTCCCGTGCCAGCGAGGCAGCGCGCGCTGACGACGCGGCACTGGCGGCGCCGGTTCCTGCCGCCACGATAAGCGGCTTCGTCATGACGTTGGAGAACATCACGCGCACCTTCGAGCGCGACACGACGCGCGACATGCTGCTGCAATCGTTCACCGAGGGCAGCCGGGCGTCGCTCGCCAACATCCGGGCAGCGGTGGAGACACTGACGGCCTATCCTGATTGCGAGCCCGCCGAGCGCGAGCGATTCGTCGCCATCATCAGTCAGGAGGTCGCCGGCCTGAGCGGCAAGCTCGACCGAACGACTTCGGAATATGCCGATTCGCTCAAGACGCGCTGGCCACTGGAGGAAATGCTCGCCGCCGACGTCATCGCGGCGGCGCGCCGGCGCGTGGAAAGCCGGCTCGCACTCAGCACCAACACCGAGGACGTCGATGCATCGGTGTGGGTCAAGGCGGACAGCTACACGCTCATCCAGTCGCTCGCCTATCTCGCCGGGCGGCTCAAGGATGCCTATGACGTGCGCGACGTGCGGTTCCAGGTCAGCCGCGAGGGCCGGCTTGCGCAATTGGATCTGATCTGGTCCGGGCCGATTATCTCCCAGCAGACCGTCTATGACTGGGAGCTGGACACGATGCGCGCCGGCGGCGAAGACAGTCCGCTGACCCTGCGTGCCGTGACCGAGCGTCACGGCGCTGAATTTGTCTACCTGGTGGAGAAACCGCGGCAGCGATGCCTGTTCCGCCTCCTCCTTCCGGCCGCAACCCCGGTCCAAACGCCGAGCCCTGCACCGAACATACGCTATGGCGAGAGCCGGCCGGAATTCTACGACTTTGACCTGTTCCACCGCGCCGGCCAGAGCACGGAGCTCGACGAATCGCTGCTGACGGAACTTGCCTATACCGTCATCGACACCGAGACCACTGGGCTGGATCCGTCCCGCGGCGACGAGATCGTCTCCATCGGCGCGGTACGCATCCTGAACAACCGGCTGCTGCGCTATGAAACCTACGAGCAACTGGTCGACCCGAAAAGGCCGATTGCTTCGCTGTCCCAGACTATCCACGGCATCACGCCGGAAATGCTGGTCGGTCAGCCGACAGTCGAAGCCGTGCTGCCGCAGCTAATTGAGTTCTGCGAGGACACCGTAATCGTCGGCCACAACGCCGCATTCGACATGCGCTTCCTGCAGATGAAGGAGGAGAAAACCGGTATCCGCTTTACCCATCCGGTATTGGACACGCTGCTCCTGTCCGAGGTGCTGAACCCGAACCAGACTTCACACACCCTGGAGAGCATCGCCGGACGATTCGGCGTCAACGTCGTCGCCCGCCACACCGCGCTGGGCGATGCCTTGGTCACCGGCGAAGTATTCCTGCGCATGCTTCCGCTGCTTGCGGCGCAGGGCATACACACCCTGCGCCAGGCGCGCGAGGCAGCGGAGAAGACGCTCTACGCCAAGGTGAAGTACTGATCGCCGTCAGAGGGCTTCGAAGTACTGCGCCATCCGTCGGCGCATTGCCTCATCCGGGAGGCGCCCGAGTCCCGCCGCCATGTTGTCCGCCAAGTGTTTCGGGTTGCGCGTGGCGGGAATGGCGCAGGTTACCGCCGGGTGGCCGAGAATCCACTTGAGAAAGAACTGGGCCCAGCTGGCGCAATCGAACTCCTTCGCCCACTCCGGCAGCGGCTTGCCCGTCACGCGCGGAAACAGCGCTCCCTTGGAGAAAGGACGGTTCACCAGCACTGCGGTGCCAGTCTCGGCAGCAAGGGGCAGCATCCGACGCTGCGCCTCGCTCTCAGCCAGCGAGTAGTTGAGCTGCACGAAGTCCAGCGTCCCAGTGCGCAGATGGCGCTCCAGCTCGCCGTAGGCGCCTTCGTGGTAGTGGGTAACGCCCAGGTAGCGAACGCGGCCGGCCTTCTTCCACTCGCGCAAGGTGGCGAGATGAGTGTCCGCGTCCACCAGGTTATGTACCTGCATCAGGTCGATCACCGACGCGCGCAGCTTGGTCATCGACTCCTCCATCTGGCGGATGCCTGCCTCGCGCCCGCTGGTCCACACCTTCGTGGCGACGAACAGCCTGTCGCGCACCCCGAGTTCGGTCGTCAGGTCACCTGCAACTTGCTCCGACGAGCCGTACATGGGCGAGCTGTCGAGCACCTGGCCGCCTAGCTCGACGAAGCTGCGCAGCACTTCGCGCGCCGCGGCCAATTCTGCGGCATTGCCTGCCACATCCAGCGTCTGCCAGCTGCCCAGGCCGATTGCCGCGATGGTCTCGCCGGACTTCGGTATGGGCCGCCGCAGCAGCGCCGACGAGGCCGCTGCCGCACTGTCCGACGCCAGGATGGAAAACGGCAACCCGGCGATCAGGCCGAGCAGCGTGCGTCGCGGTAGCGATGGTTGGTTCATGACCGGCATCTCCTCTCCGAAGCCGCGGCCAGCGCGCCGTGACGGCGTGCCAGGAACAGGCTCAGGGCTGCCCAGGCCGCAGACAGGGGCAGCGCAAGGACGGCGAGATGGGCGGCGCCGGCGCCGAGCGCGCGCAACCCCGTCACGAGCCAGCCGCTTGCCATATCGCCGCCGCGGGTGACGACAGTGTCCACGACGTTCTTGGCCTTGTACTTTTCCTCGCGCGTGAGCACCGTGAATAGTACCTCCCGTGCCGGTTTCGACACCGCATACTCGAGCGCCCGACGCAGGACGATGAATACCACCAGCACCGCCAGGGTCGGCGCAAAACCCATGGCTGCGAAGCCGAGCAGGCTCAGCAGCGGCATCGCCAGCAGTGCGCAGCGCACGCCGCAGCCCGCGAGGATGCGGTTGGTCAGGAACAGCTGGGCAAACAACGTCAGAAGATTCACCGTCAGATCAATGGTGGCGAACAGGCGCGTGCGCTCGACGCTGGACGGCAAGGAGCCGGCAACGATGCTCGCCTGCTCCAGATAGAGGAACGTTGACGTCATCGTCAGCAAGAGGATGTAGCCGCAGATGCCAAGCAGATAGGTCGACGATAATGCCAGACGAACGCCGCCCCAGATGCTGCCGCCGAGCGGCCGGTGCGCGCTGGCATCGCTACCGGGCACGCGCTCGTGACTCCAGCGCGACAGGACGTGGATGCACACCACGGCACCAAACACAAAGACTATGGAAATCGGCAGCAGATTGGCCACGCCGACGATGTGCACGAGCGCAGCCGTCAGCGTCGGACCGGCCAGAGCACCGGCACTGCCGCCGGCGGCGATGAAGCCGAACAGCCGCTTGGCCTGCTCGTTGCTGAACAGGTCCGCCATGAAGCTCCAGAACACGGACACCACGAACAGGTTGAACACGCTAAGCCAGACGAAGAATGCGCGCGCCACCCAGCCCGGAGCGACGCCCGTGGCCATGAGCAAATAGAACAGCAGCAGGTTGGCGGCGAAGAACAGATAGACCACAGGCAGCATGGTTCGGCGCGCAAAGCGTGCTGCGAGGAATCCGTACACCGGCACCGCCGCCAGCATGGCGACGAAGGTGGCGGTGAACAGCCAGGGCAGGTTACCGATGCCGCCCTGGATGCCCATCTCGTCGCGCACCGGGCGCAGCACGTAATAGCCGCAGAGCAGGCAGAAGAAATAGGCAAAGGACCAGAGCAGCGCCGCCAACTCCTCCGGCTCGACCTTGCACAGGCGATAGACGAGGCGTTGCACCGGTCAGGCCGCCGTCATCGTTCGATGCGCGCCAGGAACGCCATGACGTGATCGGCCAGCCCGGGGCTGTCCACGTCGGCGAACTCGTAGCGGGCGCGCACGATCGGCTTGTTCACGGCGATCAGCGCGGCAAGATCGATGGGCGTTGCCGCGACCACGACATCGGCGTCGGCGGCGTCGATGGTGCGGGCGAGCGCGGCCAATTGCGCAGGCGAATAGCCCATGGCCGGCAGCACGGCACCGATATGCGGATAGCGGTCATAGACCGCCGCGATCTCCGGCGACGCGAACGGCCGCGGATCGACGATCGCGGAGGCTCCCGCCGCCGTGGCTGCGACATAACCGGCGCCGTGGGGCATGCCGCCATGCGTGGTGGTCGGGCCATCCTCGACTACCAGCGCGCGCCGGCCGCGCACGTCTTGCATATCGTCGAGCCGGATGGGCGAGGCGGCGCGCACGACCGGCGCCCGCGGATTGAGTCGCCGCGCCGCGTCGGCCACCTGTCGCACGGCCTCGGGCGGCGCGGCATCGGTCTTGGCAACGACGACGACGTCGGCCATGCGCAGCACGGCTTCGCCGGGGTGGTGCGTCGTCTCGTGCCCGGGTCGCAGCGGATCGAGAAGCACGATGTGCAGATCCGGGCGCAGGAAGGGGAAGTCGTTGTTGCCGCCGTCCCACAGAATCAGGTCCGCCTCGGCCTGCGCCTGCGCGACGATGCTCGCATAGTCCACGCCGGCGAAAACGACATTGCCGGCGGCGAGGTGCGGCTCGTACTCCTCGCGCTCTTCCACGGTACAGCTGGCCGCGTCGAGGTCGTCGCGCGTGGCGAAGCGCTGCACGGCCTCGCGCTCCAGCTCTCCGTAGGGCATGGGATGGCGCAGCACGGCGACGCGCAGTCCGTGTCCGCACAGCAGCGCCGACAGCCAGCGCGCAGTCTGCGACTTGCCGCAGCCGGTGCGTACGGCGGACACCGCGATTACTGGCACGTCTGCGCGGAGCATGGTGCGCGCCGGGCCGAGCAGGACGAAATCGGCGCCGGTCGCGAGGGCGCGCGAGGCGCGGTGCATCAGCTCTTCGTGGGCGATGTCGCTGTACGCGAACACGACCTGGTCCACCGCGTGCTTGCGGCACAAACGCTCTAGATCGGCCTCTTCGAAGATGGTGATGCCATCCGGGTAGAGCGGTCCGGCCAGGCTCGGCGGGTAGCTGCGGCCGGCGATGCCGGCGATCTGCGCAGCCGTGAAGGCGACGACTTCCGTGCCCGGATCGTCGCGATAGACGAGGTTGAAGTTGTGGAAGTCGCGCCCTGCCGCGCCCATGATCAGAACGCGGGTGCGCCGCTGCGGGCTGCCGTCCACAATGCCTCCGCGCTGATCGACGATATTCTCAGCGGCCCGTAGGCCGCGGCCGCGCGCGACTCGGGTAAAGGACGTTCGCCCACCCGCTGGCGTGTGGTGAATCGGCCGCGCCTGCGCGCGCGAACAGCACCGCCACACTCGCGGCGAGATAGGGCACAATGCGCTGCACGGAAAAAACCTCCGCGGTTATCGACATAGCGAACCAAACGATCCGGGCCCGCGTCATGGGAGTCCGTGCTCGCTCGTCCCAATGCTAGCGGCAGGAACGCTGCAACGTCAATCGCATCCCGGCGGTTCTGGTTACGGGCGGGGCGATTGCGTCGCGGCCGGTTACGGCGATGCGAGCAAACCAGGCGATGAACAACGATCCGAAAACCATCGAGACTGCGATGATCAAGCAGTTCGTCCGCGGCGCGCTCGGTTGTGCCTGCCCGGACGCGGTGTTCGAGCACATCGACATACAAATGGAATTTCCGGGTGCCGGCGCGTCCGACGTGCGCCTGGTCATCGGCGGGCGGCTGCTGGTGCGCATCGTCGCGCCGGTGGACGCGCGGCAGATCGCGACAGAGCTCGCGCGCTGGTTGGCCGAGGGTGTTGGCGAACGCGACGCCAAAGACATGAACCGATTCCGTCTCGTGCTTGGCTGTGACGACGCGGCGAGCCTGGCGGCGCTTGCCCGGGATGCCTTCGACCGGATCGGTCTGCGCGACGACCGGGCCCACCTGCATGTGCTGAACCGCGCCGTCCTGGCTGGGCTCGGGCTGGCGGCGCGGCGATGAACGCGGTCGGAGCGAAGATCGTTCGCCCGCCCGCCTATTGTCGCCGGCAGCGCGCCGGCGTGATCGTCGCGGTTCTGTGCGCCGGCTTGGTGTACGCGTCGGCTGTCCGTGCGGACGGCGTCCCTTGTCCGGAACGTGTGTCGGTGACCGTAGCCGCCACCGACCCGCAGATGGCGTGCGCGGCGGCGGACGAAGCGCTCGCCTTCCTCGATGCCAATGGTCTTAGCACGACGGAGCCGATCGAGATCTCCATCGTGTCCCGGCTGCCGAAGGAGGGAGTCGCCGAAGCCCTGGGCTGCTACGACCAGCGCGATCGGCAGATCCATGTGCTCGATCTTGCCAGTTGTCGCAGCAAGGGAAGGATCCTCGGCTTGCCGGTGGACGCGGAATTGCATCGCAGCGTGATCGCGCACGAGGTGGCGCACGCGGCCGCGGCGCCCAGGTTCGCCGTTGCCAGACCGGGACTCGCCGCCCAGGAGTACATCGCCTGCGTGGCGCAGATCTCCGTTCTGTCGGAGGGAACGCGGGCGCGCATTCTCGAGCGCCATCCCGGTACGGGATTCGAGACAACGGCTGAGATCAGTTCGACGATATACCTCATGGACCCCAACTAAACATAGCGTCTTAAA
>JRYJ01000776.1_pt1 | contig 30035 bp, 23 predicted proteins | sample 235371 | NCBI WGS metagenome assembly JRYJ01 (sample SAMN03074219, study PRJNA261477) | activated sludge metagenome | biome: Wastewater Treatment Plant; feature: Wastewater; material: Activated sludge; isolation source: activated biomass of a wastewater treatment plant treating hydrocarbon... ... | reverse complement strand
GGGCGGCGTACTCCCACTCGGATTCCGTGGGCAACCGATAGCTCTTACCGGTCGCTTTCGAGAGCCACTCGGCGTAGGCCGCCGCGTCTTCCCAAGACACGTTGATGACTGGCCGACGACTACGTCCCCAGTGCTCATCAAATGGCAAGGGCCTTCCTGTGGCAATGGCGAACCGGTCGTATTCTTCGAAAGTCACTTCATGCTTGCCTAAGGCAAACGGTTTGGTCGTGACTTTATGGGGAGGTTCTGCATACCAATTACCCAGACTGTGGAAGGCGCCTTGCCGAAAGGTGCCGGCGGGAATCATTCGCACCTCGGGCACTCTATGAATGCTCATAAATTTGGAGACAACTCTTAGTAGCGCATGCACAAGCGTCAAGTCTTGACGCCACAACCAGGTTCCCGTCCCTCCCATCACCAGGAGGACAAGACCTGAGACCGTGGCGGCGGTCCAGCGCCGGCGCATCCGTCTCTTCCGCTCTCGCTGCTCAATTTCCGCGCGCGACTTGGTATAAAGGTCAGCCAGAGTCTTAACCCAGGCATCCTCAAAGCGACCTCTTGTGATCCTATCCGTTCGGACGTCGAAGCCGCGATAGTCGGCGGCAAGAGGGATTCCCGTGCCCATCACCTCGTACAGCGCCACTGGAAACGCCATCTCGGCTTCCTGTCCGGGCTTTGCTTCGTTATTGGGAATGCCGGCAACGAGCAGGGGAATAATGTGTTCAGGGCCCTTCTCCTTCGCGAAAAGCCGGATCTCGTCGTTCACGTAAGTGCTTTGTCGGGCCGAGGGAGAACAGAGGACAATTAGCTTCGCGGAGTCGTGAAGGTGTTTCTCAAGGGAGCGATGATACTCCGTGCCTGTGAAGTCTTCCTCGTCGCGGAAGATGTCGAGGTGTCGTTGCGGGACGTTCAAGTCCCGAGGTGGAGAGTAGTCCTCGAGGGCCTTCTCCAGCTTGGCTGCGAAGGCTTTGTCTTTTCGGGAGTAACTGATAAAGGCGTCGTGAAGAAACGGTTTCGCAGCGGAAGGATCCATCCAACGACCTCTTATAAAGAGCGCTATGGACTCATTGCAATCTGCAGCGCTGGCGCTAGCTTGCCATCGGCGGCATAGCTGTCAGAGATGAAGGCTTTGTAGTTATAGTCGCCTTGGTTCATGCAAAGCCCTGTGCGCTGTGGGAAAAATTGTCGGGTTCAGGGAATCATTCACTCGCCAATTGGGACCGAATCACAATTGTACCGGTGTCAGATCGATCGGAATTTCCGCCACTTCACCGGTGTCGCGCACCTGGCGAACCATCTTGGTCGTGGTGTCCGGCAGAGTGAACTCAAACGTTCCCTCCTTCGCACTGGACCGCTCTACCAATTGGATCAAATGACCCACGGGAGCCCGGGGTACACCGTCAACCAGTAGCCGAAAACTGTCATTAACGAACGGGACCCCAAGCGAGACCGAGCTATTCACGGTGAGTCGGATGACCAACCGAAGACGAAGTGTTGAGGAATTGACACGTTCCAGTTCGGCAGAAAGTATCTTGTAGGTGCAGTCGTCGAGGCTCGTTTTTAGTCGCACCTCCTGGTTTGCTCGCAGGTGGATCGGATACTGCCCGCTGCCAGAGTCTGCTGTCTGATCAGAAGATGTACCTTGAGATGAAGAAGAACCTGATCTTGGGAAATTGCTCCAAAGCAGAAGGGCAATCACCACCAGGATTATTCCCATCAAAGCGAGTCCACTCATGCGAACTGCCGTATTTGAAAAGCGCCCCCGTTGCGTTCTTGCTGGGGTCTTCAGCGTGTTCTGCAGCCTATTGACCAACTGCTGACAGTCATAATCCCAACGCTTGTCCGATAGTTCATGAGTCTGGCGTTCCGCGAGCGCCTTGATCTCAGGAGGTAAATCCCTCGCGGTTGGCATATTCGCCTTTCCAACTAGCACGGGGATCACACGAATCTTCCGACTGAGGGCCGCGACGATCTCCGTTCGCACCCAGTCAGCGGGATCGTCCAATCGTCGCTTTTTATTGGTGTCAGTCTCCGTGAGCCAGCGGGGACCGATGACGGCGAGAAGCACATCACACGCTCCAACTGCGCGGGTGATGGCATCGGTAAAATCCGCGCCGGGTTCGATCGTGTCGAGGTCCATGAAGATTGACTCAGTCCCAAACTTCTGCTTAAGGCGTTCGGCCAGGCGCCCGGTCCATCCCGCGCTGTCTTCCCGGCGGTAGCTGATGAAGATGCCACTCATCGTTTCTATCCAATAAAGTTGCGTTACCGTCCTAGAGCTTCGCAGCAGTCTGCCTGATCAGGCTTTGTGATTCTTCGTCACATCCCAGTCTGGGGTGATAGTGCCATCGAAATAGGTCACGCCAATCTTGCCGAAGGTGAGTACACCTTGAGCCATGGCAGACTGATCTCCATCGAGTACCTAACTTCAAACAACTTCGAGCCTCGATATGTCGATGGGGACGACTTGGTATCCTCTTTGTTCCCACGCTCGGACCGAATCTGCCGTCCCACCCTTTCCGTCGCCGGGTTTCCCGTTCCAGACTGTAAGTAATATCGGCTTTTCTCCCAGGCTTTTGGCTTTTTCAATGGCGGCCTTGTGAATGGTGGCATTGCATAGCTCATAGGCCTCGGGTTGCTTATCCTCAGGGGGTAATGTTTCGGCAAGGATCTTGAGGGTTACACGATCGTCATGCAGGACCGTCTTGTATCGACCGTCCCAACCAAAGCCAACGGACGTCCGCGCAAAATCGTCGACGGGAAATGGCAGAAAGACTTCAGCATGGCCGTCTCGGGCAAGAAGTTCTTCAAGGAACAAAACGTCAGATCCTCTGGCCGCAGAGCAAAAACCATATCCGATGTTATGAAGACGCAATTTGTCTCTGATGGCTTCCTGTACGAGCCATACCTTTCTCTCGGGAAATCGCTCCGGCTTTCGGCCAGGTACATCCACCATGTGGCCGGTAAATGCTGCAATGCGCGGAAGTTCTAAGATAGGATCCAGCAGCGCGGGATCCAGACCGAGGTTCATGAGATTTTGTCGCGCCTGTTGTCTCATCACGGCAATGTCGGCTTGTGCCGAGGGTCTCTTGTCAACGGCTTTTTGATACCAGCTTTTTGCAGCTTCGAGGTTCCGCAGAAGGAGATGGGCCTCTCCCATTGTCGCCAGCTTCCAGTTATCCATCCGATCTGTAGGCGCCGATTCCAAGGCAGCCAAGACTTTTTGTGCGTATTCAATCGATTTCTCAGGCTCTTTGAGCCGCAATGCGAGAGCGGCCGCATTAATGCCTGGATAGGAATCGCGTGTCTTGTCAAACGCCTCTTGATAGGCCTTGTAGGCCGCTCCAAGGAATTTTTTGTCGCCTGTTTTGTCATATTTTTTCTTGTATCGACCACCCAACAGTCCGAGAGTTTCTTTCAGGGTCTCCTTGTCGGCTGTACCTTGATCTCGTAGTACTTCGAGTAACCGAATGGCCTCGTCATTCTGCCCCATGCGACCTAATGCCAGGGCACGGAGCTGTGTCGCGCGGGAACCTGCAGGGGCGGACGAGAGAATGTGAAGCGCTTGTTCGGGCTTATCGAGAGAGATGAAAGATTCGGCAAGCGCGAGGGCAGAATCGCTTTGCAATGGGCCTCCTGAGGTCCATTGTTGCTGCAACCGTCCCAGTTGTTCCAGGTTGTCGGCAAACGCGAGGGAGCCAGGTTGTGGAGCAGTCAAACTGGGCCGGATGTGCAAATGGTCGATCAGTGGAATTACGCTTGAACAGGGAGTGGCCCAGAGTTTCTTCCATGCTGCGCGGTTCTGATCAACTGGATCTAGGAGGTATTCGCGAATATGCCCGACTACGATGCCGTTAACCACAACGGGACTTCCCGAAAACCCTCCGGGCCTAGGAGCATTTCCACTGAGGTCTTCACAGTGCAGTTCTATGGAGGGAGTGCCTTTGTATTTTGTCTTCGGATCGCTGACGGTACCTGCTAACGAGGATCCGTTGCCTCCTGTCAATTCAGGGAACCCGTAAGAATCCCATGGAGCGAGAAAGTCGCACCCCTCTGCAAGCTGCAGCGGCTTCAGGCCGGTGACTGGTGTCGCGAGTGTAAGCAGTGCGCAATCTGTGGCAGGATCAGTCTTGGTGACTGTTGCCGATAGGCTAATCTCCTCATCGAAGGTGAGGAAGTCGACTGAAACGCGGTTTCCCTCTCCGGCTTCAGCAACGACATGTTCGCAGGTCAGCACATGATCGGTGCTAATCAGGTATCCGGTCCCAAGCAACCTGTCGCCATGTTCGGTTCGAACCCGTGCGCAGGACGCCTTGAAGGGATGGTCTCGCATAGGTGACATGAGGAGTCTCCGTAGCGGCTGATCAAAAACAGCTCTAGTAGGACAGTTTTGTCAACGGCCCATCTGGAACAGGGACTTGCTCGGAAACATCTTTGCCATTGAAGAAAAAGACATTCGCCTCTTTGACCTTGTCTTGGTCCAGCTGGACCTTTGCGTATGTCGGGACCTGCTGGCGCCATGGATCCAAATTGTTTATCGCAAGATCCGCCACAAAACGTTCCAAGGCCTGCATGCCACCTTGTTGGTCTCCCTCCAAGACCGCCTTCGGAACTTTCATTAAATCTGCCCATGTTCCGGTGTTCAGGTAGACCGAACCATTTGGGAAACAGATGCGTTTCACGAGATGGGTATGACCAAAAATGACGACCTGATATCCCCGAGCGACTGCCTGGTCGGCGCCGGCTTTGTATTCTTCTAATTCCTGATTCACATCCAAGGTCCGCCAGGTGCGTTCGACTCTTGCACGAAGTGCTTGATACAGATCAGCGATCTGCTGCAAACGATCCTTGACGTTTGCTAACTTGCGTAAGTCGCAAGCGTCCTTCAGGTCATCGAGCACACCTACTTTCGCCGGATCTCGACCCTGATATGCGAGTCGAAGCGAGAGGTCGACGAGCTCTTTGTCCCTGTCTCCCGCGCCGATTTTTGCCGGATCCTTGCGTCCGTCAAGGATTGATCTGGCTTTGAGAGGGAGGATTTTGGGCCACATTTTGACCGAGGGGGGGTGCAGGACGGCGAGTAATGGAAACAGACTCGCATCCTCGGGTTTCAAGAGATCGACCCAGGGGTACTTCTCCTTGATGCCATTCATAACGGACACAACGAGTTGGCTACCGGCTGGTGGCGAAAAGGCGGCTGGAGTCTGGTTGCGTGAGACGTGATATCGAATCTCCAATAGTGCGCGATGAGAAACGACGTTCCATCCGTCGTAGACGTTGCCGTGTTCGATGAGGACTGGTCCCTCGCTCAGGGCTTGATGATCAAACACGAACTCCACTCGGCCAGGCCCGAGCGTGTCGAGCATCAGCCGACGGGGACCGGGTAATGACAGCTCGATATCATGATTGCCCAACAGAAGCGTTAATTGTGCCCCAGTTCTGAGCAATTCCTGCAGGGCGCTCCAGACTTCAGCCGTGCTCTCGATAATGCGTGCTAATTTGGCCCGCGCCGCTTCGTCCGGGAGTGTGAAGGCCTGCTCGCCTTTCTCCTCCGCCAGAAAGTCCACGATATCTCCGTTGAGAACTAGGTGCACGTCTTGAGAGCTGGTATGCAGGTCCTTGAGATACCGAAAGAACTCTGCCAGCCGTGTGCGTCCACTCGGTGAGCACATCTGAAAGCTCGGCTTGCCGTCTATGGCGGGGGTGCCGCCCAGATGCAGATCCGAAATGACAAACAAGCTCTTCTTCATGTTTGTCCTCGTGCGTTGAGTGCGACAATGCTCTAGCCTTGTACCAACCGCTTGATGCCTTCCGCCCGCGCGTTCTTTGCCCAATCTCTCAATGCCTCAGTCAGCAAAGAGCGTCCGACTTCCAGGTGATTGAGGTCGTATTCGTAGTAGTGCGCGCCACCGAAGTCGGCCGGCAGCGAATGCGCTTTGTTTTTCAGCAGCAACAGATCTTTGCCGACGGCATGAGCCAGGCCCAGTTCATAGAAAACGTTCACATTCGGCACCGAGATATCCGCGATGAGGACTCCGGCCCGGAGGATCTCATTCCAGATATTGGTCGTGAGATCGCCGACCCGCACCGTCGTATCCCCACGGCTATATTCCAGTTTCGCCGAGCGAAGTGCCGGTTCGATCATCCGTCGGTACACGTCATCGGACCAATGCTCGCTGAAAGGCATGATTACGAAGGCATGTGGATAGTCCACGCGCACATCCACCCCCACCGTTCGCCTATTGGCGAGCACGCATGTTTCAAGCAGCTTCAAGGTGGAGTTCGACAGGGCGTACCGTTCCGGGGGATGTTCTTCAATGACGCCGGCCATGAGGAGCGGTCTGATCGTGTCCGGATCGCAGTCTATGCCAGCATCCAACAGGGCACCCTTGGGCAGATCCGGCCGGCCGTACAGATGCAGAAGGTGAATCATCTTCCACATGGTGCGATGGCTCATTCTCTACCTCCCACCTTGCTATGAGCTCTCCTCAGTCATCACTTCTCCAACTCCGCCGCCATGATCGGAAACACGTCCTGTGCGGCGTTTTTTCCGATGAACATGTCCAGATGGCCGTAGCCGGGCAGGATGTGTAGCGTGTGCGGCATGTCTTGTTTTGGTCGAAACCGTTTGAAGTAGTCGTAGCTCGTCTCCTGGCTGTCTTTCCGGAAGCAGGCGTTCAGCTCGCCGGCGAAAAAGGCGAAGCGCGCATCGGCCTTCGGCGGCTGCGCGGTGTAATCGTCGGGGAGGTCTTTGTAATCCGGCCCGGTTTCAAACTTCACCAGGTGGCCGATGGAGAAACAGCGGTCCATCTGTTGAAAGAACCGCATCGGGACCTTGCCGAATTCGCCCTTGATCCATTCATGGACCTCGGCCGTCAGGTTCTCGTGTCGCCAGAGGATCGGAATCTGCAAACCTACCCCATAGGAGAAACTCGAGAGCTTGCACACCAGGTTGAAACATTCGTGGTGGAAGATGCGGGTCATCAAGAGAATCATCTTCGCCATGGCGTTGGGCGGGGGGACGGTCGTGCCCCATTGGGCGTCCAAATAGTCGGTCAGGCTGCTCACCAGCTTCAGGGCCAGCTTCGATTTGATGTAGGTGGCCCTGGGGACGATCGGATGGAGCGAGACGGCGTTGCTGACGATCGTTGTCACTTCAGGGACCAAGCCGCAGACCGCTGAGATGGTGAAGCTGGTCGATCCCTGGCAATGGATGACGGCCTTGATCGTCTTGTGCCCGGACTCGCGGCAGACGGTCTTGACCGCGGCGGGGTGATCGAACAGGCCTGCCTGATCCAGCGTCCACAGCGGCGGGTCTTTGCCCAGATCGATGCTGGCGCGCCAGTTCTCCAGCCAGACGTCATAACCGCAGTCCAGCAGGTATTCGACGAAGTTGGGATGATTCGGCGGGCGAAACAGATTACCGCGGACACCCGCCCCGTGGACTAGCAGGACAGGCCCTTTGGTGGGCGGCCGATCACCACGTACCTGAATGACATTGCCTGTGAAGCCATCCGCGGTGGTGAAGGGAACGACACGATCGGTTACTGTCGTGGCCATGGTCGCACCTCGTCATGAAGACCCTAGTGCATGAGCGCTGCGCTCCGTTCCGCCAGCGCGGCAATCGTCTTGGATGGATTGAGACCGATGGCTTCGGGCACGATCGCCCCGTCCACCACGTATAGATTGGGGTAACCAAAGACCGCTCCTTTGTGATCCACCACTCCGTTCGCAGGCGTGGTCCCCATGTTGCAGCCGCCTAACGGATGCGGCGTGATCAGGGTCTTGAAGAGGCTCCAGGTCGGAGGCACCAGCGGAATCCCGCCGGTTGCGGCCGAGAGGCGCTTGTGCAGGTTGACCATCGCGTCGACCACCCTGCGCGAGCGCTCGATATTCCAATCCAGGCTCAACTTCTGTTCCCAGGGTTTGAGCCATCGCCGGCGCAAATGTAGTCGCCCATCGGCCGCATCGACGGATTGTCCGAACCAAGGCATGATGCACGCGAGTGCGTTCCGATCCTTGAGATAGGCCCCGAATTGCTTCGCAATCGCCTTGAGGATTGCACCTCGAGGCCGATGCATCTCCGCGAGCAGCACCTCCCCAACGAAATCCGGGAAGCCGCCGTCTTCGATGAAGATCTGCACTCCGTCCGCCGTGCCGTCCAGAAAGTCGATGGCGGAGGTGATCGTGGGCCCGTGGGTCGGAGAGAGCCTTCGCGTGGCATAGAACGCGGGCGTGAGGAAGTCGCCGTTGGAGCTCCAGTTGTAGCCCAGGAAGCGGCTGACATTCGGCAACGTCTTATATTCGTCACGACAGCGCAGCAGCAGTTCCGTGGAGCCGAGCGAGCCGGCGGCGATGATCACCCGCGGGGCCGTTTCGTCTCCCCGCAGCACCTGTCCGTTTCCGAGGATGCGGTCGAACACGACGCGATAGCGCCCGTCCACCGGTTCGATATAGCGGACCAGATGTGACGCGCGGATCTCCGCATGGTGATTCTCCGCTTGGGCCAGATAGTTCAGATCCAAGGTATTTTTGGCGCGAACCTGGCAGCCGATGACACAGTTGCCACAATGGGTGCAGGTGCCCTGTTGTCTGCCTTGAGGATTGGTCCAGGTGACACTGTGCTTGTCGTCGAACGGCTCCGTTCGATTGGGGTCCAGGTCTTTGCGGTAGGTGACGGCCGTGGGAAGCGGTTTGAAGCGATCGCCGTAGCCGAGCTTCTGCGCGGCCTCTTTCATCAGTTTGTACCGCTCCGGAACCTGATTCTCCGGCACGGTCTCAAGCCGCAGCATACCGGCAACCCTCTGATAGTAGGGCTTTAGCTCTTCATACGTGATCTCCGCTGGCCACCCAGCATTGAAGACTTCCGGCTTGGCGTCGATACTGATGTTGGCATAGATGAGGGAACCTCCTCCGACCCCTGCACATTGCGCGACCCACATGTTCTTGAAGAACCGGAAATCCAGCCAGCCGTTATGCTTCTCCGGGTGATGCTGGTCCCACCACCAGGCATCCTTGGCATTGCGTGGCCCATAGGGGTAGGCATCCCAGCGCCGGCCTCGTTCCAGAGTCAGGATGCGCAGCCCTTTCTCGGCGAGCCGGCAGGCCGTGACGGCTCCGCCGAATCCGCTTCCGATGACGATGGCATCGAATCGACCGGGCATGGCAGCCTCCTTCACTTTCGTTTCCTGAAGTACGTGTCGCGCAACTCTTTCAGGAAGAAGTTGGCGAAGAAGAGGTAGGCCGAGAGCTTGTCGATCCGCGACTCCGTATGGGTGACCTCCATCGTCATCAATTGACGGATGAATCCCAGCAGGCTGATCCGGAGGACTCCTGCCCCGATGATCGGAGCATCACGGTGTGTGCCCTTGTGCAGAGTGGAAAACAGTGTGGTCGTGTCTTGCCAGAGATCGAATCCGGGATCATCTTCGATGCCTTTCTGACCGTAGAAGTAGTAGGCCTGTCCTTCATGCGTGAAGGGGAAGGCATATTTCATGAGCTTCAATTTGGTGTTGCCTTGTGGCGCGAAGAGATTGAACGTGCCCGTCCCGACCAGTTCGGTCGCCCCAAGCAGCGGGAGGAAGTGGACACTGCTTTCCAACTGCGCCGTATGTTCCCCGTCGAAGTGAAAGACGTCGAGGTTGTCGATGGTCACGATGGGGCGGATGGTGAGAGTGGTCCCGTCTGCTTTGCCCTTGCGTGCTCCGGATAAAGGGTCCGTTTCGCCGAGGGCAAACCAGCCGACCATGGTCTCTCGAAAGGTAATGCCAGGGGAAGGCCTTGTCACGATGACACCTCCTGTGCTTGTAGCGGACTGCAGCGTTACATGCCTGTGCCGATCTCCTTCCCCGCTCAGAGTCTCAGCGTCAACCAGCCCATCACGCGGCTTCCGATGACTTCTCCGAGCGGGTGTTCCAGGTGCTTGTCGTTGAGCGCGTTATAGGCGGCAAACGCCACCTCTGCTTTGTCATGCCAGAACTGATAACCGATGCGGACGTTCAAGAGGTTATAGCTGCCGACGCGCGGGTCGGGCCGCACGGCCCCGAAAGGCGCCAGAGTCGTGAAGGTCGGGTCCAATCCGTAGACGGCCGATCCATAATGGTGGAAGGTGACTTCGCTGTTGAGGCCGTTGTTCCATTCGCCGCGCAGGCCCAGGTTGTATTTGAAGCGGGGGGCTCCCCGTTGCGAGCGGGCCGTGAAGCTTTGCCCGATTTCCTGATAGGAGTAGTTCGCGAATCCGGTCAGCCAGGGAAACAGTGAAAACTCGGCGCCGGCTTCTCCGCCGTAAATGTCCCCTTCGCCGCCGTTCCGGTTGAATGCGGTCGTGGCGGTTGGGTTCGCGACTGAAATGAGGTCGGTGATATGGTTGAAAAACAGATCCGCCCGCAAGCGCAGGCGATGCTTGAAATACCAGCCCTGATACCCTGCCTCATAGGAAATGATCTGTTCCGGTTGGAGGTTCGGATTGGCCAAGCCTTGGGTCGTCAGAGTGCCCAGGGGGGTCGTGACGGTCGGACGCGTGTCCAAATGGGTTTCGAGTAATGTCGGAGGCCGGTATGCCACCGATACCGAGGCCCGAAGGGTATGGTCGTCCGTAATGCGATACAGCAAGGCCGCTCGAGGACTCACCGTGGGATTGATTTCCGTATGCAGATCGTACCGAAGCCCGCCGACAATCGTCAGCTTGTCGGTCGGTCGCCACTCGTCTTGAAGATAGAATCCGAGCCGATCCTCACGGCTGAATGAATTGATGATGTTGCTCGACAGGCTGTTATGGCGGTAGTTGATGCCATAGGTCAGGCGATTGGAAGGACCGAACTCGAGGGCGTGTTGTGCCTCTACGTTATAGGAATTATTCGTGAAGGAGGCAGAGGGATTGCCGTTTCGATCCCGGATGGTGACGAACGGCGCGAGGCCGGGATGTGTGAAAAAATCGGCCGAGGTATCAAATTGCCGCCACCAGGCCCGAATGAAAAAATTGGATCGCTCGTACATGGTATTCACGTAACTGTCCGTGAATTGTCCGTTCAGGACGGCCCGGTCGGTGACCGGGCCCTGAAAGCGATTCGCGTCGACGATTCCACCCGCGAGCGACAATTTGGAATCGGCGGGGAGCGCGTACTCGGCCTGGGCGTTCAGCTTGTAGGTTCGGAACGCCAACGCATCGCGATTCTTCCATTGCTGATTTTGGTCTTCTCCCACCGACAGACGATAGCCTAGGTTGCCTTGCTTCCCCGCGTGCACTGCGGCGCTCGAGATGGTTCCCAACTCTCCTCCTCCAAACTGGAGCGTCGTGCCTTTCATTTCTTCCGGTGATTTGGTGATGATGTTAATGACTCCATCAAAAGCATTAAAGCCATACAGAGATTCGATGGGGCCCTTGACGACCTCGATGCGCTTGATTTCGGGAAGCGTGACGGGAATGGCCTTCCAGAAGACGGAGCCTTGCACGTCCACGTAAATGGATCTCCCATCGACCAGGACCAGCATCTTGTTTGCGAACACCTGGTTGTCCCCACGGGCGCTGACATTGAAGTCGGCGCCGTTCATCTGCATGACTTCGAGCCCGGGAATTCGCCGCAAGACGGTCGGGAGATCGGTCGCTCCGGAATGTCGGATGTCATCATCGGTCAGGATGTAGACGTTGGACGGAGATTGTGAAATCGGCGTTGCATGTCTCAGGGGAGTGGTCACGGTTTCTTCCTGGAGGAAGCGGATTTCTTCAGCCAGACCCGCGGCGGGCTCCTCCCCGGCGGCTTCAGCGTGTGAAGTGAGCCCGGAGATCAGCAGCCATGCGATCCACGATACGCACGTCCTTGTGCTCTTGCCCTTCATCGCGCCCAGGACAGGGGGATCGGACATGGCTCATTCGATCCTTCGGACGGCACACCCTCGGGCGCACCACTCCGCGAACAACGCAAGTTCAGGGGCGCCCTGGAATCGCCGACGCATCGGATGTCAAGGCATCGCGACTTGCACAGTTCCGAATCAGCGCGCCTCAAATGAGGCGCAGTCTGCAGTCTGTGACAAGAATGGATTGCGAATGAGGAGCGAGCAGCCATGTGTGGCCACTTTCTGCCTGTGACCGCCTGGCCAGCTTGGTCTTCCGGATCTGGAAGCATCCGGATCCAGGGGGGATACGTAGATAGGCTTTCCGGCTTGTTTTTGCAAGACAAGAATTCCGGGCCCATCTCCCGGCAATAAAGATACTTGCTTCATCGGTGCAGGTATGAGAGCTTAATTAGATTCCATCACCATGTTGCCAGCAAGTTTCTTGATTTTTGGCGGTTCTACCCAGCCGGATTTCTCCCCCGTAATTCGATGTTTCATGCAATGCCTCGCTGGCCTGAACGGACTCGCAGCTAGGCTGCAGGATCTCCGCCGTTAGGCAACTTCTCAAGAGAGATGGGTTCGTTCGGGCTGCCGGCTTGGTTTCGTCCGAACCGGTCCGATTGTTCTCCCATCGGATCGGCCCAGATACGGCTTACCGCCAGCAAGAGGAGGAGGCCGCCGAGAAGCAGTACAAGGGAGACGGTCAGCATGTCGACCCTTTCGTATCGATTGTTCTCCCATCGGCGTGCCCTCCTTGGGGAACATCCCACCTGCTCAGTGAGAAGGGCAATACTCGTGCCATTGTGTTGAAAATCTCGTCGTTTTTTGAACGTACCGGGATATATGTAGATATGCTAGGGAAACACGGCACGGGTACGACTGTCCCTGTCGTAGTGCCCCGGCAGGGATTGCGTGTAAGGGGGCTGGGTGTATCGGAAGAGATTCGCCGGCGTATCAAAATCGATACGGCGGCGTATTCGGCGCTTCCGTGCCGAGGTTCATACCGATGCGCCTCAGTTCCGGTTCGAGGGAAGGCCGACTTGCCGCTTGAAGAAGGGGCCGCGTCTCCGGTGATGGCGGAGACGCGGCGGTGAAGCGTGGCCCTGGAGGCGGTTCGGTCAGGCCTGGATGGGCACGATCCAGGCGATCGCCGGGAGAGATCGGCCGGCTGCTGTCAGCCGATGACGCCCGTCCGGCTCCATGCCACGCCAAGGAAGGGGATGTGGTTGGTCGGCGTGAACATGTGTGGCCGAGTCTGTATCAAAGCAAGCAACAGGCCAGAGGAGACGGGCGAAAACGTGCATTCAGCGGATCCCTTGCGCAGGGGATGAGAAGCGTCAGTAGTTGAAGCGGAGCGAGATCGATCCGACGTGGACCTGAGTGTCGTACCGGCCGTTGACGGTGGGGTTCAGGTTGCCCGCAATGGTGCGAACTTCGTAGAAGGCGACCTGATAGGAGAGATCGATCGCGAACAATTTCGGTTTGAAAGGACCGACGCCTAGGTCACCGCATTTGAACAGGCCTATGAACGAGCCGGTGGCCTTGCAGGCCAACCCCAACCCGAAGGACGGAATGTGTGTGTTGGCGGACGGGACGCCGGGATTGAAGGTGCGGTCGGGAATTTGGGCCTGCTGATTCATGTACCCTCCGCGAAGGGCCACTTCCCAATCCGGCAATGCCGGCACCTGGAGCCACCGGTATTCGGTGCCGATCATGACGGTATAGGAGCCCTGCCAATTCTGCGGGAAGGGAATCACGGCGCCGTTCGTCAAGTGGATGTCGAGGTTCCTGTTGGATTTCCATCCTGTGTAGTCCAGGTCCATCTCCAGTTTCCATTCGCGCTGCTGGGTTCGAACCGGCCAGACTGCGAAACCGCCGGACAGCACTTGGGGGAGCACCAGGGTTGCCGTCGTATCGGACACCGTGGCTCCGTTGGCGAGGAGGTTGCCGGTCAAATGGAGCGTCGCTTGGCTGCGATAGACCAAGCCGATATTCGCGAGTGGTTTGCCGTCCTGGTTTCGAAACGGCGTATACAGGAGGCTGACGTTAAAACCGGCTGCTGTATCGGAGCCGTTCAATTCGACGCGCGAGCCGGCCGGGATGCCCAATCCCCCGGGCCAGACGGATCGCTGTTCGACGTGGCCCTCACCGAACAGGCCGGAAAAGGTGTAGATATCCGCGCCTACTCCCACCGATAGTTGATCGTTCAGTCTGTAGGCGAGCGTCGGCTTGATGTCGAGCAATGGAAGAGTGGTAAACGTCACGGCGGTACGGAATGGACCGTCGTTCGGATAGCGGGTGAGTGATCCGAACGGATTGTTGAGGCCGATGCCCGCGGTCAGATTGTCGAGCGCGCTGAGGCCAAGATCCTTCAGATTCGCGACCATATAGAAATGACCAGGGGGAGGCCATGCCCCGCTGCCGTTCCGATCGCCGATCGCCTGGACACCGGAAGGACTGGTGAACTCAGTGGTCCCGCCCACGATCGTTGCTCCGAAGAGCGTTTGAAACCCACTGAGTTGGGTGAGCCCGGCCGGATTGTAATGCAGCGCCGACGGATCGTCGGCCTGGGCCGTGAAGGCGTTGCCCATGCCGGATGCCGCCGCTCCCTGTCCTTGCAGGCGAGGAGTTTGTGCGGTCACCAACGCGGGCGCCGCGAGCCAGACAAGGGTCAGAAAGCTTAGGCTGAGGATCGAAATGAAAAAGGGACGCATCCGATAGTGCCTGCGGTCAACGGGGAGGGGATGAGTCCGCCCCGGCCCCATTGCCGTCGCGATGCTGGAACCACCGATCCACCACCTGTCGCAACTGTGCGGCATCGAATGGTTTGAGGAGATAGGCTTGCGCGCCGGCTTCCACGGCCGCCATCGCGCGGTCCAGGCCTTCGACGGCGGTCATCATGACCACCGGTACATCAGATTCGGTTTTCCGCAGCTGCCGGAGCACTTCCAGCCCATCGAGCTCGGGGAGGGCGATGTCGAGCAGCACGCCGTCGGCCAGGCCGTCTTGGACCATGCGGAGGGCGACCCGGCCGTCCTCGGCGGTCTGCACCTGGTACCCTTCCGATTCCAAGCGATCCTTCAACAGCACGCAGATGTCCCGATCGTCGTCGACGACCAGAAGTCGACGACACATCGGGAGATGGCGGATTTCCCGACATTCGTCAGGCCGCCGGAGCGGCAGCGTGAATTCAAACTGCGTGCCGTGGCCGATTTCGCTGCGAACGGCGATCGTCCCACCATGGAGTTCCACCAGATCCTTCACGATGGCCAACCCGAGGCCGAGGCCTTTGACATGGCTCCGCTCATGGTGATGCACGCGGAAAAAAGGATCGAAGAGTTTCGGCAGCGCGTCTTGAGGAATGCCCTGACCGGTATCCTGTACGACGATGTGCGCCATCTCCTGAGTGTCTGCGAAAAGTTTGACCGTGACCGATCCCCCGTCCGGGGTGTATTTGATAGCATTATCGAGTAGATTCGTCAAAATCTGGTTCAGGCGATCGGGATCCGCCCACACCCGCAGGTCGTGCTGCTCCGCCGTGAGATTCAAATGCAATGATTTGGCGGCCGCCAGCGGGCGCAGCTGCTCCATGACCTCGGCGACCATGGCCGGAAGCAGCAGTTGATCGATGGAGAGCGTAAGCTTGCCGGCTTCCACGCGCGACAGATCCAGCAAATCGGTGATCATGCGCGCCAGCCGGGTGCCGTTGGCTTTGATGCGCGAGAGGTACTGCTCCTGTTTGGCATTCAGCGATCCCACCAACCCCTCGATCATGTTGTCGGCAAAGCCGACGATGCTGGTCAGCGGGGTGCGCAACTCGTGAGAGACATGGGCCAAAAACTGCGACTTGAGCCGATCCATCTGTTTCAATCGGGCGTTGGCCGATTCCAACTCGGCGGTGCGGTCCCGTACGCGCGCTTCCAGACCGGCGTTCAGCGATTCGATCTCCCGATAGGCCCGCGCGTTGTCAAGTGCGATCGCGACTTGACTGGCCAGGGTAACGAGCAGGTCCAGATCCTCCTGTGTCAGCGCCCGATCGTGGGTTCGATCCACCGAGAGCGAGCCGATCACGACGTCTTGTATCTTCAGGGGGACCGAGATGAACGATTTCACCTGCAGCGTCGAAATCAACTGCCGATTGAGCGGGTGCAGCCGGTCCCAGATCTCCTGAATATCGTTGGTCAGCACTGGCTCGCCGCGCAAAACCACCGTGCCTTCGACGGACTGTGGGTCGGTGACCGGCACTTCCTGGGTCCGCAGCAGATCCGCGACCTCCCGGGGGACGCCCCTGACGCGAAAGTCGTGAGAAATCCGTCGGGCGCGATCAAACTGCGCGATCATGGCCCGATCGTAGTGCAGGTCGCGGACGATGGTGTCCAGGACCTGCGTGAGCAACTCCTCCCGATTGAAGGTGGAACTGAAGAGCAAACCCGCGCGGTGCAACGTGGTCAACTCGTTCACCTTCCGGCGCAGCATGACCGCGGTGCCCTGTTGTTCGAGGTAGGCCTCGCGCAGCTCTTCATGGCGCGCATCCACGGCCTGCTCCTGGTCCCGGATGAGGCGCTGCAACGGCCTCGCGGCCCGACGGATGTGAGAGGCGATCATCCACCAGAAGAGTGTGGCCGGGACGAAGGCGATGCCGAGCGACTCGACAAGCGGCAGGCTCGGATGCCGCAGCAGCAGGTAGGTCAAGGTGCCGACGGAGACGACGGCCCACATGGCCACGGGGCCCGAATTGCGCACTTGCGGGGTCCAGGTAAACTCCCATTCGCAGTAGGGGTCCCCATTCGCCGTACAGGCCACATCGCGGACGGTCGCGGCCGGCATGCCGTGCACCTGCTGCTGCACACGGGCGATGCTGCTCTTGCACGAGAGGCAGATCACGTCGACGCAGCGATTGCGGTAGGGCCCGAACTGGGCCAATGCGCGATCGGTGAATTTCATACGGAGGACGGCCGACCGCCGCGTGACCGTGCCCACCTCGAATTCGAGGACACCCTTGACGTACTTGCTGCCGAAATAGGGCCACATTTTGTACAGCTGCTGGGTCGAAAAGGGTCGTCCCAGGATCTGAATGATCGGCGGCACTTTCTTCTGCGTTCCCACGTTGACGTGAAAATTCGGGTCGCCCGAGAGGCGTTCGCAAAATTCACGCAGGTAGCAGACGAACTCGTAGGAATAGCTGTTCCAAGGTCTGACAAGGGAATCCGGCGTGACATGATAGGTCGGATCGGGAATGCGTTCGTTCAGCAACCGGCAGAGGCGGGACACCGCCTGGTCGGCGACGGTCGGCCCCGCCGTGCGCGCCAAATAGTCCTGGAGGTACTCGACGTTGGATTGGACGACGACGCCGCTGACGTCGCAGATCTTCTCCCCTCGATCGTCCACGCCGAATGGGCGGAACTCCATCAGGGGGCGTTCGAGGATGCAATGCTCCTTGGAGAGGAGTTCGGTCATCGGAATGAGGCCCTCACCGAACCGGGCGGTCCGAAGGAGTCGGCTCCCGGCTTTGCGCGGTTGTGCCGATCATAGCGGACCTCGCGCCGGCAAGCGAGCAGGATGCTGAAATCAACCTACGACGTCGAGACCGGTCGGGTGGGCCGATCAGGGACTCGTCAAGTCGCGACAGGGCGGCGGGTCCTTCAGCACGAAGCGCTCCAAGTCGCACGTCTTCAGATACTCGATGATCGCCAACCGATCGTCTTGGGAAATGGCGCAACCGAGCACGCCGCCGCGTTTGCCCTGTTCCCTGGCGCAGGTCGGGTCGTCGCGGAATTCGTGACCGATGTTCTTATTTCCCGGCAGGTGCGTGTTGAATGCGAATCCGGCGAGCGGGTCGCGGGACGTGGGAGGATCGGAACAGTCCGCTACGGCATAGCCGACATGGCGCGGATCGAATTCCATATTCGGGCTCAGATAAAAGCAGTCGTGCCGTTCCTCGACCGGGGACAGCAGCTCATACAGATTCGGGATCGAGCCATTGTGAAGGAACGGGGCGGTCGCCCATACAGCCAGGTGCGGCCGGGCAATGTACTTCGCCTCGTCGATCCAGGTGTTCGTCCGATGACCATACTCCGGATCGTCGGACACGCGATGGACCTTCAGCAGCTCCGTCGTGACGAGTTCGGAAGCCTCCCTCGCTGACACCAAGCCGCGGCCCAGCGGCCTGAGGTCGACCAGCCGCCTCGAAAAGTTTTCCAGGTAGAGGTCATCCGTTCCGACTTCCTTCTGTTCAATCAGATGCACATGCCGGCTTGGGCCTGCCGGACCTTGAGCGTCGATCGGTGTGCCGAGATGGCAATGGGCACAGAGGTTGGGGATCTGTTTGCCTGGATTGCCGTGGTAGAGATCTCTTCCCCTGGCTGCCAGGTCTGGGTTGATCGGAGGAAAGGCGCTCGGCCATCGTGGCGGGAGCAGCCGGCGTGCCAGTTGTTCGAGCGTCTTGAGCGTGTGGACGTCGACGGTCGATCGAAATGTGTCTGCATCCGAGGTCGGCGGCGGCTGGGGGGTTCTGGCCCAGGCGAACAGGCCGGCGTTCACCCCGATCACTTGCGCGATATTCCGGGCCAGCGGATGCTCGATCGACCCGCTCCACTGCACTCGATCGTATTCCCACACGCCCCACAACGCGGGAATGCTGACCGGCGCATTCGCCGGCCGGAGGTTGTCGGAACTGAGCGGCGTGAAGACGGTATTGCCGCCTCGTCCCAGTGCGTCGAACCGTCCGGGGCCCCAGGTTTCCGGAGAAATGTCACGTCCGGCTCGATCGATCAGGGAGGACATGATGCCGGTGACTTCGTTGCGAAAGGCCTTCAGGGTGTCGGGCGTGACCTCCTGGCCGCGCTGCCGGAGCACCTTCGTCGCGAACGTGACGAAGTGCTGCGGCGTCGTGGCGTCGGCTACCGCCTCGAACAGGGTCCTCAGAAAACGCGCGTTGAATTGAAGCGAGGGGCCCCCTTCGATGCGATGCGTCGCGCCGCGATACGTAAATTGGGTAGTGTGACAGAAAGCACAATTCAATCCGAGGAACGGTACCGGCGTCGGCAGATTCGGACTCTCGGTCTTCGCGATCCCGACGGGCAAGCGATCGGGATGGGTGGGATCCGCCAGGATTCCTGTGGCGGTGAACCTGGCTGTCAGGGGCTCGTCCTGCAGGGCCACGAACCAGTCATAAGGAATGAGCCAGGTACCGGCCGAGGTGTGATACCACTCCTGACGGTCCTGGTCCGTCCAGCCTTGGACATCTCCGGGAGGCTGAACCTGGGCCGTCGGGGGATCGATGCTGGTGCAATTGGCGGTGGTGCTGACATGGAGAAGAGCGATCAGAGCGATCAGGCGACTCGTGCGGGATGTCATGAATAGCCTCCGGTCACGGAAGATCGATGCTCCAGGTACGCGGTCGTATGAAGGGATAAACTTCCCCCTCCAGCGATGGAGCAACGCGCGTGCCAGCGCGCTTCGCTTCGTGCTCCCCATACATGGCTGATCCAAGGCGTTGTATTTTCTGGTGCTTGATTTCGTCGATGGGGAGTCCTCCGGTCGTGGACGATCGTTCTGACTTTCGGAACTCCTCGACTGTATCGAGCGAGCGATGGGAAGGTATCTGAAAGGATACGCCCACGGTGTCGTGAGGCCGGCAGAACAACCCGGAGATCACTGATGCAGGTGTTTCATCGCGGCCGCGCACAGGATGATGAAGAATCCCATCCACAGGGCGGCCCGCTGAAACGGAATGGCCTCATAGGACTCGGCCTCCTCCTCATCGTCCTCGTCGGATTTGAAAATGACCGTGTAGAGAAAGAGCGTCAGGAGACACAGCACCAGCACGAGCTTGATGCAGAAGATCCAGAGATATTTGCCGTGGTGTTGCAGCCCCTGGCCGGTTTGGGACGTGAAGACCTGGTTGACATAGTGCACGTTGATGCCGCCGGTAAACAACAGCACGATGAGCAGCATTCCGGCGACCCGTTTGTAATATTTGTAGAACGCGTCGGTGATCGGTCGGACGTACTCCTTGGGCACGCCGCCTTCACGGAGCCCCGGTTTCACGGCCATGGCGAGGAATGCCAGCCCGCCGATCCAAATGACGGCCGAGACCAAATGGAACCAGTGATTGACGATCGGAATCAGCTGGTTGAAGTCGAGGAAGATGCTTTGGAGGCTGTCCACGTCAGAACTCGTGATGAGTGATGGGTGACGAGTGATGAGCGAGGGACGGGTCGAAGTCAACTCTTATTTGCATAGCATCGACTCATCACACATCACTGCTTCACAGATCACTTAGAATTTAAAGACCGGGGCTTCGTTGCCGAAGCGTTTCTTGCGCAGTTCTTCCATCAGGTCGACGGTGATCAGCGAGATGCCGTTCTCGCGGGCGTGGCGCTCGACGCCTTTCTTGACCATCGCCCGCAGGAAGTAGGGAATCCGACTGAGGCGCAGTTGAGCGGCCTCATCCCAGGCCACTTCGGTTTCTTCAGGTGTGTTGAACGCCACGCGAATCTTCTCGCCGCCCTTCGGCGTATACAGACACCATTGGTCCTCGTCCAGCCAATCGCCGTGGTCCACGTAGGGACGGGCCCGGCAGCCGCCGCAGATGTCGGAGTACTCGCAATCGCCGCACTTGCCCTTGAGCTGGGGATACCGGAAGGAGTTGAAGATATCCGACCGTTCCCACAGATCGACGAAGCTGGCCTCCCGTACGTTTCCGGCCGAGAGGGGCATGTACGGACAGGGAGTCAGCTCCCCGTTGGGGGTGACGCGGGCGTAGTTGGTGCCGGCCAGACAACCGCCGCCCATGTAGCCGGTGGCTTTCGTAAGCGGGGAGTTGGGATCTTTCTCGTAGGCCAGCCGTTTGAAGTGCGGGGCGCAGCGGGCGCGCACCAGCATGTCTTGGTACTTGTCCTGGCAGTCGACCAGATAGCCCAGCACTTCTTCATATTGTTGCGGGCTGATGTCGGTGAGCTCTTCCCCCCGTCCGGTACAGACCATAAAGAAGACGTTCAGCACGCGGGCCCCCAGGTTGTGGGCCCAGTCCACGACCGCGGGCAGCTCCTGATAGTTCATCGGCTGGGCGCTGAAGTGGATTTGGAACTGCAGGCCGTTGCGCTTGGCGGCTTCGATACCCGCTACGGCACTGGCAAATGCGCCCTGGACGCCACGGAACCGGTCATGCTTGGCGGGGTCAAGTGAATCGATGCTGACCCCCACGCCCATGACCCCGATGTCCACGAGGGTTTTCGCCAGACGATCGTTGATCAACATGCCGTTGGTGCCGAAGACCACCATGAACCCCAGTGAGACGGCATGGCGGGCGATGTCCAGGATGTCGGGCCGCACGAGCGGCTCACCGCCCGTAATCACAAGCAGGCAACCCTTGTTGACCTCGGCGATTTGGTCGATGAGGCGGAAGCATTCTTCCGTGGTCAATTCATCGGACCCGCCGCCGGCCTTCGTCGTCGCGTCGAGGTAGCAATGGTCGCACTTGAGATTACAGCGCTTGGTGAGGTTCAACGCGATGAGGTAGGGCTTGAAGTCATCGACCGTCCGCCCATCGTTTGGGGCGGCCGGCGACGCCGCGGGTGAAAAGAACTGCGAGACTTGTTGTTGCAGGGACCCCAGCATTCCTCCGACGGGAGGAATGTTGATGATCGGCAGTGTTTTTCCCATCAGCGGCCGGCCCCGGTCTTCGACGAGCCGGTCAGGTTGGCAATCATGTCCTTCAGATTGCCCGTCTTCATGGCCTCGGCCATGTAGCCCTTCGCCTGCTCGATCCCCTCGTTCGCGACTTCCAGCGTGATGACGGTGGTGCCGATCTTGTCTGCGTGCTTCTCGATCAGCGCACGCGTACAGTCGCGCATGAACCCTTCGGGCGCACGGTCCAAGCGGGCCTGTGCATCCGGCGTCCAGGTATACGGTGAGGACGTTTCCTGCGGTTTGTTCTCTGTGCCGGTTCCATTGGCGCCGTGGCCGTTGGCAGCGGCTGCGACTGCCTGCACGGCTTCCGGAGCCGAGCCCGTTCCTTTGTTGGCGAAAATCGGAGTGTAATCCTCCGATGCCGCTTCCTGGATCATCGGTGCGGCATACTCCAGTGTGATCGTGGTCATGCCGAGTTTGCGCGCGCTCTTTTCGATCTTAGCCTTGGCCCGCCGACGCTGGAAGCCGGCCGGTACAGCGCGGATCGCCTCCTTGGCGTCCTTGGTCCACTGCATCGGGATGTCGTCATAGGCGACATCCGTTTCAAGGCCGCCTTCCGCCTTGGCCGCCGCCTCGAAGATCGTCTTGTCGACCTGCTTGAAGCGATTGCCTTCGGCGGCGCAGACCGGGCACTTCACGGGCGTATCGCCCTTACCGATATACCCGCAGCCGTCGCAGACATAGTAGGTCTGGCTCATCCGGTCTAAATAGGCTTGGGTCGTGGAACTCGGGGCCGGTTTCTCTTCGACCACCTGGGCCATCATGCCGCTGAGCGTCGAGCCCATGAGGTCTTTGGCCACGGCGTCGTCCGCCTGCATCTTGTCGCGATCGATCCCGGCCGCTTCGAGGCTTCCGCCCAGCGCGCGCATGGCGTCCATGGCGCCTTTCGGGAGGATGTGCCCGACGGCGGCATCCACGACCGTATTGCTGATGATCGTATGGCCCTTTTCGATCGCATACCGGTGGATGGCGGTCTTGGCGACGCCGCGTGCGAACACGGGAATCTTTTCCATCCGCCGCAACGCTTCCTCGGTCCAGGCGATCGTGTATTCCGCCTGGGTGTCGATCGGCGGCACGTACTTCCGGTTCGACACGAGGATGTTGCAGGGGGCGGCACGCAGGAGGTTTTCGGTGTTGCTCCCGATGTCCATGTCTTCGTCGCTGTGTACACCGATCCGGCCGACGATCAACAAGGCCGGCTGTTCCTTGCGCACGTACTGAATGATCTTTTCGAAGGCTTTGCCGTCGAGCAGCGTGGTCTTGATGTCGGTCTGTTCGGCCTGGGCGATCTCGCGGGAGATGTCCAGATGCGACTGGTAGATCTTGGCCAGGCCGCTGTCGATGACTTCTTCGTGGAGCTTTTCCTGCTCCTTGAAACGGAACACCTTGCCGGCCTCTTCGTTGAGCACGCCGGAAATACTGTGAAAGGCCGCGTAGTGGAAGTAGGGATCGAAGGCGGAGATGGCCTCGACGGGCCGGTTGAACGCCTTCCCCAGCGCCAGCCCGGTCATGAGCCCCCCGAAGGAATAGGGGCTGCCGTCGACGGCCACGACGATCTTGCCGTTGCCCATCGGCTGGGTCTGCTTGATGATCAACATGTCGGAATTGCGCACGCGCCGGAGCACCCGTTCGGTGTTGCTGCCGATCACGCTGTCCTTGACGGCGCCGACGCCCAAGGCTCCCATGATGACAAGATCGTAACCGTTGGTGTTGATGTCTTCGGCGAGGACTTTCCAGTTCCGGCCTTCGAGCGAGCGACGCTCCACGGGCAGGTTGGCTTCCGTGCATTTCTTATCGACATAGTCGAGGTAGGAATCGGTGATGATTTGGAGCCCGCGGGTGATCAGCGAATCGTGAATCTGGCGTTGCCGGTCCAGTTCCTTCTCGTCGTGATACTCCTCGGGCAGCCCCGCTTCCATCTGTTTGAACCGTTTATCGTGCATTTTGGCCGCGTAGACGTGGCTCCCGACAATCTTGGAGCCGAATACCTTCGCGAGCTCAATCCCTACGTCGACCGCCTGGTTGGAGTGGTCGGAGTTGTCGACCGGGATATAGATGGTCTTGTACATCGAGGTGCCTCCTAGGCGAACGCGTCACACGGGTGGGGCTCCAGGGCACCCGCTACACCTGTCGGCCGAAGTTGCCCTCGGTGGCCACACGCGTAGACGGGTGAACGACCCCCGCAACCGCTCAAAATTCAAGCGGTTGAAAGAGACTCCATCCCAAAATGAAGCGGCATGATAGCACCGTGGTCTCGAGGAATGCAAGCAAACCGCAGGGGCGGAAGAGGCTCGGAAGGAAGGTCTAACTCACTGAACTCACAGCCGACTTTTCGGTCGGCGCGGCGGAAGTTTGAGTCGGCCGGCGGGACCGCAGGATCTCCTCGATGGTGAGAAGCGCTTCACGGCCGGAATTGTTTTGGACCCCCTTGATAAGGCTGTCATCCGCATAGTGAACGCTGCCTTGGGGGCGGACCCCGGTCCCGGTCTGCGAGAGGGAACCGGTCCAGGCTCGGGGGTCGCGGCTGCCTTCTTTCCGTTGCCAGGCCGTGAGGCAGGCCTTGGCGATAATTTTGTTCAACGGCGCGGGGTTGTACAGCAATTTCCGGATGCTCGTGGGCGTCAGCATGAGGGGGTTATACCCGGCGGAGAGGTACCCTTCTTCGAGCAATCGGTGTTCGAGATCCGTGTTGGGCTGGATGCCCAGGAAGAACATGAGGGGGAAGACCCGCTCCTCGCCGAGGATCGAGGCCACCTTCTTATAGGAATCCACACTCTGGAGCAGGGTCTCTTCGGTTTCCTTGGGGGAATTCAGCGAATAGTTCAGGATGACCTTCCCTTTGAAGCCGGCCTCGGCCAGGTAGCGGCATCCATCATAGAGCCGTTCGAGTTTGAAGCCCATGTGAAGGTTGTTCAGCACTTCCTGCGAACCGGACGTAATGGCGACCTCCAAATCGCCCACGCCGGAGCGCACCATGAGCTTGGCCAACTCCGGAGTGATCAAGGAGGTACGGATGTAACCGGACCATTCGATCTCAAGTCGTTCGCTTAGGATTCGCTCAAGGATTTCCGTGCACTGGGGATAGGCTTCTTTCCCCGTGATGAATTGCGCATCCGTGAACCAGAACCGACGTGCGCCCCACTGGTGATAGTGCTGACTGATGTCGCGCACGACCATCTCGGGCGGACGGTAGCGCACCCGCTTCCCTTCGATATAGGGATAGAGGCAGAAGGCGCAGTCGTACGGGCAGCCGCGCTTCGTTTGAACCCCGATCGATTCGGTTCGATAGGCCTCGTATTGCGGAAAAATCGAGGTGAGGTAGGGCAGATCGACCGTCAGGGCGTCGAGCAGCGCCGGGGCCCGCTGTTCGCCTTTCCGGATCTGTTTTCCTTCCCGCAGGATGTAGCGCTCCCCTTCGAGCGACTCGCCGCTGACGACTTTCAAGATGGCATCTTCGCCCTCGCCCAGAATGCCGATCGTGCCTTCGGGTAATTTCTCGATAAGCTGTTCCGCGAAGGCGGTAAAGGCGCCGCCCCCGATCATGATCTGGGTCTTCGGAAATTCCTTCCGAATCAACCAGGGATAGGACAGGTTTGCGCGGATGTGGCTGTAGTAGCGGTAGAGCTGCTTCAGCCCCTCGAACGAGGCCATGACCCGCTTGATCGGGTTGCTCGCGAAATAGAAGTTGAACGCGTGCTCCAGCGAGGCGTCCCCTTCGTGCGGGGAAAAGATCTGAATGTCGCGCCAGGAGAAGCAGACCAGGTCGGGCTTGAATTCCAGGGCCGCATCGCGAACGGCCTGGCTGCGTTGCGATTCCGGGAACAGCGACAGATCCAGGATGCGCTGCCGCACCTCCGGCTTCCGGCGATGGATGAAATCCGCCAGGTAGGTCACCCCGATCGGGTACACCTTTTTGCACGGAAGGAAGATGTAAAGGATCGATTCCATAGTGAGAGCTGATGGCTATTGGCGTATGGCGTATGGCAGAAACAAGATCGATCTTCCCGAGCCCGTGCTATAGGCCATAAGCCATAGGCTCTTCGCTACTTCGTAGCGATATGGATCGCGACGATGCCGCCGGTCAGGTTGCGATACTCCACCTTGCTGAAGCCGGCTTCCCTCAAGAGGGCCGCGAGCCGCTCCTGATCCGGGAACGTGCGGATCGAAGCGGGCAGGTATTCATAGACCCCCGTCCGGTCCCGGGCGACCTTCGTGCCGATCCAGGGTAGCAAGCGGAACGAATACCAATCGTAGAGCGTTCTGAGCCAGCCGTAGACGGGCCGTGAAAATTCCAGACAGACGAAGCGGCCGCCCGGCCGGAGAACGCGGCGGATTTCCATGAACGCGCGCATCAGGTTGCCGACGTTGCGCATGCAGAACCCGGTGGTGACGGCATGAAACATGTCGTCCGGGAACCCCAATTGTTCGGCGTTGGCCTGCAGGCAGGTAATCCGTGAACGCAGCCCCCGGGCGGTCACCTTCCGCAAGCCTTTCGCCAGCATGGCATGGTTCAGGTCGGAGGCGATCACATGTCCCTGGGCCCCCATCTGCGGTTCGATCAGGAGCGCCAGGTCGGCGGTCCCGGCTCCGATGTCCAGTGCCCGCCCGTTGGTCACGATCGGGACATAGGAAGCGGTGATGCGTTTCCATCGATGATGGAGGCCGAAACTGAGCAGCGTGTTATTGAGATCGTAGACTCGGGCGATGGCCGTAAACATCCGTTGCACGGCCTGTTCACGGGCCTGGCCCGACCAGGTCGAGACGGCCTGAGGAAGGGCCGGATCACTTTTTACACTGCTCGAAGAATCATCATAAAGCTTCAACATAATGTATTTGGCAAACTAAAATCCTAGACTTGTGGTCAAAGATCCGACGCAAGCGATATGAGAGTAGATCCGTATTTTGATTTTTTCGAGCTATCACTGGAGGCTTTGGGTTTCGGTTCCGCGTCCAATCGTATATCGGCCGTGGAGAAAAGCGACGCGGTATCACGCTCAAGTCTTCTCAACGCTATTTCACAATAGTGCTTGTCGATCTCTACCCCGATACTATTACGTCCTGCTTTTGCGGCTGCCAGAGACGTCGTCCCTGTTCCAGAAAAGGGGTCCAGTACCGTGTCACCAGTGAATGAAAACATACGCACCAGTCTGTAGGCGAGCTCCAGCGGAAATGGGGCAGGATGTTCCTTCGTTGATGCACCGGTGATGGTCCAAAACTGCTGAAACCACTGGCTATACTCATCTTTGCTAATCATGCTTTGTTTGCGCTGGTGTAATGTCGGTTGCCTGTATCCGCCCGGCTTTCGTTGCATCAATATAAATTCGATATCATTTTTGATGATGGCATTGGGTTCATATGGCTTTCCCAGGAATTTAGTACCATTGCTGACTTCATAGTTTGCATTTGCAATCTTATGCCAGATAATAGGATTAAGATTATCAAAGCCCATCTTACGGCAGGACACCGCTATGTCCGCATGCAATGGAACAACCACATGTCGACCATGTCTGCGCCTCGAAAGACATACGTCTCCAACCACACAGACGAGGCGCCCTCCAGGCACAAGGCATCGATAGCATTCCTTCCAGACCTTATCTAATTCTGCGAGGAAGGCCTCATACTCTTCCACGTGACCAAGCTGGTGCAACCCCTCACGATATTTTTTCAGATTCCAGTAAGGAGGTGATGTGACTACAAGATGAATAGATTCATCCTCAATAAAAGATAGATCCCGCGCATCTCCCGGGATCAGCCGGTGAACCGTCTCATGTTTCACGAGTCGGCCTCCTGTAGCTTCGGTAGAAGCAAGCGAACTGCGGTTTCAATCGACTCGTCCGCCTCAGAAGCAAATACGAGGCCATCTATGTGTTTTGAGCGCAACCGGCTTTCCACGTTGATCTGAACATCTATGAAGGGATAATAAACGACAACGCCAAACTTTCCACGGCGATATGCGCTCTTAAACTTCGTCGCCTTATTCACAATCTCATCGCACCGTTTATGGATGTCGCGCTTGGCTTCGATCCGTTTCACGTCGATGCCGATTTGGATATCACCGCTAGCCGGACAGGCCGCATCCAACTCGTATGTCTCGTTTCTAGCGACGAATGTTCTCTTCTTAAACTGAGCGCCTCCAAAGCGATTCAAAGCTTCAAGAATTTTTTGTTCCCACCGCCCTTTGCCCTTTCGGATCTCTTTGTCGATATACTCTACTCGGTCGATATAAGCCAATGCTGGAAGTTCGAGGAAGGGCGGTAAGAATGGCTTGATATAACCGGCGATCACCAAGGCATGCTCGTCAGAGAGTCTAGGTACGTATGTATCAATGTTTCTTAGCCCAAGATCTCGATCGAGTGCTCGCCCAGCTATATTGCAAACCGCTAAGAGCGGTTTCAAAATCGAAGGTTCGTGTGTCAGAGCATGGCTTAAATCAATGGCAGTCATAGTGCTGAATACGATGACGTCGACGGATCTAGACTCGATAAACCCTTGGAATGCGGTCCGTAAAGCCGTTTCAATGAAAGCTTGGCGTTGATCCGCGCTGTCTTTGACGCGCGCCATGTAATCCGTGTGAGACCCATAACCCTCCGGCATATCGTGGATTTCATCCCCCTTGCCGGCTACAGTGTGGTGCCCCGCCCCGGTAACTGTCAAGGTACTTTATGGATTTCCGATGAGTGATATAGAAACGAAGGAACCGACAGCCGCGTTTACAGGAAAAATGGCGGTGTGTTGCTAGGAGAATGGACGGCGCGGACGCTTGACCTGTTGGGCCGAGGGGTCGATACTTTGTCCCTTCCGACTGGCCTCCCGCGCAATTGCGGAGCATCTCTTGGGCGAAACGCGCGTTGATCTCCAACATCTCCTCGAAGACCTGCGCGATGCCTATCCCGGCGCACTCGAAGAGACCATCCTCACAGAGATCGTGGCCAACTCGTTGGACTCGGGCGCAAGCCGTATCCGCCTGACGGCCGATGTGGCTCACCGCACGCTCACCATCGCGGACGACGGATGCGGGATGAGGCGGAGGGATCTCATCCGATATCATGATCTCGCCACGAGTTCAAAATCGCGAGGCCAGGGTATCGGGTTCGCGGGCGTGGGGATCAAGCTCGGGCTCCTTGCGTGCGAAGAGGTCATCACCGAATCCAGGCGCGGGAAAGAACATGTGGCGAGCCGGTGGCATCTGGCTGGGCGCCACAAGGCGCCGTGGAAATGGATCTCCCCGGTAGGGTTGGTGGCCGATCATGGCACGGCGGTGCAGCTCAAGCTGCACAACGCGCTCTCGCCGCTTCTCGACGAGGGCTATCTCGAGGGGGTGTTATGCAGGCAGTTCCAGCCGCTCTTCGAGTCGGAATTCGACGGAGTGTTGTCGGTACAGTATCCGAAGAAGATCGCATTTGAAGTCGGCGGACGGATTCTGGACGGGCTGACGATTCGTGCCTAAGACGTAGCCAGACTTGCGGTCTGTCTGGCGCGCAAGCGGAAGCCGGCGGCCGAGGGGTATTTGGTTCGAACTGAGGCCCCGCTCTCAGAGGACAAGAGAGGTGTGGCGATGAGCACCTTGGGGAAGGTCATCAAACACGGATGGGACTGGTTGGGCATTATGCCGGCGACTCCGGACCGAATTGCCGGGGTCATCGAAGCACCGGCCCTTGCCGCAGCGCTGACGCTGAACAAAGGCGACTTTGTCCGCGTCGGTGCCCGCGGCGCATTGTATCTCAGCTACCGCAAGGCGATTCAGGAAGCCATTTCCAAACAGCTCGCCGCCTGGGGCGATGTCCGGCCACCGGCGGATACCGCTCGTCGTCGGTCGCTCCGTCCGTTGGAGCGTGACCTGGCGGCAATGCTGGTGGAGATGGCGGAGGAATTTCCCTTATTGGCCTCGCTGGTGGAAAAGCGGGCTGGAGGACAGAAGCTGCTTCCTATCGGTGGGGACGCTGGTAAAGAGAATCCTCGCGGGTTCGTGGCAACCTCTACCACTGTGGCGGTTGAATCGGAACAAGGCACTGCCGAGCCGCCTAAGGAAGTCGCAGCCCCTCCTGGTGAACCAAAGATCGAGACTGAGGAGCCACAGATCGAGGACCATCAGGTTCCGCCTGGCGAGGTCATCCTGCCTGGAGGAACTGGCGGGAGAACGAGGCCGATGCGTTATGGCCTGGGCATTCGGTTTGAGTCTCACCCGGACGACGTGGAACTGGCACGGCTGGTCGAAGCCAGTGTCGTCATTAACGAGGCCCACCCCGCTTATCGACGGGCACTCGCTTCTCGCTCCGAGGGGTACCACATCGCATTGTGTGTCGCGCTTGCGCTGGCACGTTTGGCCGCCGAACCGAAGGAAGCGCATGCGTTCGTGACCATGTTCCTGACTCGATGGGGCGAAGCGCTTGACCCATCGACCCGCCGCGTCCGGAAGTGTCGATAGGGCCGCTGTTCCGATTCCGCCGCATGGTATAATCCCGCCGCCTATGGGCAACTCGATCGTCATCAAGGGCGCGCGCGAACACAAT
>JRYJ01000433.1_pt1 | contig 30266 bp, 23 predicted proteins | sample 235371 | NCBI WGS metagenome assembly JRYJ01 (sample SAMN03074219, study PRJNA261477) | activated sludge metagenome | biome: Wastewater Treatment Plant; feature: Wastewater; material: Activated sludge; isolation source: activated biomass of a wastewater treatment plant treating hydrocarbon... ... | reverse complement strand
GCGCCGGCGCTCAAGCAGGCGGACATCGGCGTGGCGATGGGGCGGGGCGGGACCGAAGTGGCCAAGGAAGCGGCCGACATGGTTCTCACGGACGACAATTTCGCCTCCATCGAAGCGGCGGTGGAAGAGGGTCGCTGTGTGTTCGACAACCTGACGAAGTTCATCGTCTGGACATTGCCGACCAACATGGGCGAAGGGCTGGTGCTTCTGACGGCGATCGCTGCGGGGGCGGTGCTGCCGATTCTTCCGGTCCAGATTCTCTGGATCAACATGACGACGGCGGTGGCCCTGGGCTTGATGTTGGCCTTCGAGCCGAAAGAACCGGGGATCATGGCGCGGCCCCCGCGCGAATCGGGCCAACCGATTCTCACCGGCGCCCTGGTGGAACGAATCGTGCTCGTCTCGGTTCTGATGTTGGCGGGCGCCTACGGCATCTTCCTGTGGGAACAGCAACGCACGGGTTCTGTGGTCGCGGCTCGCACCGCCGCCGTCAATGTGTTCGTGATGGGGGAATTATTCTATTTGTTCAATTGCCGGTCGTTGGATCGCACGATGTTTCACGTCGGCCTGTTCAGCAATCCCTGGATCTGGCGCGGTGTGACGGCCATGATCGGCCTCCAGATGCTGCTGACCTATGTGCCGTCGATGAACCGATTGTTCCACACGGGGCCGATCGACGGCCTGGCGTGGCTGCTGATCGCCGGAAGCTCGTTTGTCGTGTACCTGGTCGTTGGGGTTGAGAAGTCGATCAGGCGAAACTGGGCCGAGGCGCGCAGGCGGGCCCGGACCCGGGCAGCCTAACCGAACGAAAGGACGGCGCCTCATGGATCCCTTGGCCATCATGGGCGCCCTGGCCGTGATCATCGGCCTCATCGGCGTGATCGTGCTCCTGAAAAGCCGGGGTAAGAAAGGACGGTAACCCGGTGGACTACAGGACTGACGGCTGACGAGAACGTCAAAGATGAAACGCTCGGACTCTCGCGAACAGCCGCTGATCGATCCGGTGCTGGAGCCCTTTCGGGTCTTCATTCATGCGGAGTCCGCCGCCGGCATCCTGTTGCTGGTGTCGACGCTCTTCGCGCTCATCTGGGCCAACTCGCCTTGGGCCGAGGCCTATGGCGCCTTCCGTCGACTCCCCGTGACGCTCGGCGTGGGAGGTTTCGTGCTGACGGAGCCGTTGGTGCTATGGGTGAACGACGGGTTGATGGCGATGTTCTTCTTCGTCATCGGTCTGGAGATCAAGCGCGAGGTCCTGGTCGGGGAGCTCTCCTCATTGCGACAGGCGGCCCTCCCCATTGCTGCGGCGTTGGGCGGCTCGATCATGCCGGCGCTGATCTATACCGCGTTGAACGCCGGGACGGAGGGCGCCAAGGGGTGGGGCATCCCGATGGCGACCGATATCGCCTTCTCATTGGGTATTCTGTCGTTGCTCGGCGGGCGGGTGCCGATGTCGTTGAAGATTTTCTTGGTCGCGCTCGCCATTGCCGACGACCTGGGGGCGGTGCTGGTCATCGCCTTCTTCTATACCTCGACCATCTCCTGGAGCAGTCTGGCGGTCGGCGCGGCGTTCATGGTCACGCTGATCGGCGCCAACTTGCTCGGCGTCCGGCATGCGCTCGTCTATGGACTCCTGGGAATCGGCGGGTTGTGGCTGGCCTTTTTCCTGTCCGGGGTGCATCCGACCATCGCAGGGGTCCTCGCGGCGCTCACGATTCCCGCACGGACGCGGTTATCCGGGGAGGAATTCGTTGTGCGGGGCCGGGCGCTGCTCGAGAAATTCCAGAAGGCGATGGACCCGAACCGCCCGCCGCTCGCGAATCCGGCCCGGCAAGCCGTGGCGGCTCATCTGCAAGAGGCCGTCAGCGAGGTCGGCACCCCGTTGCAGCGGTTGGAGCAGGGACTGCATCCCTGGGTGACGGCGGTCGTGTTGCCGGTCTTCGCACTCGCCAATGCCGGTGTCACGATCGAGGGCGGGGCAGCGGCCTTGCTCCATCCGGTGGCGCTCGGCATTTCGGCCGGGCTGCTCATCGGCAAGCCGCTCGGGGTGACGCTGGGTTCCTGGCTGGCGATTCGGGTCGGCCTGGCGACGATGCCGTCTGATCTGAGCTGGCGCCATCTCATCGGGACCAGCTTCCTGGCCGGCATCGGATTCACGATGTCGCTGTTCATCGAAGGGCTTGCGTTCGGCAAGACAGCGCTTGATGCTCCGGCAAAGGTGGCCATTCTCGCGGCGTCCACGCTGGCGGGGACGATCGGGTGGCTCTACTTGCAGCGCATCCACAAAAACGTGGTGATCGTCTTGCTGCTGGTGCTGCTGCCCGGCTGTATCCTGCCGCGCGAGGTGTCGAAGACCCCGCGCAGCGCGATTGAACAACTCCTGCTGAGCGAATCCGTCGAGCGGGCGCTGGGCAAACTGGCCGTGCCCGTCCCCGAGGGCGAGACCATACGGGTGGAAGTCTCCGGTTTGCAGACCGATCGCACCCATCTGCACCTGGACGAAGAGAACGAACGGTTCGGCGTGGTGGAGGGGGCGTCGTGGGATCTCGCCTTCGTCCGCGATGTGGTCACGGGCAAACTCGGCGAACTGGGCTACCGCCTGCCGAAACCATCCGAGGAGCCGGACTACCTGATCCGCGTGCTTGTGCATGCGATGGGCACGAACCAGGGCAAGACCTTCTTCGGCATTCCGCCTGTTCAGAGTGTGATCATTCCGTTTGCGTTGCCCCAACTCACGCTGTACCAGGAACTCGACCAAGTGGCGCATGTCCGCCTGCACCTCGATGTGTACGAGACCGCCACGGGACGCTTTGTGCGATCGACGCCGTGGACGTTCGGCGAGGCCTACTACAACCAGTACACGATCTTCTTCTTTTTCACCTTCCGTACGACCGACCTGATTCAGCCGCCGTAGGTGCTTCCACCGGGCGATGCGGTCTTCGATCGTGGCCGAGGGCCGATCCGTCGGACGCCTTAGTCGATCGTTTGGGTCGATCGTTGAAGAGATCGCTATGCCATCCGATCCGGACGAGATCCTCGTGCGATCCGGCGATACAGCGAAGGGACCACAAGCAAGGTGAGGAGCGTCGACGTCACAAGACCCCCGATCACGACCGTGGCCAACGGTCGTTGAACCTCAGCTCCCATGGACGTGGCCAACGCCATCGGGAGGAATCCCAGCCCAGCCACAAGGGCCGTCATGAGAACCGGCCGCACCCGGTCGTGTGCGCCCTGAATGACGGCCTCATGCGTCGGGACGCCTTCCGACTCGAGCTGCCTGATGTGACTCACCAACACCACTCCGTTCAATACGGCGATCCCGAAGAGGGCGATGAAGCCGATGATTGCCGAAATGCTCAGCGGTAATCCGCGCAACCAGAGCGCCACGATGCCGCCGGACAACGCCAGCGGTACGTTCAAAAAGATGAGCAGCGCCGGGCGCATCGCGCCGAAAATCACCGACAGTACTCCGAGGATCAACAAGAGCGTGGCCGGCACGACCAACGCCAGTCGCCGTGACGCTTCCTGCAGATGCTCGAACTGTCCGCCCCACGTGACTTCGTATCCCACGGGGATCGAGACGGCTTGCGCCACGGCCCGTTGAGCATCGAAGACAAACCCGCCCAAGTCGCGCCCTCGGATATTGCATTCGACCACGATCCGCCGCTGGACGTGTTCCCGGCTGACCTGAGCCGGACCGGCATCGATTCGGATCGTTGCGACGCGGGAGAGCGGGACCAGCTCTCCGTGCACGGTTGGAAGCAGCAGCGCCCCGAGCGTGGCCGGATCCGCCGAAGCCTGTTCGGCCAGTCGAACGACCAGATCGAATCGGCGGGCGTTTTGAACGACCGTCCCGACGACATGTCCCACCCGGGTGGTTTGAATCATCGTCAGGACGTCATCGGCCGTGAGCCCATACCGCGCAATTTCCTCGCGATTGACGATCACCCGCAGGAGCGGCAGGCCCGCCACCTGTTCGACTTTCACATCCGCCGCTCCCCGGATCGTTTCCAGAACCTGCGCCACCTGTTCGGCCTGCCGTTTGAGCACGTCGAGCTCGGGTCCGAAAATCTTGATGGCGAGATCGGACCGGACACCGGCGATCAGTTCGTTAAACCGCATTTCGATGGGCTGCGTGAAACCGAGGCCGACGCCGGGTACCGCCCCGACAATGGCCTCCTTCAGCTCGGCAATGAGTGCGTCCCGCGAGTGCGTCGTGACCCATTCACGCCGGGGCCGCAGGATGACGAACACGTCCGACATCTCCACTCCCATGACGTCGGTGGCGATCTCCGGACTGCCTGTGCGGGTGACGACCTGTCTCACTTCCGGAAATCGTCTCAGGACGCGCTCGACGTCCAAGGCCGTCGAAACGGATTCGCTGAGCGAGATGCTCGGCAATCGCCACAGTTGAATGGCCAAATCCCCCTCGTCGAGTCGCGGGACGAATTCCATCCCGAGCAAGGCCCCGAGCCCCAAGCTGACGGCGAAGAGCGCAACCGCCGGAGCGACCACCCATCGTGGGCGATCCACCGCCCATCGGAGACAGGGTTCGTATACCTGTCGAATCCGCCTCAAGAGCTGCGTCTCTTCATGATGCGAGGTGGTGCGTGCAAACCAGAACGCGAGGACGGGAACCGCGGTCACCGCCAACACCAGTGAACCGGCAAGCGCCATGATGACCGTGAGCGCCATCGGGCGGAACATTTTCCCTTCGATGCCGGTCAATGCCAGGATCGGCACATACACCAGGATGATGATACCGACGGCGAACGCCATCGGCCTGAGGACTTCGAGCCCGGCGGCTTCGATTGCGGCCAGCCGCTCGCCGGAACTCATGCCGTCCCGTCCCGCCAATCGGCGGAGGATGTTGTCGATCATCACCACCGACCCGTCCACGAGCAGCCCGAAGTCGATCGCGCCGAGGCTCATGAGGTTTCCGGAGAGCCCCGCCTGCATCATCCCCGTGAACGCGATCAGCATCGACAGCGGAATGGCTGATGCGACGATCAGGCCGGCCCGCAGATTGCCCAAAAAGAGAAACAAGACCGCGACGACGAGCAGTCCGCCTTCCAAGAGATTGCTTCGCACGGTGTCCATGACCTTGGCCACGAAGAGCGTTCGATCGTAGTAGGGCTCGATCATGACGCCTGCGGGAAGCGTGGGTTCGATCTCCCGCACCCGAGCTTTCACCCGCTCGACGACTCGCTGGGCATTTTCCCCCGCGAGCATCTGCACCATGCCGATGACGGTCTCTCCGTCCCCCATGGCGGTGGCGGCGCCGATGCGCAACGCGGAGCCCTCTTGCACGGTCGCCACATCCGCGATGTAAATGGGAACACCGCCCGATCCGTGCGCGACCACGATCCGGGCCAAATCCGAGACTTGGGTGGCCAATGCCTCCCCGCGTATCAGCAATTGTTCGCGTTGTCGCTCAATGTATCCGCCACCTGCGACGGCGTTATTCCGTTCCAGGGCATCGAAGACCTGGCGCAGCGTCAGTTTGAAGGAGAGCAGCTTCGCCGGGTCGATGATGACCTGGAATTGTTGGGGCTCCCCGCCCCATATATTCACTTCGACGACGCCGGGAACGGCCCTGAGTTTCATGCCGATGTCCCATTCCAGCAGCGTCCGCAACGCCATAGGGCTGTAGCCCGAGCCTTTGAGCGTGAATTGATAGACCTCGCCCAGGCCGGTGGTCAGTGGACCGATCACCGGCCGGCCGTACTCGGCCGGAATCTTCTCCACGGCTTGGGCAAGCCGTTCCGCCACCAATTGCCGGGCCCGATAGATGTCCGTGTGATCATCGAAAATTGCGATCACGGCGGACAGTCCATAGCGGGACACCGAGCGTAATTCGCGCAAGGCCGGCAATCCGCTCAGCGATGCTTCGATGGGGAACGTCACGAATTGCTCGACTTCGACGGGACCGAGGGCCGGCGCTCTGGTGAGCACTTGAACCTGGATGGGAGTGAGGTCGGGCACGGCATCGATCGTGAGATGTGCGAAGGACCACAGACCTGCGGCCACGACGACGACGAGCGCCACTGCGGTAAAGAACCGATACCGCACCGAGAAGATCAGCAAGCGTCGCATAAACCGGTCACTCGGCGGAGCCGATGTGTTCCTTCAACAACACGTTTTTGAGATCGAAGCCGCCGTCCGTGACGACGAGGTCGTGTTCTTGCACCCCTTGTCGGATTTCGATCCATCCACCGCCCTCCCGGCCGCCTTCGATCGGACGAAAGACAAATCCGTTCTCGCGTTGCACGAACACGCCGCGTTGATTTCCTACGGTCGCGAGGGCCGTCACCGGTACGGACAGAGAGGGAGATCCGACGACCGTCAAGGTGACGTCGACGTATTCCCGAGGTCTGAGGACGCCCTGGGAATTCTCGACTTCAAACCGGACTCGAACGGTGCGGGTCGTTTCGTCGGCGACGGGCGCCAGATAGGTGAGCGGCGCCGTAATCGCTTGGCCGCCCTTCGGCGTGATGGTGCCTCGGTCGCCCTCCTTGAACTTCCTGGCCTGCTCGATCGGGAGATTCGCGAACACCCAGACCTGACTGGTATCGACGATTTCGAAGAGTTCGTTCCCCGGCGCCACCCCCTGGCCCTGCACCACGTTCTGCGCGACGACGGTTCCGGCGATCGGTGAGGTGAGTGTGTACCGGTGTCGCTCCTCATGTTTGCCACGCTCGAGCGTCGCCAGTTCCGATCCCGAAAGCCCCATGTTCATCAGTTTCTCGCGGATGTGTTGGTAATGGGCTTGAGTCTCCAGATACCGGCCCTTCTCCTCCACCAGCTTGCGTTCCGGGACGATGTCGTCTCTCCGCAGCTTTTCTGTGCGCCGGAGGTTGTTTTCCGCAACGTCCGCCTGTGCCTTCCCGACCAGGTATTCCTCGATCAGTTGGTCGAGGTGCAGGCTCCCGATTGCGGCCAGCGGCTGCCCTTGCTTGACACGATCGCCGAGCTGCGCATAAATCCGCTCGGCCTGGCCCTCAATGCGCGACGTGATCTTGGCGACGTGTTTCAGATCCAGCGCCACCTCGCCGGGTGCGGTCACGATTTCCGGAACGGGGCGCATCGAGACCGGTTCGGTCCGCAGGCGGTCGCGGACTATCGGAGGCGGCTGAATCACCCGACCTTGCCCGTCAGGGGATGTCGACGCGGCCGGCGGATGGGGCGCAGGCTCCGTTCCGCGATCGCCGCAACCGGACAGCCACAACAGGGTGGCGACGATCGTTCCGATCATCTGGGGGTGTCTCATCGTAGTCCCTCCCGAGGCGACTACTTCCTGTTTGGGGGATCGGACGTTCACGGTGGAGCGCCAACCGCCCGTTCCAACCGAACAAGTGCGATGGATAAGTCCGCACGGACCTGCGCGTATTCCAGGAGCGTCTGCCGGTAGACCCGCTGGGCGTCCAACACTTCCAGTAGACTGGCCGCTCCCTGTCGAAAACTGGTCCGCGCCACGGCCAGGGTCCGCTCGGCCTGCTTGAGCAAGCCGGTTTCGAACACCTGGAGTTGATCCTGGGCGGTGCGGACCTCCTGCGCATGTTGGGTGATCGCTTGCGCGAGGTCGTTGTGAGTCCGCCGGCGTTCGGCTTCGGCGCGATATTGTGCGCCCAGCGCCGATTCGATTTCTCCCTGGCGCCGGTACCAGAGCGGCAGCGGGACGCTGAGGCCTGCAGTCAGGGACTCATCGCCGGCCTCCCGATGGTAGCTTCCTTGAATGCTCACGGTGGGCACCCGCGACGCACGTTCGTATCGCACCGAGTGGTCCGCCTGTTCGATGAGCTTGCTCAGACGTCGCATCGTCGGATGCTCTTCGAGCGCCTGCGACGCCAAGCGCGCCGGATCGATGTTCTGCGTGACGGATCGAAACTCCCCCCGGAGCGAAAACTGTGTGCCGAGGGCGCCGCTTGTGAGGGTATTGAGGCGGGCCTTGGCGACGATCAGCGTGTTCCGTGCCCGAGCCACTTCCTTTTGGGCTTTTTGCACCTCGACGTCGGCTTTCATCGTATCGAAGGATGTCGCTTCCCCGGCCGCGACGCGGGCTTTGACCGTGCGCAAGACCTCCTCCACTGTGGTGACGTTCTGGGCGGCGAGGTCGGCATCGCGCTGGGCATACAGCACCTGGTAGAACGCCACCTTCACATCGGCCGCCAGGCTCAGACGGGCTTCGTCCAGCGCAGCGCTCGCGCCCGCCACGCCGGCCTGGGCGGCTTCCTGTCGAGCCTGTCGCTTCCCCACCCATTCGAGAGGTTGCTCGACCGTAAAGGTCCGTTCCGTAACCGCGACCCCGGTGCTCGGATCACGAATGCTCCCGCGGCCGGCGCTGATCGAAACTGATGGGTTGGGGTAGGCGGTTGCGGCGATCTGTTGCCCTAGGTGTTGTCTGACGAGCCCTTCTGCACTGGCGAGGGTGGGGTTCCGTTCCATCGCCAAGACCAGGATCTGGTCCAGGGAGTATGCCTCAGGGGCCGGTTCTGCGGCATCAGCCATCGTGGAGAAGTGGTTGAGGTGGACCGACATCGCTGCCATCAAGGTGACAAACAAGACGTGAAGACTCATGAGGAGCCTCCTCTGGTTCCGATGCACGAACCACCGCGGGATAGATCGTTCCATCCCTTCGGGGTGCGAAGACGGTGACGGGTTTCGAAGAAAGTGGAATCAGGCGAGGAAAGCGGGCGGGGCGCGGGAAGAGATCTCACCGGCGCAGACTTGCACGGACGGAGCCGACGAGACAGCCGGTTCCGCTGCGTGGTGGCCAGGCAGCGAGAGCGCGGCTTCAACAGGCGCGATCGCGATGTGCGCCACGGGTGGCTTGAAGGACTTGCGTTCGCTCGAATCATTCAGGAGAGAGACGCCCACTTCGCCATACTCGTGGGCGTTATGCGCAGGAGGGGATACGAGTCCGGCCGTCGCGTGCGCCGGGTCTTGGCGGGTGCCGAATTCTCCGTCGAGATCTCCGGAAAAGACGGTATGGACGGTTCCACCGTGGACATGCCCCGTTTCTCCATGACGGTGATCCGCTTCCGGGTGCACATGGAACAGGGGAACGGCCAACATCCATAGGACGATCCATCCACGAAGGAGTGCGGCGAGTGTATGGCTTTTGACGGTCGGAAGGGAGGATTGGTCCATGCTCGTGCTCGGTCCCCGTTGAATTACGCTAGCATAATGCCTGAACGGGATCAACGAATCTCAGGGTTGCGGCCGGCACGCCTTTCTTCAAATACCACGTGATCATTTCCCTGAGCTGCTTCCATTTGGAGTTGAACCCCCCACTGAGCGACGTGCATAAGGACCCTACGGACCGAGACGATCTGTTTGAGTTGTACCGGCAGCTGTTGTCGATCCGTCGGTTCGAGGAAGAATCGGCCGGAGATGTACGCGCTGGACCGCGATTTTCGTCACGAATGATCCGGCCATCGACGAGCATGCTGGTCGGCGCATTAGAGTCGAGTGAAGTGTGCTTTCACGCATCACGGATATGCTTCCCCGGGTCTGCACTGCGCCGCCCGGCCGTGGTAGCATACAACTGTTCCTTCCGGGATGCGCGTATGTTCAGACCTGTCCGTACAACCGCCCTCTTCCGCGGAATCCCGTACCGTCTCATCGCCGCCGTCGTCCTCATCTTGGCCCTGGTCGTCTCCGTGATTCTCTTGTTCAGCCTCGAGCATGAGAAACTGCTGCTGCAGGGCCTGACCCAGGGACGGTCGGTGCCCACCGAGCTGTTCCCCGCGCTCTGGCAGTCTCGCCGCGATCTCATCGTCGTGACCCTGCTGGTGTTCCTGGTGAGCGCTTTCGGCATCGCCGCGGTCAGCACCATTCTGCATTACGACAGTACGCGCCGGACGTTGGAAGAGGTCAAAGGGCTCGCGCGGAACATCTTGCAAAGCATTCCGACAGGCATTCTGACGCTGAACGGCAATGGGGTGATCACGGCCGTGAATCCTTCTGCTGAGACCGTGCTCAAGCGTTCCTCCACGGAGTTACTCGGCCGTTCCTATGACAGCGTCTTTGCCGAAGGCGAGACGATTCGAGACGTGCTCGACGGCGCGCTCCGATCGCAAGGGCATGTGAGCCAGAAGGACCTGCTCTACGAAGGGCAGGACCGTGCCACCCACACGATCCGAGTCAGCACGGCCGACCTCACCGGAGACGACGGGCATCCGTCGGGCGTCATTCTGCAAGCGCAGGATGTCACCGAGTGGCTCGCGCTCGAACAGCGGGTCCGCGTTGCCGAAAAGCTGTCCGCTCTGCATACTCTGTCGGCCGGAGTCGCCCATGAGCTGCGAAACCCCTTGAGCGCCATGGATTTGAACCTCCATCTGCTCGAAGAGACGCTCAAGGAGAAGCGTGTGCTGGGAGAGGAGGTCACGCGATATCTTCATGTGCTGAACGCCGAATGTCGCCGGTTGTCGGTCATCCTGGATAATTTCATGAAGTGCGCACGCCCGGGATCGGTGGGGCTCCACGAGGTGAACATCGCGGCGTTGATCGAACATATCGTCGCGCTGATGCAATTCGAGGCGGAAGAGCACAACGTCCGCCTCGAACAGGAAGTCGAAGCATCGTTGCCCCCGATCCTGGGAGATGAAACGGCGTTTAGCCAGGTCCTGGTCAACGTCGTAGTCAACGCGTTGCACGCCATGCCCAAGGGTGGTATCTGCCATGTGACCGCCGAGGCGCGTCACACGGATGGGAAGCGCTGGGTCGTCGTCTCCGTGAGAGATACGGGTGTCGGCATGGAGAAAGAAGCATTGTCGCGGCTCTTCGAACCGTTCTATACGACCAAATCCAGCGGAACCGGACTCGGACTCGCCATCGCCTATCGGATCATGGAAGATCACGGGGGGACCATTCACGTATCCAGTCAGCCCGGAACCGGTACTACTGTCACGATGATGTTTCCCGTTGCGGTAAGAGCGGCGGAACCGATCGGTCAGAGCGTATGACCTCACACGCACGAATTCTGGTCGTCGATGATGAAATCAACATCCGCGGTGCCTTAGCGACCATGCTCGAGAAATGGGGGCATGCCGTGCGGACCGCGGGGACGGCGGAAGAGGCGCTGGAATATCTGGCGGCCTCACCCGTCGACTTGGTCATTACCGATCTGAGAATGCCGGGCATGGGCGGGATGGAATTTTTGCAGCGGCTCAAACAAACGTGGCCGGACATCGAGGTGGTGGTGATGACGGCCTACGGTTCCATCGATACCGCCGTCGAGGCGATACGTTGCGGCGCCTACGATTATTTGACCAAACCCATCGATCGCGAACGCTTCCCGATCGTGGTGGATAAGGCGCTCGAACGCCGCGCCCTCGCTTCGGAAAACAGGCATTTGCGGGAACGCCTCGAAACGCGGACCCGCTACGACCAGATGGTGGGCGAGAGCGAGCCGATGCAGCGGGTGTACAGTCTGGTCGAGATGGTCGCGGACAGTGACGTCACGGTTTTGCTGACCGGTGAAAGCGGTACCGGCAAGGAGCTAATTGCGCGGGCGATCCATCACAAGAGTGCCCGGGCCAACGGACCCTTCGTTTCCCTGAATTGCGGTGCGCTGCCGGAGAATCTCTTTGAAAGCGAACTGTTCGGGTATGAGAAGGGTGCCTTCACCGGAGCGACGGCTACCAAGATTGGAAGGTTCGAGTTGGCGGACGGCGGGACCCTTCTGCTCGACGAAGTGGGCGAATTGTCGTTGAAATCGCAGGTCGACTTTCTCCGTGTCCTGGAAACCAGAGAGTTCAGGCGCCTGGGCGGAACGAAGCTGGTCAAGGTCGATACCCGGATCATCGCCGCGACGAACCGCAATCTCGAAGCGGCTGTCAAGGAGGGGGATTTTCGGGAAGACCTGTACTATCGGCTGAATGTCGTGCCCATCCGCCTGCCGCCGCTTCGCGAGCGGGCCGACGACATTCCGCTCCTGTTGGAAAGGTTTCTCACCGAGTTCTCAACGCAGCATCACCGTGCGCCGAAAGAGATCTCAAGGGATGCCATGCGTTTGTTGAAGCTGTACGCCTGGCCCGGAAACATTCGTCAACTGCGGAATCTGGTAGAGCGATTGGTCGTAACCATCAAGGATCTCGTCATTCAGCCCGAGCATCTTCCCGAGGAGATTCAGGCGAGCAAGGAAGATGCACGCGCGATAGTCGTGACGCTCGGGACATCCTTGGAACAGATCGAACGGGAGGTCATCCGGCGGACACTCGCGGAGGTGACCGATCATCGCGAGAAGGCCGCCAAGCTCCTGGGCATCAGCCTGCGCACGCTCCAGTACAAAATCAAAGAATACGGCATCAGGGATTAGCCCTCGCAACCCCGCGCCCGTCTTTCAGCCCCCGTTTCCGGCCTGACCTCCCGCGTCTTCTGCAAGTTTTGCATTCTCCGATTCCCGGCAAACCGGAGGATCCCTGCAATTCTTGCATGAGCGACGAATGCTGGCTCCCGTGCGTATCGATGCGTGGCCAGATCGCTCTCATAACCGCCCAATTTCCTTCAGACCGATTGTTGGCCTCGGCTCGTTGCTCTCACGGCATCCCTCCTGCAGTGGCCATTCAACAGGCGCGTCGACGGCTGGAGTTCGGTTTGCCGACGGACGCGCGCGATCTGGATATGCCGATGAGTATGACCGGTGGGCCTTCTTTAACACACCCAGACGGAGATGAGCTGGTGTCCGCACGGATGAAGCGCGCTGCCAAGCTTCAGGCAACACTGGCCCTCTGTCCCGCGGATTGCCGAACACGGTGCGAACTGGCTGTTCTGCTTGAAGAGCTGGCCTTATACGACGAGGCCCTGTCGAACTGGAAGGTCGTGATCTCCTGCGACCCTAACAACCTCGAGGCCAGGGAGGGAGCGGCCCGATGCCGGCAACGCACCGGCCGACAGCCGGAGTCCGTCTCATAGGGATCGGAGAACATGTTGACAGTCTGGGGCCGTCTCGACCGGGTCGGCGATGGTCTGTTGCACGATCAGCACTGGGTGCAAGTCACGGTGAGCGTAGGCGGGAGCACAACGGTCCGAGTTCGCGCCCTCGTGGGCAAGCAGGCCGTGATCGCTCGAGAAGGAACGCGGATCGATGTTGCCGACCTCCGCACTGGGGAAATCATCGTGATCAGCTGTCGTCACGGACGCAATGGTTTCATGGAGGCCGACTCAATCGAGGTCCGACCGGAGCCTGTCCCGGCCGAGCCGGGACGAAACAATAATGGAAGAAACCACCCGGCCTGACCCGTCAGGTCACAGGCCCATGCCGGCCTTTGGTGACGTCGGGTGCGAGGATCAAGACCCTTTCATACAAAGATCATCAGAACCACACAAGGAGGAATCACATGGCGATCAAACGTAAAACCTCGGCAAAGACACCCAAAAAGAAAAGTGGGGTGCGCAAGCAAAAGAAAAAGTCAGCTCGGACGTGACGGCTCACCATTTCAACACCAGAGGATCCCTCATGCAGTATTTGCTTCTTATGCTCTTCGCAGTCATGGGCGGGATCAGTATGCCGGTTTACGCTTATGAGGAAGGTACGGTTTCCGACGGCGGCACCATCGTGGGGACGGTGAAGCTGGAGGGCAAGGTTCCAAAGCCCAAAGGGTACAACCTGACGACGTTGCCGGACCCGTTTTATTGCGGGCGCATTTCGGACGGGCACGGCTGGCGCATTCTGCAGCCCTTCAATGTGGGGCCGGCGGGGGAATTCCGCGAAGTGGTGGTCTATCTGGAGGGGGTCGAGAAGGGCAAACCGTTCCCTGAGAGTGGGGTGCCGCAGATCGAGGCGAAAGATTGCCTCTTCCTGCCGTTCACCACGGTGGTGCGGGACGACCAATCGGTGACGGTGGTCAACATGGACCCGGTCATGCACGACATCCAGGCCTATGAGACCTCGCACTTGGGGGCGCGCGTGCTGTTCAACGTGCCGCTCCCGATGAACCCGCAGCATCCGCGGAACTTCAAGGACCGCAGCGAAGCCGCGCTGTACCACAAGCACATGGCCGGTGCGCCGATGAAACAACTGGTCAATCTCAGCAAAGGTCGCCGGATCTTCGTGATGCAATGCGGGTTCCACGCCTACATGGAAAGCTGGGGCGTGGCGGTCACGAGTCCCTACTTTGCCAAGACGGACGACGAGGGCCGGTTTACCCTGACGGATGTGCCGCCGGGCACATACAAACTGGTCGTGTGGCATCCCTATGTCCGGAGCACGATCGAGCACACCGTCACCGTCGGCCCGAAGGGGACGGTGGAGGCCCATCTGGTGGTGCCGGCCCCGACCGGCCGGCTCTACGCCAACGAGGTGTTGGAGCATGACTACGTCCGCTACAACGTGACGGAAGAAGCGCAGAAAGAGATCGAGCCGATGGTCGAGAAGCAGGAGCGGTGAGCGCGGGTGAAAAAAGCAGTCAGCCAGGAGCGATCAGCCTTCAGCTTCTGAGTTCGGAGGCCGACGGCTGCGTGCTAAAAGCTGAGTGGACATGACAGGATCGGCCAAGGTCAGCATAGTCATGGCAGTGGTGCTGTTGATGAGTCTCCCACTTGCCGCGTTTGTTCGCGCCGACCATGAAAGCTCCAAACAGCCGCCTCTCTGGACCCCGCTCGACGAAGTCGAGCAGATGGCGACTCTGGATGTGCCGGGCGGGACGGTGTTGGTGCCGGCCGGCGAGTTCCTCATGGGGAGCGATCCTCGCAAGGACCGGGCGGCGGGGCCGCAGGAGCAGCCGCAACACCGGGTCTACCTCGATGCCTTCCGGATCGATCGGTACGAGGTTTCGAACGTCGACTATCTGCGGTTTGTGCTGGCGACCGGTGCCAGTTGGCCGCAGTTTTGGCGCGACCGGCCCTTTCCCTACAAAGCGGCCCGCCATCCCGTGATCAACGTGAGCTGGTATGAGGCCGAAGCCTACTGTCGGTGGGCGGGCAAGCGGCTGCCGACCGAAGCCGAATGGGAAAAGGCCGCCAGGGGCGAAGACGGGCGTCTGTTTCCCTGGGGCAACGAACCGGCTGGGTGGATCAAGAGCAACATTGCGCATCCCGGTTCGAAACGGGGATTCAAGTATCCTCCGTTGGCGAACATCGATCGCTACGACAAGGGTGCGAGTCCCTACGGGGCGTATCAGTTGGCCGGCAACGTCAGCGAGTGGGTGTCTGATTGGTTCGATCCTGAGTATTACCGAAGCGGAGAGACTCGCAACCCCCGTGGACCTGAGACGGGGGAACTCAAAGTCTTTCGTGGCGGGTCCTGGAACGAAGACCCGGAAGTCGCCCGGTCGGCCGGACGGAACGGCGGTGAACCGGGGAGACGCAGTTATCTGACGGGATTTCGATGTGCGCAAGATGCAGCAACGAGCCATCAGCTATCGGCCGTCAGCCAAGAGTTATTGCGCAAAGCTGATCGCCAGCAGCACTGAGACAAGGTGTTGAGAGAAGAGGAGGCCGAATCGTGGAAGCACTGGATGGACGGACACGGAAGAAAATAGAATGGGCAGTCAATGCGCTCTTAATCGCGACCGCGCTGCTCGCGCTCGCGAACGCGGTGTGGGGGTTGGATACGCAGGACATCGTCGTCGAATTTACGGAGGACGGACGGAAATTGGCTGAGGAACGTGTTCGAACCTGGAAGCCGAAGGAAGAAATGGTCTTGGTGCCGGCCGGCGAGTTCATCATGGGCAGCGACAAGAAGGCGGATCGGCTGGCCTACCGTTCGGAGATGCCGCAGCGCCGGGTCTATCTGGATGCCTTTGAGATCGATAAGTACGAAGTCACGAACCTGCACTACCTGAAGTTCATCCTGGCGACCGGCCGCAAGCCGCAACTGGATTGGCGGTACGAGGGCGGAAATTTCCAGGAGACGATGACGAATCATCCCATCATGCACGTGTCCTGGTACGACGCGGACGCCTATTGCCGATGGGCGGGCAAACGGCTGCCGACCGAAGCCGAATGGGAAAAGGCGGCGCGCGGCGAAGACGGGCGATTGAATCCTTGGGGCAATCAATCGGCCGGGTTGAGCCGGGCCAACTTCGGGCGGACGGGGTTGTCCGGTCCGGTCCGTGATCGACCGGAACGGCTGTTGCTCTATCCGCCGCTGATCTCGGTGGATAAGTACGAAAACGCCGTCAGCCCGTACGGTGCCTATCAGATGATGGGTAACGTGTCCGAATGGGTGAACGACTGGTACGACCAGGACTATTACAAGAGCGCTCCGGACCGCAACCCGAAGGGGCCGGAGACCGGAACGCAGAAGGCGTTTCGCGGCGGCGGGTGGATGGACAGTACCACCACCATGCGGGCCGCCATGCGAAACGGGACGGACCCGAATACCAAAATCAACTGGATGGGATTCCGATGTGCCAGGTCGGTGGCCGACAGCAATCAGCTGTCAGCCGTCAGGAAGGAGAGCTATCAGCAATCAGCCATCAGCTTTCAGGTTCAGATTCCGGAAGCTAAAGGCTGATAGCCGTGAGCTGATAGCTGTTGGCTATGATTCGGATCTTTAACATGATGATGCCTCGGGCCGGCGAGCGTCACGCAGCGAGCCAGGGGACGGGTGCTGACCACCCGTCCCCTGCAGCCCAAGGAGGGGCGCATCATGCAAAAACTGCGGAGCGGTGGGATCGGTGGAGTCGTGCGTGTAATGATTGCGAGCGTCGTGGTCCTCGGTGCTTGTGGTGCCTGGCCGGCTTCGGCTGAAGAAGGTACCGGTAACATGGTCTTCTTCAAGGGCGGATTCGTCGGTCTTAACAGCGACCGTGGCGGGGAGATCTTCACCGATACGCAAAACGCGCTTGGGCAAGGACGCAACGATAGCAACGTCGGGTGGTACGCCGGCGCCGGATTGGATTTGGTCCTATCCAAAGACAGTTGGGGCATGATGGATAAGACCTGGGCGGTTGGCGAGATCGGCTTGCAGTTCAATCGAATTGCCTCCAAGACCGTCACCAGCGCCGTCCCGACCGTGACGGCGTTGGCGGGCGTTCCATTAGGAGGTGGCACCACTCCGGCGAAGACCCAAATGACGATGCTGACCATCGATGTCGCGCCGAAACTCAAGTTCATGGAAGGGAGCAAGTTCCGCCCCTGGATCATCCCAATCGGTCTCGATTTTCACGTCATCAGTCCTCCTTCGAACCAGACCCAGTATCTGGATATCGGGGTCCAGTTCGGCATCGGGTTCGAGTACGAGGTCTACAAGGCGTTCAAGATCGGGCTGGATGGCCGGTACCATCTGACCGCGAACATGACGAATACCAACAACAGCTATGGGCAGGTCGGTCCCTACATCGGCATCAGCTTTTAGACCTCATGCCGTGAGTGATCAAGCAAGGAGGAGTTGAACCACCGCGGGGAGGAGCCTCCGCAGGGAACACATCGAGTACACATACCAAGGAGGGCCAATGGCTGGAAACCTGTTACCAGGTCTTACCAACGTTGGGGTCAACGGGTCGGCGGCGGTCAAACTGTACGACGATGCGCAGCATCAGGTGTACTGGGTCGGCATCCAAGGAGGCGGAGAGGAGTTCGAGTGCAACACCTACCTGGTCGTGGACGGCGGCGAGGGGTTTCTGATCGAGCCGGGGGGACACGACCGCTATATCCCCGTGCTGAACAAGATCAACCAGGTGATGAATGCGATGGCGATCACCCATCTCCTGGTCAGCCATCAGGACCCGGATCTGTGTGCCTCAATTCCGGCGTGGCTTCGCACCAACAACAAGATCAAGGTTGTATTGCCGTCGCAGTGGACTCGCTTTATTCCCCATTACATGGATTACAATGTTTCGCAGGTCGCCGGGGCGAACCTGTCGTTTCTCCCCGTCTCCGATGACGGAGCCACCCTGCCGTTGAAAAGCGACGGGCAACTGCGCTGCATCTCGGCGCCGTACCTGCATTCGCCGGGGAACATGGTCAATACGACAGCGTGAGCGGGTTTTTCTTTTCAGGGGACATCGGCGCGGCGGTCTTCAAGGATGGAAAACTGCGCCTGGTGATCGACGACGGGAACAACCACGTGCTGGCCATGCAGGGGTTTCATCAACAGTACATGAGCTCAAATCGGGCGGTGCTCGGCTTCATTCGAAAGATCGAGGGGCTCCAAATCAAGGCCATCCTACCGCAGCACGGGTCCATCTTCCGCGGGGAGGAAACCAACAAATTCCTTCGGTGGCCGGAGCAATTGCCCGTCGGAGTCGACTATCTGTACAGCGGGGCTCGGATGTAGTGAGAACGGCGTGAAACGTACGACTGAGACGTCAAACATGCTGAGTGAACCGAGAAAGCGCCGTCAGAATGTCGTCACGTGAGCGGTGTAACAATAGCGCTCGTATGGGTGCATCTGCTGGCCGCCGTGGTGTGGATCGGCGGCATGGCGTTTCTATCGCTGGTGCTCGTGCCGGTGTTGCGGCGTGACGGGCAATTCGCGCAGCATGCGACGCTGTTCAGAACGGTGGCATTGCGGTTTCGCACGATCGTCTGGGCGGCGATGGCGGTACTGATCCTGACCGGTCCATTGCTGGCCGCGGCGCGAGCCGTTCCTCCGGCAAACCCGTCGCAATGGCCCACGATCTTCATCGCGAAAGTCACGGTCGTCGTCCTGCTCCTCGCCTTGACGTTTCTGCATGACCTCGTGGTCGGCCCGGCCGTCCGTCGCATTCTCGCCGCGCCCGATGCAAACCGCACCGGAACGGATCGAGTCCTGCTCCGCTATTCTGCGGTCGTCCCCCGGATTTCGTTGGTGCTGGGATTGATCGTATTGGGGCTGGCGGTGGTGTTGGCGCGCAGTTAGCCTCTTGCTCAAAGCCATCAGCCTTCGGCTTTCGGAATGTGAACCTGAAAGCTGATGGCTGAGCGCTTTCCATCCCTGACTGCTGAGAGCTGACAGCTAACGGCTGAACGTCTATGCCTGACCGACGGCTACCGGGAGGGAAGACCGGCCGCCGGTCTGGGCAAGGTGTGAAGAATCCGTTCCGCCTGGCCATGGGCGGTCAGGGCCATCTTGATGACGATGCCGCAGAGGGCAAAGACGAGGGCCGTGACAAGGAACAGCGCAATGGCGAAGGAGCCGGTGATAAAGGCCCAGGTCCGCGAGTCGGCGCGTCGGTCTTCCAGCCGTTGCTGCTCTTCCGTCCGCATCTGTCCCACCACTCCGTGAATGAGAGTCTTCGTCTCCTGGCGCGTGTCATCGGCGACGACGGACTTGGCGGCCGCCAACCCCTCGGTTCGCCGTACGATGATCGCACGGTCCATTTCAAGCGAACGTTGATCCATCTGACGTTCGAGATAGGCCACGCGCCGCGATTGGGCGGAGTTGTCCCTTGTCAGCCCGCCGAGGTACCGGAGTTGACGGTCGAGTCCGTCCATCGCGGTACGGTAGGGAGACAGATACTGATCCAAACCAGTGAGGACATAGCCGCGCTGGCTGGTTTCCGCTTCCGTGAAAGTGCTCAGCACGCGCTCGAGTTCAATCAGGACGTTTTGCGAGTGAGCGGTCCAGTTGGTGGCTTTCTTATAATGGACCAGACTCAGGAAGCAGGCTGCGACCAGCCCCTCGACGGCAAGAAAGGCGATCACCAGGACGATGAAAATCCCCTTTCCTGTCAGCAGCTTCGCAATCATGACACCTCCGTGGGAAATACGTGCATTGTTCACCATAGCTATACGGGCCGGTGATTGGGTTTGTCAACCCGACAATTTTCCTAGGGGCTTGTGCCTTGTGTCCAGCGTGTCAGAAACGGAACGGACACGATCGAGTGTTGCCTTGCGCAACAGAGGAGACCGGTCGGCTGTAGCGGAAAGCCCTTTTCATGCCTTTCATGCATGCCACGGCGCGGTCTCTCAGCAGGCCTCTTCCTTGCACCGAGAAGGAAAAGCAGAAGGGTGGGAGGGCCTGAATCCCTGCGCGTCGGTGTGCCTCAAAGTGAAAGGGGGAACCGACGGGGCGTCAAGCGAAACGGGAGGTGGGCTATGGCACGGGTGGTCATCATCGGAGCTTCGATCGGCGGTTTGCCGGCGGCCTATGAAGCCCAGGCTCTGTTGGGAAAGAAACATCAGGTGACGGTTATTTCGAACGTGGACTCGTTCCACTTCGTCCCATCGAATCCTTGGGTGGCGGTCGGGTGGCGCAAACGAAAAGATATCAGTTTCGCGTTGGGACCGGTGCTGGAGAAGAAAGGGATCGAATTCCGCCATGAGGTCGCCACTCGGATCGAAGCGGAGCAGAATCGTGTCGTCACGACGAAGGGCGACGTGCCCTACGACTACCTCATCATCGCGACGGGACCCAAGCTGAACTTCGGGGCCGTGCCGGGTCTCGGGCCGAGCGGATATACCCAGTCGGTTTGCACCGTGGACCACGCGGAACAGGCCTGGGGTGCGTATCAGAGTTTTCTCAAGGATCCGGGGCCGATCGTCGTCGGAGCCGCACAGGGCGCCTCCTGCTTCGGGCCGGCGTATGAGATGGCGTTTATCCTGGATGCCGACCTGCGCCAAAAGAAACTGCGGAAGAAAGTGCCGATGTACTTCGTCACGCCGGAGCCCTACATCGGGCATATGGGATTGGCCGGGGTAGGCAAGTCGCGTCGCTTGATGGAGGACGAGTTCTCGGAGCACGCGATCAAGCCGATCCCCAATGCTTCCATCCGTGAGGTGCAGCCGGGCAAGTTGGTCCTGGAAGACGGCCAAGAGATTCCCTTCCGCTATTCGATGTTCATTCCGCCGTTTGCCGGCGTCGATGCGGTGGCCTCCACCGCCGGACTGTGCAACCCCAAAGGATTCGTCAACATCGACGCCTTTCAGGCCAATCCCAAGTACAAGAACATCTACGCCGTCGGCGTCTGCGTGGCGATCCCGCCGGTCGAGCAGACGCCGGTGCCGACCGGTGCGCCCAAGACCGGGTATATGATCGAATCGATGGTTTCGGCGGCCGTCCATAACATCAAGGCCGACATCGAAAACAACGCCAAGCGGGAAACGGCCACCTGGAATGCGATCTGCCTGGCGGACATGGGCGATACCGGGATGGCCTTTGTGGCCCTGCCGCAGATGGCGCCCCGCAATGTGACCTGGGCCAAGAAGGGAAAGTGGGTGCATCTTGCGAAGATCGGCTTGGAAAAATACTTCCTGATGAAGATGAAACGGGGGGTGAGTGAGCCTTTCTTCGAGAAGGCCATTCTGAAGTCGATGGGCATCACCAAGCTGGAACGCTCGGCTTAGCGGGGTTGTCTTGCCGATCGGCCTTCGTCGGCGGTCATAGTTTCCTCCCTTTGTAAGGGGGGGTGGGGGGTAGAGAACAGCCCTTTCCCCTACCTCGCCTCCCCTTGCAAAGGAGAGGGATCGGTGTGTGGTTCTTGCGAACATCCTTTCACAGTCCGTTGATCTCCGCACCGACTTCCTCTTACGCTATGTGACGGGTGTGGGGCAAGTCCCACTGTGGCCGGGAGGGAATCCCGGTCGTGGCATGGCCGTCGAAGGAAGGAGGAGCGAGATGAACAGGACAGACAGGAAGCGGGGCCGGTTCTCGTGGCTCGCGATCGTACTGGGGTTGGTGGCCGGTGTCGCATGGGGACAGGGGCCTGTCGCGCATGCGTACGAAGTCTGGCTGACCGATCAATCGGACACGGCGAAAGAGAGCGGTGGATTCCTCTACATCTATGACGGCGCGCAGCTGGCGGCGAATCCGTCCGGTGCGAAACCGGCCACGACCATCGATCTCGGAGGGGAGATCAACAAGTTCTGCGAGGAGGCGACGAAAAAGCCGGTGCGCCGTCCTCACATGCTGTTTTTCAACACCCAGCAGGACCACGTCATCATCTCTTTCCTGAGCGGTCACGTGCTGTTCATGGACGCCGCCACGAAAAAACCGGATGCCTGCCTCTCGATGGGCAAGAACGTCCACGCTGCCTGGCCGACTCCGGATCAAAAGATGGCCATTGCGGCGAACATCGCGGAAAAGAAGTTCATCCGCATCTGGACCGACTACGCCGCGCACAAGTTCACGTTCGACCCTGAGAAGGACGTCGTGAACCTGGCGGCGATGGAAAGCGGCGAGCGTCCGGACACGGCGCCGATCTGTCCGATCACGGAGAACTCAAGCCGCTATGCCTTCGTCACCCTCCGAGGCGGGGGGCTCATCGTGCTGGATGTGACGACCACTCCGATGAAGGTCGTGGCGACCCTCAACAACAATCAGATTCATCCGGCCGGCTGCGGCGGGATTCAGGTCGGGGACACGATGTACATCAACTCCGGAGGCGGGTGGCCCATCGCGCCGCTGTCCTATGATGTCTATGCGCTCGACCTTTCGAAGCTGCCGGGCGGCGTCTCGGCCAAATTGGTGTCCCAGCGAGACGATAAGTTTGCAGACTCCCACGGTATGGCGGGCGTCGGACGTTATGTGTGGAGTGCGGACCGGGCCGGGAACGACATTGAAATCATCGACAGCCTGACCAACCTGAGCGTTGGATCCGTCGATCTGGTGACGGATCCCAATAAGGATCCGGCTCCGGACTTGATGGATGTGTCCCCGGACGGGCAGTACGTGTTCGTCGGTCTGCGCGGGCCCAATCCGCTGACGGGGAACGACAAGGGCGTGCACAACGCGAAGGGGACGATTCCCGGAGTCGGCGTCGTCCACGTCGATGCAGGCGGGCGAGTCGGCCACTATAAGGGTCAGGCCACGATTACCAATATGAAGGACGGTAAGGAAACAGCCGACACCCACGGCATCGCCGTCAAACGATAATGGTTCTGCGGACGTGCGGCCCCACGCCCTCATCGAGGGGCCGCTTTCCCGCCTACCACCCCCTTGAATCCTTTCCCGGCCGGGCCGCTCATACAGCGTGAAGAAAGGGGGTGATCATATGAGGATCAACGAGTGGTTACGGCTCATCGCGGGGGCCTTTGTGCTTCTGGCGGTTTTTCTGGGAGCCACGGTCCATCCTTACTATAATTACGCTGCCGCCTTCGTGGCGGCGAATCTGATCCAATCGGCGTTTACCGGCTGGTGTCCCATGATGGCCTTGCTGCGGAAATTCGGAGTACAGGAATAGAACGGCAGGGCTAAGGTTGAGGTTGAGGGGCAGATCCCTCCGCTTTGACCTCGACTTTCGCCTCAACCTTTACCGTGCAGGGGTTCGAGCCCGAACAAAGATGACAGGGATACGCTATCACATGGCGGTGCTGCTGCTTCTGCTGGCCGGGTGCGGGCCCAGTGAGGATACGTCACGACCCGAAACGAGCATGACCGTCACCCAACCTGCCCTTCAAGTGGCGTTGGTGGAGGTGAAGACGGCACAGATTCCCCTGCGGGTGGAGGTCACGGGGCAGGTGGCAGCGGTCTACCAGGCGACGCTGGCGAGTCGCATTCAGGGAACGATCGAAGAGATTCTGGTCCGCGAGGGTCACCAGGTCCGCAAAGGCCAAACCCTGGTGGTGCTGGACAGCCGAGATCTGCAAGCCGAGCTGGCTCGGGCGAGAGCGGAAGTGGAGAATGCCCGGGCGCAACGGGACCGCATGGTGGACTTGTATCGGAAGGATGCGGTCTCCAAGCAGGAACTCGAAAACGCGACGCGCAGCTTCAAAGTGGCGGAGGCGAACGAGAAAGCCGTCGTCGCCCAATTGAGTTACACGATCGTGAAAGCTCCGTTTGACGGGGTCATCACGGAAAAGAAAGTGGAAGTCGGCGAGCTGGCGTCCCCCGGACAAGCCTTGTTGAAATTGGAGAATTCGCGCGAGTTGCGCCTCGAGGCCAGGGTGGCGGAGAGCGATCTGCGGGCCGTCTCGGTAGGGGCGTCGCTGCCGGTCGTCATCGACGCGCTCGGACCGGAGGCATTGAAGGGGACCGTGGCCAAGATTCTTCCGGCCGGAGATCCGCAAACCCATACGTTTACGGTCAAGGTCGATCTCCCGCCGACGCCCGGCTTGAAGTCCGGCATGTTCGGGCGGCTCCAGTTCGAGAAGGGCACCAGTCAGGCGCTGGTACTGCCACGGTCGGCGTTCGTCGAACGGGGCGAGCTCTCCAGCGTATTTGCCGTCGGATCCGACAATATCGCCCGCCTGCGTTGGGTCAAAGTCGGACGGGCCTTGAACGGCGCCGTCGAGGTGCTCTCGGGGTTGAACACGGGCGAACGGGTGCTGGCGGATGGGAGCAAAGGGAAGGACGGCGTGCCGGTTCAGGAAATGACCGCGGTGGCCCTGCCGCCGCAAGGAACGTGAAGCGTGGAAAAGGGCCTATAGCTGATGGCCTATAGCGAATAGCACGATCGCTATCCAGCCTCTGAGCCATAAGCTATACGCCATATGCCATAAGCTATACGCCATATGCCATCTGCTCCCCCATCTTCCCTCGGTCCCTCCGGTCGCCTCGCCGCGCAGTTCATCGATAGCAAACTCACTCCCTTGATCATCGTGGCGACCCTGTTGTTGGGGGTCTTCGCCGTGCTGCTGACGCCGCGGGAAGAAGAACCGCAGATCGTGGTGCCGATGGCCGATGTCTGGCTGCCCTTCCCCGGCGCCTCCGCCAAGGTGGTCGAGGAGCAGCTCACCAAACCGATCGAGCGTAAGCTCTCCGAAATCAAAACCGTCGAGTACGTGTATTCCATCTCACGACCGGGCGGCGCCCTGATCATCGTGCGCTTCTACGTCGGCCAACCGATGGAACAGAGCCTGGTCGATCTCTACGACAAGTTGATGTCGAATCAGGACCTCCTCCCGCCGGGCGCCCTTCCGTTCTTGGTCAAACCCCGCGATGTCAACGACGTGCCCATCGTCACCCTGACGCTCTCGAGCAACCGGTACAGCGATTTTGAATTGCGCCAACTGGCCGACCATGTCCTGGAAGAAACGAAAAAGGTGCCGGGCACGGCAGGCGGGTTCGTGGTCGGCGGGCATGATCGCGAACTGCGCGTACAAATAGATCCGACCCGGCTCAAGGCCTATGGATTGACTCCCCTCCGCGTTGCCGGCGTGATCCAGGCCGAGAACCTGGCGCTCCCGGCCGGCCGGTTCGAAAGCCGCAACGCGAGCCACCTCGTCGAAACGGGGCGGTTCATCCGATCCAAGGAGGATCTGGAATCCCTGGTCGTCGGGGTGCACGAACAACGGCCTGTCTACCTGCGCCAGGTCGCCGACGTGCTCGACGGTTCCAGTGAAACGAAACAGTATGTTTGGTTCGGCCTGGGCGCCAGGGTTGACCGTGAGACGTCGGACGTCGGAGGGGAGACGAGTGGCGCTTCGTCCGCCCTCTCACCTCTCACGTCTTCCGAAATGCCCGCCGTCACCGTCGCGTTGGCCAAGCAGGCCGGCACCAACGCCGTCACGGTGGCGCACGGGGTCATTCAAAAAGTCAAGGAGATGAAAGGCACGTTGATTCCCGCCGAGGTGCGAGTGACGGTCACCCGCGACTACGGGGAGACGGCCGATGAGAAGGCCAATGAATTGCTCTGGCATCTGTTGATCGCCGTGGTCGCGGTGGTGGTGTTTCTCGGACTGGCATTGGGTCGCCGTCCGGCCATGGTCGTCTCGATCGCGATTCCGCTCACCCTGGCCCTTACGCTCTTCATCTCCATGCTGATCGGCTACAGCATCAATCGGGTGACGCTGTTTGCGCTGATCTTTTCCATCGGCATTCTGGTCGACGATGCCATCGTCGTGGTCGAGAACACCTATCGTCATCTGACCATGCGGGCGCGCCCCCATCGGGAGGTGTCGCTCTATGCCGTGGACGAAGTCGGCAACCCGACCATTCTGGCGACCCTCACGGTTATCGCCGCCCTCCTGCCCATGGCCTTCGTGTCCGGCCTCATGGGGCCGTACATGCGGCCCATTCCCGTGAACGCATCGATCGCGATGTTCGTGTCGTTGTTGGTCGCGTTCATCGTGATTCCCTGGTTCTGCCAGGCCTGTTACCGGCCCGGCGTGAAAATGGCCGGGGTGGACCACGAAGCGGTGGAAGCGTCCGGGTGGACCTATCGCTTCTACCAGCGCGTCCTGACCCCGGTGCTCTCTCACCCGGTCATGGCCTATGCGGTGTTGGGCTTCATCGCGCTGTTGCTGGCCGGCTCGCTGCTCTTGTTCTACACGCGAGGGGTCGTGGTGAAGATGCTGCCGTTCGACAACAAAAGCGAGCTGCAGTTGGTGATCGACCTGCCGGAGGGTACGACGCTCGAGGAAACCGCCCGGGTGACCAAGGCCCTCACGCAATATGTGCGCACGATTCCGGAAGTGCGGGACTACCAGGCCTACGTGGGGACGTCTTCTCCGTTCAACTTCAACGGATTGGTGCGGCACTACTACCTGCGCGATCAGCCGCATGAGGCGGACATCCAGATCAATCTCCTGGCGAAGGACCGGCGTGCAGCCCAAAGCCATGACATCGCGCAACGAATCCGCCCGGAAGTGCAGCAGATCGCGCGCCAGTATGGTGCGAACGCCAAGGTGGTGGAGGTGCCGCCGGGCCCGCCGGTGCAATCAGTGCTCGTGGCCGAAATCTACGGTCCCGATTACGATCGCCAATTGGCCATCGCCAAGGATGTCCGCCGGCTGTTCGAATCCGCCACGGGCGTCGTCGACGTCGACGATTACATCGAAGCCGAGCAGACCAAGTATGTCTTTACCGTCGATCGGGCGAAGGCCGCGCTGGCCGGCATTCCGTCCGACGAGATCGTCAAGACCTTGAAATTGGGATTGGAGGGCGCGAACGTCGGCCTGGTCCATCTTCCGCGCGAGAAACGTCCGGTGCAGATCCTGTTGCGCCTTCCAGTCAGCGAGCGGTCGGGAGTGGAACACTTCGGGGAAATCGCGTTGCGGACCAGCACCGGGCAAATGGTCCCGCTTGCCGAACTGTTGCGGATGGAAGACACGGTGCGGGAGAAGGCCATCTATCACAAGAATCTGAAGCCCGTCGTGTACGTGATCGGCGATGTCGGCGGATCTGCGTCGGAAAAAGCCGACAGTCCCGTGTACGGCGTGATCGGGATCGGCAAAAAACTCGAACAATTCAAACTCCCCGAAGGCTACACGCTGGCCCAGCACTATGCCGCCCAGCCCTGGTCCGAGGAGCGCTTCGCGATGAAATGGGACGGGGAATGGCACATCACGGTCGAAACGTTCCGGGACATGGGCATCGCGTTTGCCGTGGCGATGGTGTTGATCTATCTGTTGATCGTGGCGCAGTTTCAGTCCTTTCTCACTCCGATCGTGATCATGGCGCCGATCCCCCTGACGCTGATCGGCATTTTGCCGGGACACTGGTGGACCGGATCGTACTTTACCGCCACCTCCATGATCGGGTTCATCGCGTTGGCCGGGATCATCGTGCGCAACTCGATTCTCCTGGTCGACTTCATCCAGCATCAGCTTGCGAAGGGAGTGCCGCTGCTCGAAGCGGTGATCCGGGCCGGAGCCATCAGGACCAGGCCGATTCTCCTCACCGCGGCGGCGCTGATGGTCGGCGCGTTCGTGATCATCCTCGACCCCATCTTCCAAGGATTGGCCGTCTCGCTGCTGTTCGGCGTGGGGGCCTCGACGATCCTCACCCTGATCGTCATTCCGGTCCTCTACTACCGGTGGATCGGAACGCGGGAGCCGCAGGTGGTGTCCTGCACCGGTCCCGTCGTCGGGGAGGCCCATCCTTCCGCTCCATAGGCGCATCCACCATTTGTAAGCACCACGTATAGGTCGCCCTTTACTTCCCAATTTCACCCATCATATGCTGTTGCATAGCGGGGTCGTTGCACGCGTTACATCGCGCTGATCAGGCCTGAAAAGTAGGGTGCCGCCCGAAGCCTTCGAGTGGGGACACGCCATTATGCTCCCTGAGTTATGGAGCCGGTTGGCTCGAAGCAATCCCATGATTGTTACGGCCGTGGCCGTGGTCCTCGCCACCCTCGTACGCGCCCTCTTGACCCCCCTGTGGGGCTCCGGGTACGCCTTCATCACCTACTACCCTGCCATCATGTTCGTGGCTGTGGCCTTCGATTGGCGTCACGGGCCGATCGCTACACTTGTTTCGGCGACCCTGTCCGCGCTGTTGTTTCTCAACCCTCCGCTCCACGACACGACCACGCGATCGCGCTGAGTCTTTTCATCACGGTCAACCTCGTCATCGTCCTGCTCTCGGAAGCCGTCAGGCGGACACGTCTCCAAGCTCAGGCGGATGCCTCACTCGCGCGCGCGGAGGGAGAGGCACTCCGCCGTGAGATCGAGGCACGGGCCAAGGCAGAAGGAGCTTTGAGAGAAAGCGAAGACCGCCTGCGTTTGTTCATCGAGCATGCGCCGGCGGCCATCGCCATGTTCGACCGGGAGATGCGGTATCTGGCGGTAAGCAAGCGCTGGCTGACCACCTATCGCTTGGAGGCGGAGATCCTGGGGCGATCCCACTATGACGTGTTTCCGGAAATTCCGGAACGGTGGAAAGCGGTCCATCGCCGAGTACTTGAAGGAGCGGTCGAACGGACCGAGGAGGACCTCTGGGAACGGGCGGACGGCACGCACCAATGGCTGAGGTGGGAGGTACGTCCCTGGTATGACCGGGACGGCGCGATCGGTGGCATCGTCGTGTTCAGCGAAGACATCACGGCCCAAAAGGACGCCGAACGTGCGACACATGACAGCGAGGAGCGCTATCGCGCGCTCACGGACGCCGTGCCGAGCATGACGTTCGAGGGCGATGCGCTCGGGAACAACACGTTCGCCAGCCGGCAGTGGTGCGACTACACCGGGATGACGGCCGAGGACACGGCGGGAACGGGCTGGGCGAAGGCCGTGCATCCCGATGATCTCGCCGGTTCGGTGCGGCGATGGACCGAGGGGATGGAGCGCGGACTTCCGTGCGAGATGCGTCACCGGTTGCGGGCCGCCGATGGATCGTATCGGTGGTTTCTCATCCGGGCCATCCCCCGATGCGATTCGAAAGGCAACATCATCCAATGGTTGGGCAGCTGCACCGATATCGACGACATGATCCGTGCCGAAGCCGCGCTCCTCGATACGGAAGAACGTCTTCGGCTCGCGGTCGAATCGGCGGAGATCGGGATCTGGGACTTGAATCTGATTACGGGCGAGAATCGCTGGGATGCCCGCTGTAAAGCGTTGTTCGGACTGCCGGCGGACGCCGAGGTGCCGTATGAGCTGTTCCTTACCCGTTTGCATCCGGACGACCGTGAACGTGTCCGAACGACGATCGAGGAAACAATCGGCTCTCCTCAGAAGGGGGCGTACGATATCGAGGATCGGATCCTGCTCCCCGAGGGGCGCGAGCGATGGATCAGGGCCATGGGCCGGGCGTTCTTCGAGGAGTGCGGCGGTGGACCGCGGGCCGTGCGGTTTACCGGCACAGCCTTGGACATGGCCGAGCGCCGATTGGCCGAGGAGCGGCTCCGTTCATTCGCCCAGGAATTGGAGGGACGGGTTCGGGAACGAACGCAGGAGTTGGAAATGTCGGAGGATCGTTTGCGGGCGCTCGCCACGGAGTTGAACCTCACCGAGCAGCGGGAGCGGAAACGGTTGGCGATCGAGCTGCACGATCATCTCGCCCAATTGCTCGTCGTCGGACACCTCAGCCTGTCCCAGGCCCGTCAATTTGCCGCCGGCAGATGCCTCGAAGTGTTGGACCAGGTCGAAAACGTGTTGGACGACGCCCTCAAGTATACCCGTACGCTCGTGGCTGACCTCAGCCCGTCGGTGTTATACGATCTTGGGTTGCTGGCCGCCCTCAAGTGGCTGAGCGATTACATGCAGCGATACGAACTGGCCGTCCGGGTAATCTTCCCGGAAGGCGAGGAAGCGCCGAAGCTGCCGGAGGCGGAGGCTGTCCTTTTGTTTCAGTCCGTTCGAGAACTGCTGATCAATGCCTCGAAACATGCGGAGACGGGAGCGGCCTCCGTGACCGTGCAGTGTCGAGATGGAGAACTCCGGATCGAAGTGCGGGACGAGGGCAAGGGTTTTAATGTCGCGGAAGCGGAGCCAGCGGACGGGCATCCGACCGCCAGGTTCGGCCTGTTCAACATCCGCGAACGCATGCGAGCGATCGGCGGAGCGTTCGACATCCAATCTGTGCTGGAACACGGAACCACGGCAACACTCACGACCCCGCTTCGACGCGGGCAAGGCCGAGAGATGGGCACAGACGCGACCGTCCTGAGCGCGCCATGGGAGGAGAGTTCCGGGGGGCCGATCCAGAGTGTCGTCTCGGCTTCTCTGCCGCCCGGAGCCCGCCCTTCCCTCCGGGACGATCGGGATCGGATTCGCGTCCTGCTGGTGGACGACCA
>JRYJ01001904.1_pt1 | contig 30446 bp, 38 predicted proteins | sample 235371 | NCBI WGS metagenome assembly JRYJ01 (sample SAMN03074219, study PRJNA261477) | activated sludge metagenome | biome: Wastewater Treatment Plant; feature: Wastewater; material: Activated sludge; isolation source: activated biomass of a wastewater treatment plant treating hydrocarbon... ... | reverse complement strand
CGAGCGCATCCGCGCCAAGGCCGTGGAAAAGGGCCTCATCTCCGAGGAGGAGGCCAATACCCTCGACGAGCGCCAGAGCCTCAACCTCATCTTCTTGCCCGGCTTCTCCACCAAGACCCAGATTTCCGACGTCTCCGGCCGGGGCGTGGGCATGGACGTGNNCTGCCGCTGACGCTGGCCATCCTGCCCGTTCTGCTGGTGCTTCTGGGCGATCAGCCCTTTGCCCTGCCGCTCTCCCTGGTGCGGGAAATCCTGCCCATCGAGCACGACAAGATCCGCGAGGTGGGCGGCAAGGAAACCCTGGTGGTGCGCGGCGAAGTGCTGCCGGTCATTTCCCTGGCGCGCCTTCTCGGCTGGCCCCTGGTGCGCCATCCGGAATACGGCGTCTTCATGCAGACCGCCGAGCGCAGCTTCATCCTCGGGGTGGACAGCTTTGCCGGCCGCGACGATGCCGTGATCAAGTCCCTGGAAGATTTCCGGCCGCGGGGCGTGGCCGGGGTGACCACCCTCTCCAACGGCCAGATCGTCCTCATCCTGGACATGAAGGAATTGCTCTCGGACCTCGGCCAGCATCCCGACGTGGATCGCGGCATGCGGGCCCTGGAATTCTCCTGATTCTTTTTTGCAGTCAACGGCTTAAGAGGGGGCTTGCCCCCTCTTTTCTTTTGTTGGTTTACCTCGTTGTCATGGACTTGCAACGGTCATCTGAGAAATGATGTAAATAAACGGCGCTACCTATTTAATTTTCTTGATTTTTTCCTATAATAGCCGCAACCACCCCCTAGACGGCTATGGCGGAAGAAAGCGATCTCGAACGAACGGAAGCGCCAACACCACGGCGCATCGAGCAGGCCCGTGAGCAGGGCCAGGTCCCCCATTCCCGCGAACTCGGCACCTTCCTCATCCTCATCACCGCCGCCTCCGCCTTCTGGATGATGGGCGGCTGGTTCGTCCAGCGGTCCATGGCCATCGCCCGCAAGGGCTTCAGTCTCGACGCGACGGCGCTGCGGGAGCCGGATCAGATGCTGGTGCATCTGGCGGACATCGGCGGCGACGCCCTGCTGGTCTTCTCGCCCTTGCTGGCCTTGCTCGTGCTGGCGGCGATTCTGCCCCCCTTCTTCCTCAATTCCTGGGTCTTCGCACCCAAGGCGCTGGTGCCCGATCTGGGGCGCCTCAACCCCCTCACCGGCTTCGGCCGCATGTTCTCCTGGAACAGCCTCATGGAGCTGGGCAAGGCCGTGCTCAAGGCCCTGCTGGTGGGCGGCGTCGGGGCCCTCGTGCTGTGGTCCTCCCGGGACGAGATTTTTGGCCTGCTGGCGCAGCCCATCGGCAGCGGCATCGGCCAGGCCGGGCGGCTGGTGGTCTTCTGCTTCCTCATGCTGGCGGCGGCCCTGACCCTGGTGGTGGCGGCCGACGTGCCCTTCCAGCTCTGGCAATACCTGGACAAGTTGAAGATGAGCCGTGACCAGGTGAAGCAGGAAATGAAGGAAATGATGGGCGATCCCCAGGTCAAGGGACGCATCCGCAGCCTGCAGATGCAGGCTGCCCGGCGGCGCATGATGGCCGCCGTGCCCAAGGCCGACGTCATCGTCACCAATCCGACCCACTACGCCGTTGCCCTTTCCTACGCGGCAGGCATGGCGGCCCCCAGGGTCGTGGCCAAGGGTACCGGCGAGATTGCCCTGAAAATCCGCGAGATCGGCAGCGAGCACGGTGTACCACTCATGGAAGCGCCCCCCCTCGCCCGGGCTCTCTACAAGCACGTCAGTCTCGATGCCGAGATTCCGGCGGCGCTCTATAACGCCGTGGCGGAGGTGCTGGCCTACGTCTTCCAGTTGTCCCAGTGGCGCGCCCACGGCGGCAACTACCCGGTGCCGCCCCGGGACCTGCCGGTGCCCGCCGAACTCGTTCCGGAGGCCGCGTAAATGGCCAGCGCATCCTCCCTCACCTGGCAGGGGTTCTTCGCCCGCTTCAACCTGACGCAACTGGCGGCGCCGGTCCTCATCCTCATGATCCTGGCGATGATGGTCCTGCCGTTGCCGGCCTTCGTCCTGGACGTCCTCTTCACCTTCAATATCGCCCTCTCGGTGCTGGTCCTGCTGGTGGCGGTCAATACCCAGAAGACTCTGGATTTCTCCGTGTTCCCGACGGTGCTGCTGGTGACCACCCTGCTGCGCCTGTCGCTCAACGTCGCCTCCACCCGCATCGTCATGCTCGAAGGCCACACCGGGCCGGACGCGGCGGGGAAGGTGATCGAGGCCTTCGGCCACTTCCTGGTGGGCGGCAATTTCGCCGTCGGCATCGTCGTCTTCCTCATCCTGGTGGTCATCAACTTCGTGGTCATCACCAAGGGCGCCGGCCGGGTGGCGGAAGTGTCCGCCCGCTTCACCCTGGACGCCATGCCCGGCAAGCAGATGGCCATCGACGCCGACCTCAACGCCGGTCTCATTGGCGAGGAGGAGGCCCGGCGCCGCCGCAACGACATCGCCCGGGAAGCGGAATTCTTCGGCTCCATGGACGGTGCCTCCAAGTTCGTGCGGGGCGACGCCGTGGCCGGCATCGTCATCATGCTCATCAACGTGTTCGGCGGCCTCATCGTCGGCGTTTTCCAGCACAACATGGACATCGCCCTGGCGGCCAAGAACTACACCCTGCTCACCATCGGCGACGGCCTGGTGGCGCAGGTGCCGGGGCTGATCATCTCCATCGCCGCCGGCATGGTGGTGACCCGTGTTTCCGACGAACGCGACGTCGGCCAGCAGTTTCTTGCCCAGATGTTCCGCAACTGGCGGGTCATGGCCGTGACCGCCGGCATCGTCGGTTTCCTGGGCCTCATCCCGGGCATGCCCAACCTCGTCTTCCTCATGCTGGCCTCGGTCCTCGGCTGGGTGACCTGGAAGATGATGGAGGCGGAAATGAAAGCCGTCCCTGCCCCGGTGGCGGTGGCACCGGCGCCGGCCCCGGAAGCCCAGGAGGCCACCTGGAGCGACGTCTCTCCCCTCGACGTCCTCGGCCTGGAGGTGGGCTATCGTCTCATCCCCCTGGTGGACAAGAGCCAGGATGGCGAACTCCTGCGCCGCATCCGCGGCATCCGCAAGAAATTCGCCCAGGAGGTGGGCTTCCTGGTTTCCCCGGTGCATATCCGCGACAACCTGGAGCTGAAGCCAAACGCCTACCGAATTCTCCTGAAGGGCGTCGAAATCGGCCAGGGCGAAGCCTTCCCCGGCCAGTTCCTGGCCATCAACCCGGGGCGGGTGGCCGGCACCGTGTCCGGTACCGTCACCAAGGATCCCGCCTTCGGCCTCCAGGCCATCTGGATCGATGCCTCCCAGAGGGAGCAGGCCCAGACCTTCGGTTACACGGTGGTGGATTCGTCCACCGTGGTCGCCACCCATCTCAACCACCTCATCCTCAGCCATGCCGCCGAACTGCTGGGGCGCCAGGAAGTCCAGCAACTGCTCGAGCACCTGGCCAAGGAAATGCCCAAGCTGGTGGAAGACCTGGTGCCCAAGCTCCTGCCCCTCGGCACCCTGCAGAAGATCCTGCAGAACCTGCTGGAAGAGGGCGTCCATATCCGCGACATGCGCACCATCATCGAGACGGTGGCGGACCACGCCACCCGCAGCCAGAACGCCGACGATCTCACCGCCCAGGTGCGCGGCGCCCTCGGCCGCGCCATCGTCCAGCAGCTCTTTCCGGGCACCGGCGAACTCCAGGTCATGACCCTCGACCCGGGCCTCGAACGCATCCTTGCCCAGGCCGTGGCCGGCGGCGGCGAGCACGCCAGTTTCGAGCCAGGCCTGGCCGATACGCTGGTGCGGGAAACCGCCAACGCCGCCCGCCGCCAGGAGGAGCTGGGCCTGGCCGCCGTCCTTCTCGTGCCTTCCAGCCTGCGCGTCCTGCTTTCACGCTTCCTGCGCCGTTCGGTGCCGCAACTGCACGTCCTGGCCCATAACGAAGTCCCCGAAACCCGCATCATCAAGGTCACCTCGATCATCGGAGGTAGAACATGAACGTCAGAAAATTCATCGCCCCCAACGCCAGGGATGCCCTGCGCAAGGTCAAGGAGACCCTCGGCAACGACGCCATCATCCTCTCCAACCGCGGCGTGCCCGGCGGCGTGGAAATCATGGCTGTCGCCGCCCGGGACATGGCGATGATCGTGCCGACGCCCGCCAACGACCGACCGGCCCCGGCGCCGCGCCCCGCCGTCCAGCCCGCCGATGACGACGACTACCGGGTGAGCCTGTCCTCCGCCCGGGCTGCCGCTCCCGCCCCCGCTCCCCAGGTTCGCCCAGCCCCTGCCTTCCAGCGCCCGGTGGCGCCGCCGGCGCCGACGGTGCAGCGTCCCGCCCCGGCCGCCACGCCAACGGTCAATGCCGGCATCCCGCGGACGGGGGCCCTGCGCAGCTTCGAGCCGCCCAGGCCGGCGCCGCAGACGGTCCAGCCAGCCGCTCCCCAGCCGGCTACCGAGCCACCCCGCCGTGTCGAGGCGGAAGTGGTGCCGGCCGCCGTGATGGAAGAAATCCGCTCCCTGCGCAAGATCGTCGAGCAGCATCTGGCCGGCTTCGCCTGGGGCGAGGCGGCCCGCAGCGCTCCGGTCAAGACCGGCGTTCTGCGGCAATTGCTGGATGCCGGCTTCTCGCCCCAGTTCGCCCGCGACCTCCTGGCCGACCTGCCCCCCGAATTCGACGCTTCCCAGGCCATGGCCTGGGTCAAGGGCGCCGCTGACCGTTCCCTGTACACCATAGGCGCCGAGGCCGACATCGTCGATCGCGGCGGCATCTATGCCCTGGTCGGCCCCACCGGTGTCGGCAAGACCACCACCACCGCCAAGCTGGCCGCCCGCTGCGTCCTCAAGCACGGCCCCAGCAAGGTCGCCCTCATCACCACCGACGGCTACCGGATCGGTGCCCACGAGCAACTGCGCATCTACGGCCGCATCCTGGGGGTGTCGGTCTACCTGGTCAAGGACGCCCAGGAGCTGCGCCAGACCCTGGCCGAGCTGCAGCACAAGCACATGGTCCTCATCGATACCATGGGCATGAGCCAGAAGGACAAGCTGGTGCCGGAACTGACCGACATGCTGGCCGGCTGCAACGTGCAGCGCCTGCTGCTCCTTTCCGCCACCTCCCGCGGCGACACCATGGACGACGTGGTGCGGGCCTACGCCGGCGCCGACATGGCTGGCTGCATCCTGACCAAGGTGGACGAGGCGGCGAGCCTCGCCACCTCCCTCGACGTCATCATGCGCCATGGTCTGGCGCTGCACTATGTCTCCAACGGCCAGCGTGTCCCCGAAGACCTGCACCTGCCCAACCGGGCCTATCTCCTGCACCGGGCGTTCAAGGACCAGCCGGAGGATTCGCCCCACCGCTTCGACGGCGTCGAGCCGGCCCTGATGATGGCCAACGCTGGCATGGTCGCCGTCGGAGGCGGCCGTGGCTGACTTCCGGGTGGACCAGGCCGCCGGCCTGCGCCGCCTCTTCGGCGGCAGCCAGTTGCAGGTGGTGGCCTTCGCCGCCGGCTGCGAGGGAGTCGGGCGCAGTGTCGCCATCGCCAACATCGGCACCGCCCTGGCCCGCCTGGGCAAGGAAGTGCTGATCATCGACGAGCACGCCCCCGGCGACGACATCGCGGCTTCCTTCGGCCTCATGGCCCGCTCCGACCTGCTCAACGTCGTCCAGCGGGAGCGCCGGCTGGCGGACGTGCTGCTCGAACCGATGCCGGGCCTGCACATCCTCCCCGCCGCCCGGGCCGTCAAGAAGCTGGGCAAGCTGACCCTGGCCCAGCAACAGGCTTTCCTCGACGCCATGGCCGGCCTAGAACGCCCCATCGACGTCATCCTGGTCGACGCCGCCATCAACCACGCCCACGGCTTTTCGCCCCTGGCCCTGGCGGCCCAGGAAACGGTCATCGTGCTGTCCGGCAACAGCGCTTCCATCACAGAGGCCTACGCGCTGATCAAGAAGGTCAGCCACGCCTTCGCCCGCCGCCACTTCCGCATCCTGGTGAACAAGGTGAAGAGCGAGGTGGATGCCCGTTCCATCTTCGACAACATCGCCCAGGTGGCGGCCCAGCGCCGCATCGCCCGCCTGGAGTACGTGGGGGCCATCCCCCTCGACGACGCCCTGCGCCAGACCGCCCAGCTCTGCCGGCCGGTGGTCGTCCAGGCGCCGGAGGCGCTATCGGCCCAGGCCTGCCGCGACATCGCCGCCGACATGCTCTACTGGCCCCGGGCCGAGAATGAATCCGGCGGGGTCGAAAGCTTCGTCCAGCAACTGCTACACTTGAGCCAACGCATACCGACGACGCTTTCCCGAGCCTGATGTACACCGCTGCCGGTCAGCCTGCCAAGGACCAGTTGGTCCAGCGCTTCGTGCCGCTGGTGAAGCGCATTGCCTATCACCTGATGGCCCGGCTGCCTTCCAGCGTCCAGTTCGACGACCTGGTCCAGAACGGCATGATCGGGCTGCTCGACGCCATCAGCCGCTACGAGGAAGGCTTCGGCGCCCAGTTCGAGACCTACGCCACCCAACGGGTCCGTGGCGCCATGCTGGATGGCTTGCGGGAAAGCGACTGGCTGCCCCGCAACCTGCGCCGGGAACTGCGCCGGATCGAATCCATGATCACCCAGCTGGAGCAGCAGCGGGGCCGCTCCCCGTCCGAGAGCGAACTGGCCGACGCCCTCGGCATGCCCCTGGCCGAGTACCAGCGGACGCTGCAGGAGGCTCGGGGCCACCAGCTTCTCTATTTCGAGGATTTCACCGGCGACGGCGACGAGGATTTTCTCGAGCGCCACTTCACCGACAACGACGCCGATCCACTGCACATCCTCGAAGACCTCAACCTGCGTCAGGCCCTGGTGGATGCCATCGAGCGGCTGCCGGAACGGGAGCGCATGGTGATGGCCCTCTATTACGAGCAGGAACTCAACCTGCGGGAAATCGGCGACGTCATGGGCGTCACCGAATCCCGCGTCTGCCAGTTGCACAGCCAGGCCATCGCCCGCCTGCGCGCCCAGGTGGTCGGCGAGATACCCGCCGCCCGGGGGCGTCGCCGCAAGGACAAGAGCGTTGGATAAGATCAGCCTGGCCGGCCTGGCCATTGGCCTCATCGCCATCATCGGCGGCCAGATGCTGGAAGGCGGCCACGTCGCCTCCCTGGTCCAGCCCACCGCCCTGCTCATCGTCGTCGGCGGCACCCTGGGGGCGGTCCTCCTGCAGAGCCCCTTCCATATCTTCAAACATGGCATCCAGATGGCGAAATGGGTCTGGGTGCCCCCCGTCATCGAGCAGAAGCGCCTCATCGACCAGATCGGCACCTGGAGCCAGGTTTCCCGCCGGGAGGGCCTGCTGGCCCTGGAAAACTTCATCACCCAGGTGAAGGATCCCTTTACCAAGAAGGGCTTGCAGATGCTGGTGGACGGGGCCGACCCGGAGCGCCTGCGGGAACTGCTGGAGGTCGAAATCTCGGCCTACGAGGACGAGTTGCACCAGTCCGCCCGCATCTGGGAATCCGCCGGCGGCTATTCCCCGACCGTCGGCATCCTGGGGGCGGTCATGGGGCTCATCCACGTGATGGAGAATCTCACCGATCCCTCCAAGCTCGGCGCCGGTATCGCCGTCGCCTTCGTCGCCACCATCTACGGCGTCGGGCTGGCCAACCTGGTCTACCTGCCCATCGCCGGCAAGCTCAAGTACTACATCCACCGCATGGTCGTCACCCGGGAAATGCTGGTCGACGGCCTGGTCGGCATCGCCGTCGGGGACAATCCCCGCATCATCGAGAGTCGGCTGAAGGGGTATCTCGCCTGATCATGGCCCGCCGACGCCGCAAAGGGCTGGTGACCCACGAGAACCACGAGCGCTGGCTGGTCTCCTACGCCGATTTCATCACCCTGCTGTTCGCCTTCTTCGTCGTCATGTACGCCATTTCCTCGGTCAACGAGGGCAAGTACAAGGTGTTGTCGGATTCGTTGACCAACGCTTTCCGCAATGTCACCGGGGAGCCAGGCGGTCAGCCCATCATCGTCACGCCCGGCGCCCCGCCCATGGTGCAGAAGCCGGTGGGCAAGCCCGACAAGGTCGTCGAGCAGAAGAAGGTCCAGCAACGCCAGAAGATGAAGAACGTCGCCAAGGACATCATGGAGGCGCTGCAGCCCCTGGTGGCCCAGGGCAAGGTACGCCTGCTCGAGACCAGCCGCGGGGTCACCATCGAGATCAACGACAGCGTTCTCTTCGCGGCCGGCCAGGCCAAGCTGCAGCCGGCGTCGGTCAGCGCCCTCGGGGCCATCGCCGAAGTCCTGGCCCGGACCGATTTCCCCATCACCATCGAGGGGCATACCGACAACATTCCCATCAACACCCCCCAGTTTCCCTCCAACTGGGAGCTCTCCGCCCTGCGGGCGACGACGGTGCTGCGCCTGTTCAACGATGCGGGGGTGGGGGCCGAGCGCCTGACGGCCATCGGCTACGGCGACACCAGGCCGCTGGAAACGAACACCACGGCCGATGGGCGGGCGCGCAACCGCCGGGTGAGCATCATCATCGACTCGGAGCGTCCCGAGGAGCCCACGGAGATGCGCGAGGGGCAGCCTGCCCCTTGAGGGGGCGTGAGGGTTTCAGGCCGAATCGATGATGCGGCTGCCGGTGATCTGGGCCGCCTGGCCGTCGCGCCCGTAGAGGCCGGCCTGCTGCGCTTGGCGGGTGAGGGTGGCGAGGGCTTCTCCGGTCGCCTGCAGGCGCAGGGCGATGAGCTTGCCGTTGAGGTCGTTGAGGGCTCGGGCCTGGCGGGCTAGCGATTGTAGGCGTTCCCAGGCGGCCGTGCCGGCGTCGCCGGCCTGGGCTGTGAGCCACGCGGCCATGCCATCCCGGCCGCCGCCAAGCCCCCCGGCGGAGAGAAGTTCGTCGCGGCGGGCATCGAGATCGTTAAGTTGTTCGGCGAGAACGGCCTTGCGCGCGGCCAGGTCGGACAGGGGTTCCATCCGGCCCTGGGTCAGCGCTGCCTGCTCGTCCTCCAGAACCGCGACGAAGTCCGCCACCAGGGCGGCTTCCCTGACCAGGAGGTCGGGCAGGCCCGGCATCAGGCCTTGCGCTGGCTGGTCACCAGTTCCCGCGCCGTGGCGATGAGCCGATCGGCAATGGCGCCGGCGTCGATGGAGAAGCGTCCATCGGCGATGGCCTGGCGAATCTCGGCGACGCGGGCGCTATTGACCGGCGGTTCCGTATCGCCACTCTGCAATTCGCCGGCGAGGGCGCTCAGACGGACCTCGTCGCTGCCGGCCGCGGCGTTGCTGGAAGGCTTGGCCTTGACGCCGCCGGTTGTCGGCGGGACGGTGGGTTTGAGGCTGTTGTCGATTTTCACGGGGTCACCTGCGGCAAACTTTTTGATCTCATCCGGATTATCGGCCAGTTGGCGGAAAAACTTTAACTAAAAATTCACTTCCGCCGTGCCGTCGGCCTTCACCACCCCACTCACCACCTGGCCGGAGGGCATGCGCAACTGGACCACCTGGCCCTCGGCGGCATTGTTGAGGGCTTTCCCCTCGCTGCTCACGGAGAAGCCTTCGCCCCGGGAGAACAAGCGGACGGTCTGGCCCTGGCGGACGAGGAGGGGCGCCAGCAACTGGTCGCTGCGCAGAGGCTGGCCGGCGGCCAGGGAGTTCTTCAGGGTCTTGCCGATGGCGGCCGCCGGGTCGGTGACGATGCCCGTGGGCTGGCTGGCGAGGTCGCCGGTGAGGGTATGCAGGTCGCCTGCCTGCAGGACCTGGCCGGCGGCGACGGGACGGGCGGTGGTGACGTAGGTGCTGGTCACGGCGATGGTGACCGGAACCAGGACATTCCAGACGTTGGGGCCGAGGCAGCGCACGCCGACGTGGGTCCGGCCCAGCATGCGGGCGCCGGCCGGCGTGTAGGCCTCGTGGGCGGTACAGGGAGGAAGCTGGGTGCGGGGATCGAGCTGGCCGACGGTGACGGTCACCTTGCCGGGCAGGCCCTGGGCCTGCAGGCGGGCATGCCGTTCGGCGGTGTCCAGGACGGGATCGGCGTGGGCTCCGCAGACAGCCGAAAGGGTGAGGGTTGCCAGCAAGGCCAGGATGCGGAACAGGTGCATGCCCCCATTTTGCCGGAGGGACCGGCAAGGGGGAATACCCGGGCGCCGGCAAGAATTGCCGATCCCTGCCGGCCGAGTTCTGCCGCGGCGGTGCAAACCATTGCCGCCAGGGGCTTGTGGCTGCTGGCACGGTTCCTGCAAAAAACCGCCCGAATCCACTTTCGGGAGTTGTCGTGGCAGGCATCGCAAACAGCATGGCGGTCTTGAGCCGGGCCCTGGACCTGCGCAGCCAGCGTCACCAGGTGCTGGCCTCCAATATCGCCAACGCCGATACCCCCAATTACAAGGCCCGGGATTTCGATTTCCGCGCCGCCATGCAGAATGCCCTGGGCGCTGCCGGCGCCGGTGTCCTGTCCATGGCCCGCACCGCCGGCGGTCATCTGGAGGGGAGCGCAGGGGCGGGCGGCGTCAGCCTGCGGTACCGGGCGGAAACCCAGTCGGCGGTGGACGGCAATACGGTGGACATGGATGTGGAACGTTCCCAGATTGCCGAGAACGCCATGCAATACGAAATCCTCACCCGCCTGGTCAACGACCGCCTGCAGGGGCTGCGGACGGCGCTCAGCAGCACCAATTCGTAAGGGAGCCCTGAATGAGTCTTTTCAACGTCTTCCACATTTCCTCCAGCGCCATGACGGCCCAGTCGATGCGCCTCAACGCCGTGGCCTCCAACCTGGCCAACGCCGACAGCATCGTTTCCTCCGACGGCCAGCCCTACCGGGCCAAGCAGGTGGTGTTCGAAGCCACCCCCATGGGCGGTGCCGGCGACCTGTCGAAGGGCGTGCGGGTGCGCCAAGTGGTGGACGACGCCTCGCCGCCGCGGATGGTCTACGACCCCAAGAATCCCGCCGCCAACGAGCAGGGCTACGTCGCCTTCCCCAACGTCAATGTGGTGGAGGAAATGACCAACATGATTTCCGCCTCGCGGTCCTACCAGACCAACGTCGAGGTCATGAATACCGCCAAGACCATGATGCTGCGCACCCTGCAGATCGGTCAGTAACCCGGGAGAACGCCATGGCAACCGTCAGCAACACGTCGTCCACCTCCGCGGCGGACATATTTGCCGCCATCAACGGCAGCAGCGGCACGACGTCCACGACCAAGTCGGCCACTGCCGACATGGAGGATCGCTTTCTCACCCTGCTCATGACCCAGTTGCGGAACCAGGATCCTCTCAATCCCCTGGACAACGCCCAGGTGACCACCCAGCTCTCCCAGATCAATACCGTCAAGGGCATCGAGAACCTCAACGCCACCCTCGGGAAGCTGCTCGGCGCCTACGCCGACAGCCAGGCCATGCAGTCCGCCGCCCTCATCGGCAAGGGCGTCCTGGTGGCCGGCAGCAAGCTCACCCTGGCCAACAATTTCGCCGCCGGCGGCTTCACCCTGGCGTCGGCAGCGGACAAGGTGGTGGTCAAGGTCACCGACGCCAACGGCAAGGTGCTGCAGACCCAGGACCTGGGCGCCCGGGACGCCGGCACCTTCACCTTCACCTGGGACGGCAAGGATGCCGACGGAAATGTCCTGGCCGCGGGCGACTACAAGTTCACCGTCGAAGCCACCCTGAAGGGGGCGAAGGTCACTTCCAGCACCCTGCAACTTGGCACGGTATCTGCTGTGGTTCGTTCCGGCAATGGCTTCGTTCTTGACCTGGGCGATCGGGGCCGGGTTGATTTCGACAGCGTTCAACAGATTTTCTGAGGCGAGGTAAACAATGGCATTTCAACAGGGTTTGAGCGGCCTCAATACCGCTTCCAAGGCGATTGACGTCACCAGCAACAACATCGCCAACTCCAGCACCGTCGGCTACAAGGCGGCCGTCTCCCATTTCGCCGATGTCTATGCCAATTCCCTCTCCGGCGGCGGCGCCAGCCAGATCGGCATCGGCGTCAATCTGGCGGCGGTGCAGCAGCAATTCACCCAGGGCAACATCACCACTACCAGCAATCCCCTGGACATCTCCATCAACGGCGGCGGTTTCTTCCGCATGGACCAGAACGGCGCCGTTACCTACAGCCGCAACGGCCAGTTCCACCTGGACAAAAATGGTTACATCGTCAACGACCAGGACATGAAGCTGACCGGGTACGCCGCCCAGAATGGCATCATCCGGGCGACCTCGCCCAGCCCGCTGCAGATCTCCGCTTCCGACCTGGCGCCGGTGGCCACCGGCAGCAACACCACCACGGCGTTCCAGGGGGTGAAGGCCAACCTGAACCTGGATTCCCGCCAGACGGTGCCCGCCACGGCCTGGGCGAACGGACCGGCGAGCGGCGTGTGGTCGCCGGATCCGCTTACCTACAATTATTCGACGGCCCTCTCGGTCTATGACACCCTGGGCAATTCCCACACCCTGACCATGTATTTCCGCAAGGCTGCTACCGCCGGCGACTGGGACGTCTTTGCCAACGTCGATGGCACCACCAATCAGCGCGTGACCCTGACCGGCGGCCCCCTCAACTTCGATACCGCCGGCCAGCTCAACAGCGGCAGCCCCCTCAACATCAGCATTGACCTGGCCGGCGTCATGACCGATCTGGGCGGCACCAACAATGCGGCGACCCCGCTGACCTTCGACATCGACTTCACCGGCACCACCCAGTTCGGCAGCGCCTTCGGCACCAACCGCCTGGAGCAGGACGGCTTCGCCGCCGGCCATCTGGTGGGGCTGTCGGTGGGTTCCGACGGCGTCATCCAGGGGCGTTACAGCAACGGCCAGACCTTCAACCAGGGGCAGGTGGTCCTCGCCAACTTCACCAACCCGAATGGCCTCCAGTCCCTGGGCAACAACCAGTGGGCCGAGACCTCCGTTTCCGGGCCGGCCCTGGTCGGCGCCCCCAACACCTCCAACCTGGGGGTGCTGCAGTCGGCGTCGGTGGAGGAATCCAACGTGGACCTCACGGCAGAGCTGGTGAATCTCATCACCCAGCAGCGCAACTACCAGGCCAACGCCCAGTCCATCAAGACCCAGGACCAGGTGATGCAGACCCTGGTCAACCTCCGCTAAGGCACGGCCGGACTAGGGGCAGGGGAGCATGGATCGCCTGATCTACACCGCCATGACCGGCGCCAAGCATGTTTTCATGCAGCAGGCCGGCAACGCCCACAACCTGGCCAACGCCAGCACCGTCGGCTTCAAGGCCCAGGAGCACCGCTTCCGGGCGGTGCCGGTGCTGGGCGAGGGCATGCCGACCCGGGCCTTCGTGGTGGATGCCTCCGTCGCCGACGTGTTCAGCGAGGGGCCCCTGATGTACACCGGCCGCAACCTCGACGTGGCGGTCGAGGGCCGCGGCTGGATCGCCCTGCAGATGCCGGACGGCAGCGAGGCCTACACCCGGGCCGGCAGCCTCGACGTCAACGTCAATGGCCTCCTGCAGACCAAGGGCGGGCAGACGGTGGCCGGCGACGGCGGCCCCATCAACGTGCCCCCCGACAACACCGTGGAAATCGCCCCCGACGGGACGGTGTCGGTGGTGCCGACCTTTGGCACCCCCAACAACGCCAACGCCATCGGCCGCATCAAGCTGGTCAACCCGCCGGAAGCCGACCTGGTGCGGGGGGACGACGGACTCTTCCGCCTCAAGGGCGGCCAGCCTGCGCCTGCCGACGAGAAGGTTCGCCTGACCTCCGGCACCCTGGAAGGCAGCAACGTCAATGTGGTGGACGCCATGGTCAACCTCATCAGCCTGTCCCGCCAGTTCGAGATGCAGGTCAAGATGCTGCAGACGGCCGACGCCAACTCCCAGAAAGCCGACCAGTTGCTCACGCTCAACGCCTAGGACTAATCGATCATGATCCGCTCCCTCTGGATTGCCCGCACCGGCCTCGACGCCCAGCAGACCCAGCTCGACGTCATCGCCAACAACCTGGCCAACGTCAGCACCAACGGCTACAAGCGGGGCCGGGCGGTGTTCGAGGACCTGCTCTACCAGACCCTGCGCCAGCCCGGTGCCCAGTCTTCCCAGCAGACCCAGATTCCCACCGGCCTGCAGCTCGGCACCGGCGCCAAGCCGGTGGCGGTGGCCCGCATCTTCACCCAGGGCAACGTGCAGAAGACCGACAATTCCCTGGACATCGCCGTCCAGGGCAACGGCTTCTTCCAGGTCCTGCTCCCCGACGGCACCACCGCCTATACCCGGGACGGTTCCTTCCAGAAGGACAACCAGGGCCAGATCGTCACCGCCGACGGTTTTCCCCTGCAGCCCAACATCACCATCCCGGCCAACGCCCTGTCGCTTTCCGTCGGCCAGGACGGCACGGTGACGGTGACCCAGCCCGCCAGCGCCGCCGCCACCCAGATCGGCACCATCCAGTTGGCCACCTTCATCAACCCGGGCGGCCTGCAGAGCATCGGCCAGAATCTTTTCCTGGAGACGGCGGCCAGCGGCACGCCGACGCCCAACACCCCGGGCACCAACGGCGCCGGCATCGTCAGCCAGGGCTACGTCGAAACCTCCAACGTCAACGTGGCCGAGGAACTGGTGACCATGATCCAGACCCAGCGAGCCTACGAACTCAATTCCAAGGTGGTGTCCACTTCCGACCAGATGCTGGGCCGCCTGACCCAACTGTGAGGTGAGGCCATGAAGCGAATTCTCCTCGTCGCCGCCGCCGTCCTGGCCGGCTGCCAGACGGTGCCGCCCACCAACGTGCACCAGCCGATGACGGCCCGCCCCCAGCCCCGCAGCGAGCTGGCCGCCGCCAACGGCTCCATCTACCAGGCCGCCTACAGCCGCCCCCTCTTCGAGGACCGCAAGGCGCGCTTCGTCGGCGACATCATCACCGTCAAGATTACCGAGAACACCTCCGCCTCCACCAACTCCAACAGCAAAGCCGAGCGTTCCGGCAGCATTGATGCCTCCGTCGACGCCATGTCGCGGGTGCCGGGGAAGAGCTTCCTCGGCCTGGGGGTCACCGCTTCCGACACCAACAATTTCAGCGGCAAGGGCGAAGCGGCCAACAAGAACATCTTCACCGGCAACATCACGGTCACCGTCATCGAGGTGCTGCCCAACGGCAACCTCCTCGTTTCCGGCGAGAAGCAACTGGCCATCGGCCATCAGCAGGAATTCGTGCGGGTATCGGGCGTCGTCAATCCCAGCTTCGTGGATTCCACCAATACCATCGAGTCGTCCAAGGTCGCCGATGCCCGTATCGAGTACAAGTCCGCCGGCTACATCAGCGAGGCCCAGGTCATGGGCTGGCTGGCACGCTTCTTCCTTAGTGTTCTACCGTTCTGAGGAATTCTCCAGCGGAGGCGGGTCATGAGCAAGGCGAACGGCAAATGGTTCCGGCAGGCGGCAATTTTGGCCGGCTGCCTCTTGCCCCTGTGGAGCCAGCCGGCGTTGGCCGAACGCATCAAGGATCTGGCCAGCGTCCAGGGCGTGCGCAACAACCAGCTCATCGGCTACGGCNNGGCAACGCCAAGAGCCTGCGCGGCGGCACGCTGATCGCCACGCCGCTGAAGGGCGCCGACGGGCAGATCTACGCGATGGCGCAGGGCAACGTCCTGGTCGGCGGCGCCGGCGCGTCGTCCGGCGGTTCCAAGGTGGTGGTCAATCATCTCTCCGCCGGGCGCATCCCCGCCGGGGCCACCGTCGAACGGGCGGTGCCGACGCCGGTGGGGCAGGGCGGCTACGTCTATTACGAACTGGCCAACAGCGATTTCGGTACCACCCAGAAGATGGTGGAAGCCATCAACAAGGCCATGGGCAGCGGTACCGCCCAGGCTGTCGATGGCCGCCAGGTGCGGGTGCGGGCGCCGGAAGACCCGGACGCCCGGGTGGCCTTCCTGGGCCGGCTGGACAACATCGAAATGACTCCGGCTCCGGGGCTGGCCAAGGTCATCGTCAATCCCCGCACCGGCTCCGTGGTGATGAACCAGAAGGTGACCCTGGAAGCCTGCGCCGTGGCCCACGGCAGCCTTTCCGTGGTGGTCTCCGACCAGCCAGGCACCGCCTTCCAGCCCGGCTCCACCGACATCCAGGTCAAGCAGGACAACGGCAGCCTGATGAGCGTCAAGGCCGGCGCCAACCTGGCCGACGTGGTCAAGGCCCTGAACGCCCTGGGGGCCAACCCCCTCGACCTGCTGGCCATCCTCCAGGCCATGAAGGCCGCCGGGGCGCTGCGGGCCGACCTGGAAGTGATCTGAGGCCGCCGGTGTCGATCAAGATCCAGAACACCCCCAACCGCCTCGCCTTCGACGTCAAGGCTTCCCAGGACATCCGGGACGCCATGCAGAAGGACCCCCAGGCCGGCCTCAAGGCGGCGGCCCAGCAGTTCGAAAGCATGTTCCTGCAGATGGTCATGAAGAGCATGCGCGACGCCACGCCCCAGGACGGGCTCTTCAACAACGACCAGACCCGTTTCTACACTGCCATGCTCGACCAGCAACTGGCCCAGAACATGGCCTCCGGCAGGGGACTCGGCTTCGCCCGCCTGATCGAGCAGCAACTGGGGGGCACCCTGCCGGGCAGCGAGACGGCGGCCGCGGCAAGAAGTGCCGGCAACGGCCTGCCGCTTGTCGCCCCCGACCTGCGCCACCTGCAGTCCGCCACCCCGCCGCGCCCGGCCGCCGAAGTCCCGGCCGGCGCCATCCAGGCGGCGGCGAGCGCCGGTGCCGGCGAGGGTATCCCGGCCAATGCCAAGGAATTCGTGAACAAGGTCTGGCCCCATGCCGTGGAGGCCAGCCGATCCACAGGCATTCCGCCTCAGTTCCTGGTGGCCCACGCCGCCCTCGAAAGCGGCTGGGGCAGGAACGAGATTCGCAAGGCGGACGGTTCCGCCAGCTTCAACCTCTTCGGCGTCAAGGCCGGCCGAAGCTGGCAGGGCAGCGCCGTGGAGACCGCCACTACCGAGTACGTGGACGGCGAAGCCCAGCGGGTCAATGCCCGCTTCCGCGCCTATGGTTCCTACGCCGAGGCCTTTGCCGACTACGCCAACCTGCTGCGCAGCAACCCCCGCTTCGGCGCGGTGATCGGTTCCCAGGATGGCACGGAATTCGCAAAGCGTCTCCAGCAGGCCGGTTACGCCACCGATCCGGCCTACGCCGACAAGCTCTCCCGCATCATCAGCGGGCCGACCCTGCGGCAGGCCCTTATCGGTTGATCTTTCAGGCTAAATTTTCGGCCGGTGAGGCCGTTAACCTCACCAGAGGTGATCCATGAGCACAGGTATCTACAGCATCGGCATTTCGGGGTTGCAGGCGGCGCAGGTGGCGCTGCTGACCACCGAGCACAATGTCACCAACGCCAATACCCCCGGCTATACCCGGCAGCGGGTCATCCAGGCGTCCAACGTGCCGATCATGACCGGGGCCGGCGCCATCGGCCAGGGCGCGCATGTCGAGACCGTCTCCCGCATGTACGACCGCTTCCTCACCGGCCAGGTCAACCAGGCCCAGACCCAGGTCAGCGAGCTCAATACCTACCACGACGAAATCAGCCAGATCGACAACATGCTGGCCGACGCCAACGCCGGCCTCTCGCCCGCCCTGCAGGCTTTCTTCAGCGGCGTGCAGCAGGTGGCGGCCGATCCCTCCTCCCTGCCGGCCCGGCAGACCATGGTGGCCTCGGCCCAGACCCTGGTCACCCGCTACCAGAACATGGATACCCGCCTGCAGGCCCTGGCCGACGAGGTCAACGGGCGCATCACGGACGCCGTGGCCCAGGTGAACACCTTCGCCACCCAGATCGCCGAGCTCAACCAGCGCATCATCATCGCCGAAGGCTCCTACGGCCAGCCCGCCAACGATCTCCTCGACAAGCGGGACCAGCTCGTTGCCGAACTGAACAAGATCATCAAGGTTTCTACCAGCAGCAACGCCGATGGCAGTTACAACGTTTTCATCGGCACCGGCCAGCAACTGGTGGTGGGCGCCCAGGCCATGACCATGACGGCCATGGCTTCCAGCGCCGATCCCACCCGCATCACCGTCGGCCTCAAGAACGCCGGCTCGACCCAGGAGCTGCCCGAATCGCTGATCGTCGGCGGCCAGTTGGGCGGCCTCATCCGTTTCCGCGACGAGGCCCTCGATCCGGCCATCAATGAACTCGGCCGCGTGGCCGCCTCCATGGCCCTCACCTTCAACGCCCAGAACGCCCTGGGCCAGGATCTTCTCGACCGCATAGACGGCAGCGCCGGCTTCGTCGCCGACTTCTTCACCCTGTCGACGCCGCGAACCGTTCCCAACGCGGCCAACACCGGCAGCGGCGCCATCTCGGTGGCCTTGGCCGCTCCCAACGCCCCCTCGGCACCGGATTATTCCGGCAATTTCACCACCGACCTGATGGCCAGCGACTATGAAGTCGCCTTCGGGGCCGCCGGGGCCTACACCATCACCCGGAAGTCCGACGACCAGGTGGTGGCTTCGGGTGCCGGGCCGGCAACGCTGAATTTCGATGGGCTGGACGTCACCATTTCCGCCGTCGGCAACAACGGCGACCGTTTCACCCTGCAGCCGGTGCGGGATGCCGCCCGCAACCTCGCCGTGGACAACCGGGTGGTCGCCGATTCCCGCCTGGTGGCCGCCGCCGCCCCGGTGCGCACCTCGCCCAACGTTTCCAACCAGGGCACCCTGACCCTTTCCCAGGGTGTCGTCGGCCAGGGCTATTCGGTGGCCGGCCTCCCGCTGACACTCACCGCCACCGCCACCCAGCTCACCGGCTTCCCCGGGCTGGTCACGGCCACCTACTCGGACGGTTCGTCGGCCGCGGTGGCCGGCAACGTCAATCTGCTCAACGGCACCGCCACCCTGGCCAGCGTTTCCTTCAACGGCATGGCCTTCAGCGTCACGGGCACCGCCGCCAGCGGCGACACCTTCACCGTCGCCCGCAACCTGGGCGGCGTTCAGGACGGGCGCAACGGCGTGCTCCTGGGCAAGCTGCAGTCGCAGAAGACCACTGCCGGCGGCACCGCCTCCTACCAGTCGGCCTATGCCCAACTGGTGGCCGACAACGGCATCCGCACCCGGGAGGCCAAGGTCACCGGCGATGCGCAGCAATCCCTGCTCGAACAGGCCCAGGCATCGCAGCAGGCCCTGTCCGGCGTCAATCTCGACGAAGAGGCCGCCAACCTCATCCGCTACCAGCAAGCCTACCAGGCTTCCGCCAAGCTGCTGGAAGTGGGCAAGAGCCTCTTCGACACCATTCTCTCCCTCGGCTCCTGAGGAGACCCGCCATGCGCGTCAGCACCGCCCAGATCTTCGACAACGGCACCACCGGCATCCAGCGCAACCAGTTCAACCTGTACCAGGTCCAGAACCAGTTGGCGACGGGCCGTCGCATCGCCACGCCGGCGGACGACCCCATCGGGGCTTCCCAGGCCCTCAAGGTCACCCAGTCCAAGGAAGTGAACGACCAGTTCCTGGAAAACCAGGCCCTGGCCAAGACTCAGCTCGGCCTGGTGGAAAACAAGCTCGGCTCCCTCGAAGACGAACTGCAGAGCATCCTCGAACGGGCCATCCAGGCGGGCAACGGCTCCTACAGCCCGGCCCAGCGGGGCATGATCGCCGAGGAACTCAAGCGGCGCTTCGAGAACGTCATGTCCTTGGCCAACTCCCGCGACGCCCAGGGCCTCTACGTATTCGCCGGCTTCCAGACCAACACCCAGCCCTTCCAGGTGACCGGGACCGGCGGCAACTACCAGATCGCGGCGCCGGCCAATCCCTACGTCACCTATTCCGGCGATGCCGGGGTGCCGGCAGTGCAGGTGAGCGCTTCCCAATCCATGGACATCACCGAATCGGGCCTTGACGTCTTCATGCAGGTGCGCGACGGCACCGGCGCCCTCACCGGCCGCAGCCTCTTCGACAGCCTGCAGAACCTGGTGGACATCCTCGATCCGGCGAGCAGCGTTCCCTTCACCACCGCCGCCTACACCCAGGCCGTGGACGACCTGCACGCCTCCATCGACCACGTCGCCAACCGCCGCGCCTCGGTGGGCGCCCGCCTGCAATCGCTGGCGAGCCTGACTTCCAGCGGCGAGGACGTCAAGCTCCTTCACGAGCAGCGCCTTTCCGAACTGCAGGATCTCGACTACACCCAGGCCATTTCCGATCTATCCCGCCTGCAGGTCCAGTTGGAAGCTTCCCAGCTCTCCTTCAAGCAGACCAGCCAGCTCAGCCTCTTCAACATCCTATGAGTAAACCGCTCGTTGCCGGCCTGGCGGCCCTCTGTCTGAGCGCCTGCAGCAGCGTCGGCTCCGGCGGCAGCGCGTTGATCCCTAACGACCAGATCCGGCTCACCGCCAACACCTCGGTCAAACTCGCTGAAATCGCCACCGGCGCCCTGCTCCTGGGTGCCATCTACGTGGTGTACGATCCCCTGGCGCCCAACTGGAACATCGAGCAGACCCGGCTGACCGAGGATACCTTCCGCCTTTCCATGACCATGAAGCGCTTCCATACCGGCGGCGCCGGCGAGTCGCTGCAGCTCCTCAAGCGCCGCGCCGCCTTGCTCCAGGGCGAACTCGGCTATGGCGGCTACGAGCTGATGGAATACACGGAGGGCATCGATTCGCGGACCCTGGGGGCGCGCCGGGTCGCCGAAGGCACCATCCGCCTGGTCCAGCAGCGCCAGGTGGCCGCCGACTCCTTCCTCCAGAACGATCGCTGAGGCCGGCTACCGCGCCAGGCGGGCGTAGCCCAGCATGGCCGTCAGTCCTTCCTCGAACAGCGCCTGCAGGGGGGCGGCCAGGTAATTGAGGCCGAGGGCCATGGCCGCCAGGCCGACCATGAGGGTGAGGGGAAAGCCGACGGCGAAGATGTTCAGTTGCGGCGCCGCCCGGGTGAGGACGCCCAGGGCCAGGTTGGTGATCATCAGGGTCACCAGGACCGGCAGGGCCAGCAGCAGGCCGGTGGCGAACATCACCGATCCCAGTTCCGCCAGGTTTTTCCAGCTCTCCGCCGCCAGCGGCGGGCCGCCGATGGGGATGGCGACGAAGCTCTGGGCCAGGGTGGCCACATAGAGCAGGGGGCCGTTGAGGGCCAGGAACACGAGCAGGGCCAGCAGGTTGATGAACTCGGTGACCACCGGCGTCTGGGCGCTGGACAACGGATCGTAGAAGGTGGCGAAGCCCAGGCCCATCTGCAGGCCCATGAATTCCCCAGCCACCTCGACGGCGGCGAAGACGATGCGCATGGCGAAGCCCATGCCGATGCCGATGAGCATCTGCTGCACCAGTATCCACAGGCCCTGCCCGGAACCGGGGCTCACCGCCGGCACGGGCGGCAGCATGGGGACCAGGGCGAGGGCAATGGCCAGCCCGAGCATCAGGCGTACGCGACGGGGCACGCCGGTGCTGCTGAACAGGGGGGCCGAGGCGATGAGCCCGAGAATGCGCGCCAGCGGAAAAAAGAAGGCCGCGATCCAGGCGTCGAGCTGGGCGGAGGTCAGGCTGATCATGGCCGTTCAGCCGATGAGCTGCGGAATGCTGCTGAACAGGCGTTGGATGTAGTCGATCAGGTACTGCAGCATCCAGGGGCCGGTGAGCAGCAGCACCAGGAACATGACCACAAGCTTGGGCACGAATTGCAAGGTGGCTTCGTTCACCTGGGTGGCGGCCTGGAAGACGCTGATGACGAGGCCCACCACCAGGGCCGCCACGAGCAGCGGGGCGGCTACCAGGATGGTGACCTCGATGGCCTGGCGGCCGATTTCCATGACCATCGCCGGCGTCATGTGCCGAAACTCTGCACCAGGGAACCGATGATGAGGTGCCAGCCGTCCACCAGCACGAAGAGCATCAGCTTGAAGGGCAGGGCCACCAGCACCGGCGACATCATCATCATGCCCATGGACATGAGGACGCTGGCCACCACCATGTCGATGACCAGGAAGGGAATGAAGATGATGAAGCCGATCTGGAAAGCCGTCTTCAGTTCGCTGATGGCGAAGGCCGGGACGAGGATGCGCATGGGCGTGTCCTCCGGCTTCTCGATGCGCTCGATCTTGGCCAGGTTCGCGAACAGGGCGAGGTCGGCCTCCCGCGTCTGCTTGAGCATGAAGCTGCGCAGGGGCACGGCGGCGCGGTCGGCGGCCTGCATGATGTTGATGCGGTTCTCGGAAAGGGGGACGTAGGCGTCGGTATAGACCTTGTCCAGCACCGGCGCCATGACGAAGAAGGTGACGAAGAGGGAGAGCCCCACCAGCACCTGGTTGGGGGGCGAGGTCTGGGTGCCGAGGGCATGGCGCAGCAGGGACATGACGATGATGATGCGGGTGAAGCCGGTCATCATCAGCACGGCGGCGGGGATGAAGGTCAGCGCCGTGAGGGTCAGCAGGGTCTGGATGCTGAGGGTGTAGGTGGTGCTGCCGCCGGGGCCCGGCGTCGAAGTCACCGCCGGCAGTCCCCCGGCGGCCTGGGCCAGGGCGGCCCCGGCGCAGAGGAAGAGGCCGAGACCCAGGAAGAGCTTGCTACGCGCCACGCTTTTCCCCGATCTGTTTCAGCCACTGGGCAAAAGGACGGTCCGCCGTGGAATCGCCGCCGTCTGGCGCGATGCCCCGGGGCAGGGTGTGGAGGGTGCGGATCTGGCCGGGGACGATGCCGACCACCAGCCAGGTATCGCCCACCTCGACGAGGACGATGCGCTCCCGGGGGCCCAGGGCGACGCCGCCGACCACCTTCATGCCGCCCTGGCCGAAACCCTTGCCGCCGGAAATCTTGCGGGCCAGCCAGGCGGCCGCGACGAGGAGGGCGACGATGAGGCCGAGGGCCGCCATGGCCTGCAGGAAGGTGCCCGCCGGTACGCCGGGGGCAGCCTCGGCAGCGGCGGCAGCCCCGGGCAGGGTGCTGGCGATGACTATCGGTAATCGGGACGGGAAGAGGAACACGGGCTGCGGCCAACGGGTTTCATGTCAGCCCGTTATCTTAAAGCAAAGCGCCGCCGGCCGCGAAAGAGCCTGCCGCGGCTAGCGGTTGAGTTTGCGCATGCGCTCGGAGGGCGTGATGATGTCCGTCAGGCGGATGCCGAACTTGTCGTTCACCACCACCACTTCGCCCTGGGCGATGAGGGTGCCGTTGACCAGGACGTCCATGGGCTCGCCGGCCATGGCGTCGAGTTCCACCACCGAGCCGTGGGCCAGTTGCAGCAGGTTCTTGATGGTGATCTTGGTGCGGCCGAGTTCGACCGTGATCTGGACCGGGATGTCCAGGATCATGTCGAGTTCGTTCATGATGCCGCCGGCGCCGGCGGGTTCGCCGAAGGACGGGAAGATGTTGGCAGGCTGGGCGCTGGCGGCGGGGCCGGCACCGGCACTTGCGGCTTCGGTGGAGGCCTGTTCGGCCATGGCCGCCGCCCAGTCGTCCTCGCTGATCTGGCCGTCGTCCTCGAGGGCGCTGCTTTCGGTATTTTCCATTTCGTCAGCCATTGTTGTCTCCGGTAACCGTTTCGCTGGCTGCGTCGGCGGCGATGAACCGCTCGATCTTCAGCGCATACTGGCCATTCTGTTGGCCATAGCGGCATTCCATGAGGGGAATGTCGTCCACGTGGGCGATGATGGTCTCGCCGATGCTGAGGGGGATCACGTCGCCGACCTTCAGCTTGAGAATCTGCCCCAGGGAAATGGTGGCGGACCCCAGGCGGGCGGCGATTTCCACTTCGGCCCCCTGCAACTGCTTCCTCAGCGTACCGATCCAGCGCTTGTCCGTGGATAGCTGGTCGCTCTGCATGCTGCTGTAGAGCAGGTCGCGGATCGGTTCCAGCATCGAATAGGGGAAGCAGATGTGCATGTCCGCCGTGGCGCCGCCGAATTCCAGGGTGAAGGTGGTGGAAACCACGATTTCCGAGGGGGTGGCGATGTTGGCGAACTGGGAGTTCATTTCCGAGCGGACATACTCGAAAGTGAGGTCATAGACCGGCTTCCACGACTTCTGGTACTCGGCGAACACGACGCCCAGCAAGCCCTGGATGATGCGCTGCTCGGTGGGGGTGAAGTCGCGCCCCTCGACCCGGGTATGGAAGCGCCCGTCGCCGCCGAACATGTTGTCCACCACCAGGAAGACCAGGTTGGGGTCGAAGATGAAGAGGGCGGTGCCGCGCAGGGGCTTGGTGAGGACCAGGTTGAGGTTGGTCGGCACCACCAGGTTGCGGATGAACTCGCTGTACTTCTGGACGCGGATCGGCCCCACCGAGATTTCCGCGTTGCGGTGCATGTAGTTGAAGAGGCCGATGCGCAGGTAGCGGGCGAAACGCTCGTTGATGAGCTCCATGGTGGGCATGCGCCCACGCACGATGCGCTCCTGGGTGCCCAGGTTGTAGGAGCGAACACCGCCGCCGGGGCCGTCCTCCGACTCCGGCTCGTCCACCTCGCCGGTGACGCCCTTGAGGAGGGCGTCTACCTCGTCCTGGGAGAGAAAGTCGCCGGCCATGGCTCCTTGCTACTGGATGATGAAGGAAGTGAACAGCACATCCTTGACGGGGCCTTCCCCGCCATGGACCTTCTCCCCCTTCTTGTTGACCTTGGGCGGATCGAGGACGTCGTTGATGGCTTCCTTGAGTTCCACGGCCAGTTTTTCCTTGCCCTCCTTGGTGAGCAATTCGGAGGCCTTCTTGCTCGACAGGAGCAGAGTGACGTTGTTGCGGATCTTCGGCATGTGCAGCTTGGCTTCGCCCTCAGCCGCGGGATCCTCGAACTCGAGGGAAAGGGCAACCTGCAGGTACTGGTCGCCCGTTTCCGGCACCAGGTTGACCGTGAACGGATCGAGATTGACGAAGACCGGGTGGGCCTCCTTGCCCTTCTTTTCCTTCTTCTTGGGCTTGGCGGTCTCGACGGCGTCCTCGTCGTCCTCGGCGTGGTCCTCGCCCTTCTTGAGCAGGAAGAAGGCGGCGCCGCCGCCGGCCAGGACGACCACCAGCACGGCGGCCAGAATGATGATCAGCAGCTTCTTGCTTTTCTTCGGGGGCGCCTGCTCGGCTCCCTCCGCCGCTTTTGCGTCTTTGGACATGTCACTGTTCCCTGTTCAATTGGAATGTCTCTTTTCCCCTTCGCCGGGAACGGTCAGGCGAACAGATCCACCAGGCCGCGCCCCCTGTGTACCGGCGCGGGAGTGGCGACTCCTGCGCTGGCGGCGTCTTGCAGTATAACGTTATCGTCCGCAAAACGCCCGCCGCCGGGGGCCTGGGAGCCCGGTTGCTGGGCCTGCTGTTGCAGTTGCCCCCCCACATTGGCCTGGCCCAGGTTGACGCCGGCGCCGGCGAGCATGTCCCGCAGTTGCGGCATGGCGTCGTTGATGGCCTGGCGGACGTCGGCATGGGGCGAGGCGAAAGACGCGGTCAACTGGTCGCCGCTCAGGTTGAGGCTGACCTGGATGGGGCCCAGGTGCGGCGGGTTGATGTTGATCTGGGCGCTCTGCAGGTTGTTGCGGGCGATCCAGCTCACGCTGTCGCCGAATTCGCGGCCCCAGGAAGCGTCGCCCAGGGGCGGTGCGACGGTGCGGGCGACTTGGGCGGGGGGGGCGGGCGGCGTCGGCGCAACCCCATGGCCGGCCGGCGCCATCGTAACGGCGGTTGGGGTGGGGGTCTCCGGTGGCGCGGCAAATTTTGCCGCCGATTCTGCCGGCGGCGCTGCCGTCCTGGCATCGGTGGCCAGCGTTGTTGCCGACGCCGATGTCGCCGCAGCCTCAGCGGCTACCGGAGCGGCGGGGGAAGGGGCCGGCATCGCAGCCAAATCGGCGGAGTCGCGGCGCGAGTTGCCGTGGACGGTATCGGCGACGCCGGCTGCAACCCCGGCGGGGCCTGGCGACGGCGGGGCGGGAGTCGTCTCATTGCCGGCGGGCAGGGCGATGAAGAGGCCCGGCGGCAGGAGGTCGCCGGCGGAGGCTTCGGCCGGGGCACGGTCTTCGTCCTTGGGCTCGGAGCGGGCCTCGGCCGCGACGCTGGCCGGCGTGCCCGGGATGGCGCCGGTCAGCTGCTGGACCAGCAGGGCGGCGAAATCGAGGCCGGGGGTGATCCCGGCAAGGGCCGCCGCTTCGCCGGCGGCCGTCGGGGCGGCATTGGCGCTGGCAGGGGAGGGGAGGCTGGAGACGACCGTGATACCCATGGGGCTTCCTCGAAGGAACAATTTGTCGACCAGCGAGCAAAGGGCATGCCAGTGGTTGGACAGCCTCAGGTGTCATCGCCGCCGCGGCGGCGGGCGGCGAATTCGTCCTGTTCCTTCTGGCCGAGCTTGTTCTCCCGGTAGCGCTCGCGGGCGTCGTGGCGCTGGGAGAGGGTGTCGATGGCCTTGAGCTTCTTGTTCTGCTCCCGCCACGCGGCCTGGCCGTCGGCGGTGTTCTGCTCCGATTCGGCCACGGCGCGGCCCTGCTGGGCGATGGCCTCGTCGATGCGGGCGATGAAATCCTGGTAGTTGCGCAGGGCGGTCGGGGTCAGGCCGTTGACCGCTGCTTCCTTGAAGCGCTGGGCGTATTCTTCCCGGTATTGCTCGAGGAGCTGGAGGCGGCTTTTCGCGCTCTGCTCGGCGGCGATGAGCTGGCCCAGGCGCCGGGTGGTTTCGTCGGCCCGGGTCTGCATCAGGTCGAGCAGGGGTTGCAGGGTGAAGGGGCGGGTCACGGGTCAGCCTTCCCGGTCAGAAGAGCCCGCCCAGGGCGCCGGCACTGGCGGTGAACTCGGCCCGCTCACCGATCCTCTGCTGGAGGAAGCCCTCCAGCCGGGGGTAGAGGGCGATGGCCTGGTCCAGCACCGGGTCCGAGCCGGCCACGTAGGCGCCCACCGAAATGAGGTCGCGGGAGCGCTGGTAGCGGGCGAAGAGCACCTTGAAACGGCGGATCAGCTCCAGGTGGTTGCTATCCACCAGATTGACCAGGGCACGGCTGATGGACTGCTCGATGTCGATGGCCGGATAGTGGCCGGCGTCGGCCAGGGTGCGGGAAAGCACGACGTGGCCGTCGAGGATGGCGCGGGCCGAGTCGGCGATGGGGTCCTGCTGGTCGTCGCCTTCCGCCAGCACGGTGTAGAAGGCGGTGATGGAGCCGCCCCCGTCCGGCCCGTTGCCGGCCCGCTCCACCAACTGCGGCAGGCGGGCGAAGACCGAGGGCGGGTAGCCGCGGGTGGCCGGCGGCTCGCCGATGGCCAGGGCGATTTCCCGCTGGGCCATGGCGTAGCGGGTCAGGGAATCCATGATGAGCAGCACCTGCTTGCCCTGGTCGCGGAAGTATTCGGCCAGGGTGGTGGCGTAGGCGGCGCCCTGCAGGCGCATGAGCGGGCCGGTATCGGCGGGGGCGGCCACCACGACGGCACGGCGCATGCCTTCCTCACCGAGGATGTGCTCGATGAACTCCTTGACCTCGCGGCCCCGCTCGCCGATCAGGCCGACGACGATGACGTCGGCCTCGGTGTAGCGGGCCATCATCCCCAGCAGTACCGACTTGCCCACGCCGGATCCGGCGAACAGCCCCATGCGCTGGCCGCGGCCGACGGTGAGCAGGGCGTTGATGGCACGGATGCCGACGTCCAGGGGCTGGTTGATGGCGGCCCGGGACATGGGGTTGGTGGGGCGGCTCTGGAGCGGGCGCAGCAGGCTGGTGAAGAGCGGGCCCTTGCCGTCCAGGGGACGGCCGACGCCATCGACGACGCGGCCGAGCATGGCTTCCCCCACCGGCACCTGCTTGGCCCGGTCGATGGCCCGGCGGCGGAAGGGGGGCGGGCCGTCCACCCGCTGGGGCGGGTTGGGCTGCTCGAAGGCCACCACGTGGGCGCCGGGGGAAAGGCCGTAGATGTCGTCGGAGGGCATCAGGTAGAGCTTTTCGCCGGCGAAGCCCACCACTTCGGCCTCGACGGGGGCGCCCCCGGCCGGCAGGATGCGGCAGGAACTGCCCAGGGGCAGCTTGAGGCCGGCCGCCTCCATGACCAGGCCGTTGATGCGGGTCAGGCGGCCGGTGGGCCACAGGGGCTGGGCGTTGGCCGCCGCCGTGCGGCAGTTGCCCAGGAAGCGCCGCCAGCGGGCGGCATGGTCCGGCAGGCCGCTCACCGTTCCTCCGGCGGCTCCGTGGCGCCGACGCCGATCGCTTCCAGGACGCGCTTCCAGCGTGTCGCCAGGGTGGCGTCCACCTCGCTGCTGCCGGCCCGCAGGAAGCAGCCGCCGAGTTCCACCTGGGGGTCGTCGACGATGTGCCAGCCGGCCTGGGAAAACTGGTTGCCCAGGTGCCGGCGCAGGGACTCGGTGTCGGCCGGGTTGGCGTGCAGCATGACGTGACCGTGGTGCAGGGGCAGGGCGGCCAGGGCTTCGCGCACGATGGGCAGCAGGTAGTCGGCGTCGGTCTCGATGGTCCGGCGCAACACCTGGCCCGACAGTTCGATGGCCAGGGCCAGCACCTCGTCGGCGATGGCCTGGTCCATGTCGGCCAGGGCCCTGGCCAGGTTGCCGGCCAGGGCCGCCATCCGTTCGGTTTCGGCACGGGTGGCTTCGAGGCCGGCGGCGTAGCCGGCCTGGCGGCCCTCTTCGAAGCCTGCCTCGCGGGCTTCGGCGTGGATGCGCTCGATATCCTCGGCGGTAGGCAGGGCGATGCCGCTGACGATTTCGCCGGAACCCGGGTCGCCTTCCGGCTCGGCTGCCGGGGGAGGCGCGGCCGGCGGCGCCTCGGCCGCCGCCGGGGCCGGCGTGCCCGGCTCGTCGAAGGAGCCGAGTTGCCAACGCTGATAGCTCGCCAGTTGTTCCTTCGGGATGTAGCCGGCCATGGGGGGTTAGATCATCTGCTCGCCGCCGGCGCCGCCGAGGACGATCTGGCCTTCGTCGGCCAGCCGCCGGACGATCTTGAGGATTTCCTTCTGCTCGGCCTCGACCTCGGACAGCCGCACCGGCCCCTTGGCTTCCAGGTCTTCCCGCAGCATCTCGGCGGCCCGCTGGGACATGTTCTTGAAGATTTTCTCGCGCAAGGCCTCGTTGGCACCCTTCAGCGCGAGCACCAGGGAATCGGACTGGACTTCCCGCAGGATGAGCTGGATGGAGCGGTCGTCGATGTCCATGAGGTTCTCGAAGACGAACATTTCGTCGAGAATCTTCTGGGCCAGGTCCGGGTCGTACTCGCGAATGGCATCCACCACCGAGGTTTCGTTGGCGGTGCCGATGAAATTGAGGATCTCCGCCACCGTGCGCACGCCGCCCATGGCGGTCTTCTTCATGCTGGCGGAACCGGCCAGGATGCGCATCATGGCGTCGTTGAGCTCGCGCAGGGCGGCGGGCTGGATGCCCTCCAGGGTGGCGATGCGCAGCACCACGTCATTACGGAGACGCTCGGTGAAGTGGTTGAGGATTTCGCTGGCGTGGTCGTGCTCCAGGTGCACCAGGATGGTGGCGATGATCTGGGGGTGTTCGTTGCGGATGAGGTCGGCCACGGTATTGGCGTCCATCCACTTCAATCCCTCGATGCCCGAGGTCTCGCCGCCCTGCAGGATGCGGGAAATGAGGTTGGAGGCCTTGTCGTCGCCCAGGGCCTTGGTCAGCACCGAACGGATGTAATTGTCGGTATCGACATGGACGCCGGCCTTTTCGACGGCATCCCGGTTGAAATCGTCGATGACCGCCTCGACCCGGGCCCGGGGCACCGATTTCAGCGCCGCCATGGCGTGGCCGAGCTTCTGCACCTCCCGCGGGCCCAGGTGCTTGAGCACCTCGGCGGCGTGATCCTCGCCCAGGCTGATGAGGAGAATGGCGCTCTTCTCGAGGCCGTCGTCGCTAGGTGGCATTGACGCCCATCCAGTCCTTGATGATGTTGGCCACCGCCTTCGGGTCTGCCTGGGCGATGTCGCGGGCCTTCTGGACCTTGGCCCCGAAGTGGTCGATTTCCACCTTTTCCTCGCCCTCCTCGCCGGCCAGGATCAGCACGGGTCGATGAGGTCGGCGAACTCGAGCGCCGAGGCGGGGGCGATGCCCTCCACCACCAGCGCCCGGATGCGGTTCGCGTGGCCCCGGTCGCTCTCGCCGCGGTGGCGGAGCTTCCAGGCGCTGCGCTCCCAGCCCTCAGGGAGCCGGGACCAATCGACGTCGATGGCGGGCAGCTCCTCGGCGCCCAGGTCACCGACGGGCGGGCGGGGCAGGCTCACGAGGCGACCCCCTTCACGGGTCGCAGGACGGCGCGCCGGTCCGGTGCCACCGGCGCGGTGCGCGACACGCGGCGGCGGGTGAGGGCCGCATCGCAGGCGATCAGGTGCCGCTCGGCCGAGCGGATGGCGTCGATCAGCGGGTGCACCACGTGGGCGCCGCGGTAGCCGGTGGTCATCACCGGCTGCCCCAGGGCCTGCCACTCCTCGCGCAACCGCCACACCCGCTCGGCGGCCAGGGCGTAGGTGGAGATCTCCTCGCCGTGCACGGTCACGTCCAGGCCGGCGCCGGCCACCT